>ENA-UOUL01000817-UOUL01000817.1-bioreactor-metagenome-genome-assembly--contig:-NODE-817-length-50024-cov-7.713516_pt1 | contig 50024 bp, 41 predicted proteins | sample MGYA00249838_ERZ747220 | MGnify/ENA primary metagenome ERZ747220 (study PRJEB28778, sample SAMN05720191) | bioreactor metagenome | isolation source: Anaerobic biogas reactor | place: USA:Washington... | reverse complement strand
GTCAATTCATTCCACTGAGCCATACGGATGTCCCTTCGTCAATCTTGATTCAGCATAGAACCCTAGATTGAGAAAGTCAAGGCCCATATTAAGAATATTAATAATCGCCGCTTCCGAGCGGGCCGGCATGGACGTCGTCCTTGGGAGGTAGCCGTGGAGGACCACCCGAGCGGCCCTCGGAGCAGCCCGGTAGTCCGCTCGAAAGAGCGTGCGTAGCCGCGCTGAAGAGGCGGCGGCGGACTCCTGTGCGGCGGTCGCTAGGTGCCGGGTGCCACCGTCACCCGGAAGGTGGGCTTCAGACCCAACTGAGTCTTGACCGGGCACGTGCCCGCCGCGCGGATGATGGCCTCTTTGTACTTCTCGGGGAACCCGGCGGGCACTCGGATCTCGATCGACACGTTCTCCAGAAGATGTGTGGTCTGGTTGTGCTCAGCCTCGATCCGAAGCCCCGCGTCGGCCGTCAGGTATCCCCGCTCCTGAAGGAAGTCCCGCACCGCGGAGCCCGTGCAGGTAGCCAGACCGCAGAGCAGCATGTCGAAGGGGCCGTAGGCGTCCGGGTCGCCGCCCCGCCCAGGGGGAGGGCCGATCTCGACCTCCAGACTCTTGGCCTGGGCGCGGATCCTCGTGGTTCCGACAAAGCTGACCTCTACATCCATCACTCACTCCTCTCCGTCTCGCACCGCGGGGGTACGCGTTGGTTCCACCGACACAGTACCAGCGGAGGCCCTGGTTCGCTGGGAACGTGGGCGCTGGCGCCGTGACAATACCGGCGCCAGCCTACAACCAAAGACCGATGACAAGGGGGTCGCCAAACCGTCAAGATCTGCACCGTCGTCTATACTCCTCCCGAGAAGGGAACATGATGCGGGTGCTTGGTGTAGGGTCTGATCTCTTGCGTGGGGGGACGGTGAACATGTACCTCACAGCCATCGTGGAAGAAGAAGGTGAGGATTTCGTCGCGCTCTGTCCTGAGCTCGATGTGGCCAGCCAGGGCAAGAGCGTCGAGGAGGCCACCGACAACCTCAGGGAAGCGGTGGAGTTGTTGCTTGCGACGGCCGACGCGGATGAGATCGCCTCGAGGCTCAAGGCTCGTATCTACGTGACCCACTTCGAGGTCAGCGTTGGGGCGGCTTAGAGTCCTCTCCGGGCCAGATGTCTGTCGCATTCTCAGGGACCACGGCTTCGTTCAGGTAAGATGCCGTGGGAGCCACGTCGCTATGCAGCGGACTACACGCGGCCGGACAGTCACGGTGCCTGTTCCCCTCCACTCGGAGCTGAAGACAGGTACGTTGATGTCTATCATCAGGCAGTCGGGCCTGCCACGCTCGTTGTTCGAGGAGTGACGCGCGCCCGCAGCGAAGCCTGTCCGCCACCCTGTGTATGATGTGACTCATGGCTCCCACTCCTGACGACATCCTCCGCCAGGTCTTCGGCTACTCCGAGTTCCGTTCGACGCAGAAGCAGGTCATCGAGACGGTGCTACGCGGCGAAGACGCCTTCGTACTCATGCCGAGCGGTGGCGGGAAGTCGCTTTGCTACCAACTACCGGCCATGCTGCGACCGGGGACGGGCATCGTGGTGTCGCCACTCATATCGTTGATGAAAGACCAGGTGGACGCCCTGCGCGCCAACGGCGTCAGGGCGGCGGCGTACAACTCTTCGCTCGATTCAGGCGCCGCCCAGAGGGTGCTCGCCGACCTTATGAACCGACGCCTCGATCTGCTGTACGTCTCGCCCGAGCGGGTCACGAGCGACGCCTTTCTCGACCGGCTCGCGGCTCTCTGCGGCGGGCACCGCGGCACGGCGTGCGAAGCCAGGACAGGGCTCGGCTGTGAGCCGGCCGGCGGCGCCCCTGAAGGGGCCGCCCCGTCCGGCGACGGCATCGCCCTCTTCGCCATCGACGAGGCACATTGTATCTCTCAATGGGGGCACGACTTTCGGCCCGAGTATGCAGAGCTCCGCAGGGTGCGCGACCGGTTCCCCGGGGTACCGCTCGTCGCACTCACCGCGACCGCCGATCCGCACACCCGCGAGGACATCCGCAAGCAGCTGGGGCTGCAGAACGCCGCCTGTTTCGTCTCCAGCTTCGACCGCCCCAACATCAGCCTCACAGTGGCCGAGAAGCGCAACCCCCAGGCGCAACTCCAGCGTTTCCTAGCCGGCCACGCCGGTGAGGCGGGCATCGTCTACTGTTCCACGCGCAAGCGGACCGAGGATCTCACCGCGCAGCTCTGTGCCCAGGGGATCGCGGCGGCGGCTTATCACGCGGGGTTGGCGGCGGAGGAGCGGGACCGGGTCCAGGAGGAGTTCCTTTTCGACCGCATACAGATCGTGGTCGCGACCGTGGCTTTCGGGATGGGCATCGACAAGACCAACGTCCGTTTCGTGGTCCATTGGGACCTCCCCCAGCATATCGAAGGCTACTATCAGGAGATCGGCCGGGCAGGACGCGACGGGTCGCCCGCGGACGCCCTGCTGCTGTTCGGCTGGGAGGATGTCCCCCGCGTGCGAGTGCTCATCGACGCCGGGGAGAACGAAGAACGCAGGGCCGTGGAACAGCACAAGTTCGGTGCACTGATCGGCTTTGCGCAGGCGCTCACCTGCCGTAGGCGTGCGCTGCTGGGGTATCTCGGCGAGACGATGGCCTCCGAGTGCGGCAACTGCGACGTGTGCCTCGATCCGCCCGAGCTCTACGACGCCACCGTCGATGCGCAGAAAGCGCTCTCGTGCGTGTTCCGCCTGCGCGAACGGTTCGGCGTAGGCCACGTGGTCGACGTGCTGCGTGGCTCTAAGAACCAACGCGTCGCCCAACTGGGGCACGACCGCGTCTCCACGTACGGGGTCGGCGCCGACCTGAGCGCCGACGCTTGGCGCAGCCTGCTGATGCAGCTGGTACACCTGGGCTATCTGCGGCAGGAGATGGGCGAGTACCCGGTGCTCAAGCTGACTGCGGCGGCGCGGCCCCTACTGCGGGGCGAAGCGGAGCTGCGGCTGGCGCGACCCCGCGTCCGCGTGACGAGCCTGCCTCAGACCGCGATACCAGCGTACGGCGAAGCTGGGAGCGACGCTGTCGGCGGCAGGCGTGCGAAGCGTCGACGGATCAAAGCCGGCGCCGAAGAACTCCTAAGCGCAGTCGAGCCCACCGCGGCCGAGAATGCTCTCTTCGACGACCTTCGCACGCTGCGCAGGCAGATCGCCGACCGCGAGGGCGTGCCCGCGTACGTCATCTTCCACGACGCCGCCCTTCGCGAGATGGCGGCTCTAAGGCCGCAGACCCTAGACGGGCTCCTCGCGGTGAACGGGGTCGGGGAGCGCAAACTGGAGAGATACGGTGAGGAGTTCCTCACGGTATTGAGGGATAGCTCTGCGTCCGGGTAAGATCGGGGCTGCGGTCACCCAGCGCAACCTTGGGCCAGTTCTTCCTCTGACGCGGGCCGCACGTCTACGATCTCCACGTCGAAGTGGAGTCTCATACCCGCCAACGGATGGTTCGCATCTACCACGATGCTATCGGCGTTGACCTCACGGACCACCAAGGTCACCGGACCGTTCTCGGTCTCCCCTATCACCCGCATGCCCGGCGCCAGATCCATGTCGGCCATGCTCAAGTCGCGAGACAGATTCATAACGCCGTCGGGATCGTGCTGCCCGTAAGCGTCCTCAGGTTCCACCGCGACCGAGCGACGGTCCCCCGGGGACATGCCTTCCAAAGCCTTTTCCAACCCGGGGATGATATTGCCGTATCCGTGCAGATACTCGATGCGATCCCCGGCTTCGCTCAGCAGGCGGCCCTCATCGCTCGTGAGGGTGTACGTGAAGGTGACTACTGCCCCGCGCGTGGCTTCCATGATCTGTTCCCTTCTGTCCGTCGCCAGAAAAGGCTTTGGTGCCGCCTCGCAGAGACAACGACCTCAAATGGCTCTTCGGTGTTGACGCCCAGGTTAGCAGTATTGGACACGTCGTAACCCACTCGGTGAGGCTTCTATTGATGTGTTCGGCACAACTGTGCCGACGGGCATCAGCCTCAGCCGAAGGGACGACGCTCAGAAGAGCAGCCCCACTTCGGGTCCAACAAGGGCCCGTTCCTGAAGTAGCTCTTGAACGTCTGACGCACCGAGTCGGAGCCACATTCCGGGCACTGCTTCTCTTGGTCGCGCAGAAGGGTCTCGGCCTCCAGTGCGAAGGACCGCTTGCACTTGTTGCACACCAGATCCATGCGGATCATCCGACACCTCCAATAATGGGCCGAAGAAGGGAGCCGGCCACAACGCTTCATCCCATTATTGCATGATTACGCAAATAAAACCACATGTTCGCCGACAGGCGCAGTCACCTCTTATATCCCCAGAAGAGGACCCACCCCTTGTGCTCGAGTGCACACACGTCGGTCAGACCGTCACCGAACGCCTCCCGCAACTGGTCCGCCGACACATCGTGGTCGAACCGTGCCTCGTGTCGATGACCGGTACCGGGCGACGAAGGACCCTCCGGACCGAGCGGCCCCACCAGCCACTCCGGCAGAGCGATCTTGAAGACGCGGTCGCCGACGACGCGTGCAAGAGCGCTCTTTGCGCGAGCAGCCGCCATCTCCGGGCGGTTGATGCCACACTCGATGGCCATGACCTGGCCACCGGGCCTGAGGATACGCAGCAGCCGGGGTGCATCGCGCAGCCAGTCGTCGCAGTGGCGCATACCCTGAGGCATCCAGATGACATCAAAATGACCGTCGGGATACTCGTCTGCGAAGTCATGGGCGCTCGGAGAAGTGGTGAGCGCTATCTTGACGATCTCACCCTGTGCACCGACGCGTTGCTGGAGTTCCGGCAGAGTGCCCAGATCCTCAGGGAACTCGGAGATCATCATCACCTTGTCGCCGGGCTTGACGGCCAGATTGCTCCACATGATGTCGGTGACGGCCCGCTGGTTGCGCCAGTTCCAACACAGCGATCCACCTCCCCAGGTGGCACACCTGCCCAGGTGGGGAGCCTCGATGTCACCGATCGTCGCACCCCACAGATCCCTCTCGTCTCTCGTCAGGAGGCTCCAGGTGTCCCTCACCGGCCTCACGTCCAAGAACTCCCGCACCCGAGTGTTCACCGGTGGAAAGGCCATGAAGTATTCGCAGCGGGCGGCGTCGTCGACGCCGACGTCATAGCCGTAGCGATCCACTCCGCCCTTCTGCCCGTAGAACAGATAGATGCCCTGGTGAGAGAACGACCGGCTCCAGGTGAGATGCAGCCTGAACAACTCCGCCAACTCGTCGGGTCCCACGCTGGGGAGTTGGTCCTCGGTCACTCCCAACCCCGACAAGACGCGCAGGATGAAAGACTCGTAGAGGGAGTCGAGATGCAAGGCCTCGCGGAACTCCTTGCCTCCAAGGGGCGCCTCCGCGATGATCAGCCGGCCTCCTTTGCCCAGCACGCGACCAACCTCACCGGCAAAACGCTCCCAGTCGGCCACGTGAGAGGCGGCCTGGAACAGGATGACACGATCGAGGCTGCCATCGGGAACCGAGTCGAGATAGTCGAAGTCCCAGGTCGCGACCGCGGCCGACGGCACGCCCGGGCAAGGCGCAGGACCGTGCCCCCCGGGTTCTGGAGCCGGTACCGGCCCCAGCCCCATGACCGCGACATTGGCTCGAGGGCCGATCTCTTTGACGGTCATGTGTCCCCAGTTGTGCAAGATCGAGTGGATGGCGGGCTCCAAACCACTATCCTCAGCATGCTTGCCTATGAGAAAGACATCCGCGCCCTCCTCCAGCGCACAGGCAGTGAGGAAGGCGGCTTTGAGCTCGGGTACTTCGTTCCACGCAAGGAGACCGGTGCCCGCGTAGAAGATCGCACGGCACCAATCCGTCCAGTACCCGGCGGTATGCACGCCAGGAGTGTCCGTTATGAACCGGTAATGACTCTGATCGGGGAGACCTTTCAGATGCTCATACAAGTTGTACTCCCAGTGACCCTTGAGAGGATACGGGTCCGGGATTCGGCCGGCACGGGATGGATCGAGTCCGGAGCCTTGTTCCCAGATGCTGTGTTCGCCCATGAGGAGACCTCCGCTGTATGCCTGTGAATGGTAGCTGCGCAACTACGGAGGAGACAAGTTCGTCTGCACCTGCCTCTTGACTATTATGAACTTAGTAGTACTATGTGGTTAGCAACAAGCGATGTGGGGTCGTGCGACTGCCGCAAGACCTCACCGAAAGATAGGAGCCCGCCACGCCGCGGGCGTCCACCCAGGAGACTGGAGGAGCGACCGAATGGCCGACAAACCAACAACGACAGGCCTTGACGAGGACGAGCCGGGCGCATCGGGGGTCACCGACGCGCAAGACGCCGTACAGACCAGCCTGCGCAAATTCCAGAAGGAGCTGAGTTCGGGCATCGTCTCGCTCGCGCTGCTCGCGCTTCTCGCTCACGCCGACAAGCCTCTCTACGGCTACCAGATAGCCAAGGAGCTCGAGGGCTTCGGTGAGGTCCCGGTCAAACAGGGGACCCTCTACCCCGTGCTGCGGTCGCTGGAGGCGGGCGGACTGCTCACGAGTGAAGTTGAACCATCGGTATCCGGCCCGCCCCGGCGGTACTACCGGGTGACGGAGGAGGGCCGGCAGGCGATAGGCCTTTGGAAGGGATCGTGGATACGGACACGGGAATTCATCGACTCCGTCTTGGAGGGGCATCGTGGCAACTGACATACAGACATACTTGAAAGAGCTACAGGCAGCCATGGCTGCCGGCGGTGCCGACCCGGCGGTCGTGCAGGACGCCCTCTTCGATGCCGAGGAACACCTCCAGGCCGAGATGGCCGTCGGGGGCGTGGCGGGGCGCGGTACCGCCATCTACGAAGAACGTTTCGCGGCGGCGGTGGAGGGATATGGGGCGCCCGAAGAGGTGGCGGCGGCGTACCTGGGAACGGCTCCAGCCCACGATGTGGTGGCCGCCTACCAGACCGCGCTGGCAAACGATGCCGCGACGGCGACCGAGCGGCAGGCCTCCGGCGGTGCACCTTCGGTGACCGAAGCGACATCGGGGGCTCAGACCGAACCGGCGGTGCAGACCGGGCCGGAGATGCAGGCAGAGCCGGCGGTGCAGACCGGGCCGGAGATGCAGGCAGAGCCGCCGGCAGAGGAGACGCCTGTGATCGAGGCACAGCCGGCCGCCACCGCGGGAGGCGAGACCTCCGCGTTCGCGCCGCGCTTCTGCCCTAAGTGCGGCCAAGAGCTCCGGCCCGGAGCGGCGTTCTGCAGCGCCTGCGGGAACACCGTCCGCGTGGCCGCCGCTCCGGCGGGCGCCCTGACGGCGCCACCCGTGGGTGTCCAGGCCGGCATGGCGGCCTCCTCTCCGCAGGCCGGAGCGCCACCGAGCGTGTGGCGCGACATCTTCGGCGTCTTCGCCGACCCCGCGGTGTACAAGGCCCTCATCTACATGATCCTTTCGCTCGCGACCGGCATCGCGTACTTCACCATAGTCGTCACCGGTGTCTCAACATGCGCGCCGCTCCTCATCATGATCATTGGGATCCCTCTTTTCCTGCTGTTCCTCGGATTGGTGCGGGCGATGTCGCTCTTCGAGGGCAGACTGGTGGAGTGGTTGCTCGGGGCGCGCATGCCCCGCAGACTGCGCTCTGCACCCCCGAACAGCGGAATCCTCGAACGCATCGGCTTCTGGGTGAAAGACGGCCGGACATGGGCTTCGCTCGCCTATATGATCCTCATGCTGCCGCTGGGCATCATCTACTTCACGATCGCCGTGACTGGGCTATCGGCCGGCATAGGGCTGCTCGCGACACCGCTTTGGGCCTGGACCACATGGGCCGGCAGCCACACCTTCATCTTCGAGGGACGGATGTATGAGTGGTCGATGCCGGCGTGGAGCGTGCCTCTGTCTATGATCGCCGGAGCGCTCGTGCTAATCGGCATGATGCACCTGATCAAGTGGATCGGGCGTGGCCACGCCTCGTTTGCCAAGGCCATGCTGGTACGGCTGGACAAGTAGCAGCCCGGAATGCGCAGCCCATCGGATACCGGCTTCACCCATGCTCGCGCCGGGCTGGAATCGATCGCCCGGCAATGGATCTCGCTCTGGTGCGCCCCGGTCGACTGGGGGCTGTTCGACCGCCTGCATGCCGACGATTTCGAGGACTGCTCATCCGCCGGCCGGGCCGCGACGAAGGAGGCCTTCGCAGACGCCCTGGCCGATCTGATATCCGTGTTTCCAGACCTCGAGACAAAGGTGGACGACCTGGTGATCGACGAGGTCACAGGCCGCGTGGCCATCCGCTGGTCGTCCACCGGGACCAACCGGCGGACATTCCTGGGGATCGGACCCACAGGGCGAGAGACCCCCATCACCGGCATCGAGATCGTCGAGATCCGCGACGGACGGATCGTGCGGCGCTGGGGAGAGTGGGACACCAGCGCCCACCGCTGACCCCCTGCGCGGTCCTAGGTTGCGAAGTGGACGATCATCCCGATGGTCCACACCGATCCTGCCAGAGACACCGTCAGGAACTCCACGACCATGCCCAGTCCCATGGCTTTCAGCGTCTCGAGGCTGGCACGGGCCGCCACCTTGAGATCGCGCCGCCCTGCACACTCGCTCACGAACAGACCGGCGGCGAACCCGAGAAAGAGGCCGGCGAACGGCAGAACGAACATACCGACGATGCCGCCCAACACCCCGATGAGTACCGAGCGCTTGGGGATGCGCTGCTTCTTGAGCCTGCGGCCCGCCAGAAGCATGCTCGCCGACCACCCTATCAGACAGAGGAAGGCCCCGATGCCGGCAGCAGTCCACGACGCGGCCGAACCAAGCACCCATCCCCAGCCGATGAGAGTGACGAGTGCCACGGGACTACCCGGCAGTATGGGAAAAACGGTGCCGAACACGGCAACAGCAAGAAGGACGCCGGCGGCTACGGACACGATGATGTCGGTGGTCATGCCGTCATTGTACGGCGTGGCGGCTGACGGAGCTCGTCCTGCGAAACGAGAAAGGAGCCCCAGAATCTGAGGCTCCTAACGGCGAAGTGGGCGATGCTGGATTTGAACCAGCGACTTCTGCCGTGTGAAGACAGCGCTCTCCCCCTGAGCTAATCGCCCACGCCAGGGGCGAAGATGATAGCAGTAGCCACGGCTCACCGCCAAGACCGAGCAGACCGTGGCTACCGGCGCGACTTGACGCCGATCAGGGCGACCACTACCCTGCCGTTGGCATGAACGGTCCAGCGAACAACGACGCTTCTCTCGCGTTCCACGATCACTTCTCGAGGAAGGCCGGCGACTACGCACGTTGCCGTCCGACCTATCCAAGCAGTCTCTTCGATTTCTTGGCTTCAGTAGCGCCGGGCCGGCGCCTGGCCTGGGACTGTGGCACCGGCAACGGGCAGGCCGCCCGAGAGTTGGCCGCACGCTTCGACCACGTGGTGGCCACGGACGCCAGCGCCGAGCAGTTGGCCCACGCGGTCGCCCACGAACGCATCGACTACCGCGTCGAGCGCGCGGAGAACGTGAGCCTGCGATCCGGCACCGTCGACCTGTTAACGGTCGCAACGGCGGTGCACTGGTTCGACCTGGAGGAGTTCTATTCCGCCGTGCGGCGCATAGTGGTCCCCGGCGGGATCATTGCCGTGTGGACCTACCATCAGTCGCTCATCGAGCCGGCGATCGACACCATCATGGCCGGCTACCACAGGCACGTGCTGGGCGGCTATTGGTCGGAGCGCATACGCCATCAAGACGCCCGCTATCGGACCCTGCCCTTCCCGTTCGAAGAGATCCGGGCTCCATCGTTCGAAGCAGTGGCCGAGTGGAACCTGCCACGGATCGTCGGCTTTTTGGAGAGCTGGTCGGCGGCACAACGATACGAACAGGAGCATGACGTGTCGCCGGTCACCGCCATCCTGCCCGACCTGGCTAGAGCCTGGGGCGACCCGGCCGCGACACGGACGGTCCGGTGGCCGCTCTACCTCAGAGTCGGACGCGTGAACATGGGAGTCGGTTAGGGAGCCTCCGGCGCCTGATGCTGCGTCGGACCCGCACGGAACCGCCTCAGTCTCAGTGAGTTCGACACCACGCTCACCGATGACAGGGCCATGGCCACCGCCGCATACATCGGGTCGAGCAAAGCTCCGAAGACCGGGTAGAGCACCCCCGCGGCGATCGGTATGAGCACGATGTTGTAGCCGAAAGCCCAGGCCAAGTTCTGCTTGACGGTCCTCATAGTGGCCTTGCTCAGTCTGATAGCCGTACCGATGGGGGTGAGATCACCCCGGATGAGAGTGATGTCGGAGGTCTCCATGGCCACGTCGGTGCCTGTGCCGATGGCGATGCCGATGTCGGCCTGGGCCAGCGCCGGTGCGTCGTTGATGCCGTCGCCCACCATGGCCACCACCTTGCCGGATTCTTGCAGGCTCTTGATCGCCTCAGCCTTCTGCTCGGGCAGCACTTCCGCCAGCACGTACCGGACCCCGGCCTGTTGCGCGATCGCCGCGGCCGTTCTCCGATTGTCGCCGGTGACCATGTAGATCTCCAACCCAAGGTTCTCCAACTCGCGGACCGCCGTGACCGAATCGGGCTTCAGGACATCGGCCACCGCTATCACTCCGGCTACTCTGTCGTCCACGACCACGAAGACCGGGGTCTTACCCTCTTCCGCCAGTCGTTCGGCATGACCGGCGAAGCCGTCGAGTGCGTACCCGCGCTCATCGAGGAGGAGTTGATTGCCCAGGAGAACACGGACCGGGTCGGCGGCTGCCGCAGGATCCGACCCGGGTGTGGTCAAAGCGTCAGGTGGATCAGACCCCTCGCGCAAGGGACGCAGCGCCGGCCGGGCGGGCCGGTGCAACCACGCCTCGACGCCCCTGCCCGCGAAGGCTGTGAAACCGGTGGCTCTGACCAGTGAGAGATCTTGGGCGCGCGCCTCGTTCACGATGGCTTCACCAAGCGGATGTTCCGAACCACGCTCGGCAGAAGCCGCCAGAAGAAGGAGGTCCAGTCGGGCGCTGTCGCGCGCCGAAAGACCGCGGCGCGGCGCGGCCCCGAGAGTGAGCGCCGCCTCGGTGGCGATGATCGGCGTACCCTCCGGGGTAGCTTCCCCATCCACGCCCGCAACAACGACGTCGGTCACCTGCGGCTTACCCCGTGTGAGTGTCCCGGTCTTGTCGAACACCACCGCGCTGAGCTTGTGGGCGCGCTCGAGCGCCTCTCCGGACCTGATGAGTATCCCGTTCTCAGCGCCCTTTCCCGTCCCCACCATGATGGCCGTGGGAGTAGCCAAGCCCATGGCGCACGGACAAGCTACGACTACCACCGCTACGAAGGCCACGAGCCCCAGGGTGAACGCGGGGCCGGGCCCCACGAGGAGCCAGATCAGGAATGTGACCACCCCGATCCCCAACACTACCGGCACGAAGACGGCCGCGATGCGGTCGGCCAGACGTTGGACGGGAGCCTTGGATCCTTGGGCCTCCTCAACAAGCCGTACGATCTGGGCAAGGGCCGTGTCTTTTCCGACTTTGGTAGCACGGAAGTTGAACGAGCCCATGCCGTTGAGCGTCGCCCCTATGACTGCGCTCCCCGGGCCCTTTTCCACCGGTATCGACTCTCCCGTGAGCATGGACTCGTCAACCGTGGAACGCCCGTCAACCACCACACCGTCCACCGGGATCTTCTCGCCCGGCCGGACGACCACCACGTCGCCCACCGCGACCTCCTCCACGGGGACATCCACTTCCATGGGCGCGGCGGCCGCCCGGCGCAGCACTCGGGCGGTCTTTGCCTGCAACCCGATCAGCCGCCGCATGGAATCCGACGCCCGGCCTTTGGCCCGCGCTTCCAGATAGCGTCCTAACAAGATGAACCCTATGATCATCACCGCGGAGTCGTAGTAGACGGCGGTCTTGAAGCCCGCAGACCCGGCCTCCTCGAACACTCCCGGAAAGAACGTCACCACTGCCGAATACAGATAGGCCACCGAAGTCCCCACGGCGATGAGGGTGTTCATGTCGCTGGTGCGGTGCCGCAGGGCGCTCCAAGCGCCTTGATAGAACCGCCAACCCGCGCCGAACTGCACTATCGTGGCGAGGATGAACATCACCCGGCGGCGCCAGATCAGGCTGAGAGACGATTCGGGAACGAGCATCAAAAGCATGATGGCCGCGCCCACGGCCAGCGCAAAGACGGACACCGCGAGCGTGAGCCGCAGCCCTCTGCGACGTGCGGTCTCGGCGGCCTCGGACACCCGGGCGTCGTCGGCATTCGGACGATGGGCAACGCCGGCGGAGGTGGCCTCACCTACCGGATGGCCGGCGGTCTCAGTCGTCACCACTCCGTAGCCGGCGGCGCGCACCGCATCCACGAGAGCCGCCTCCGACACCTGCAGGGGATCGTACTTCACGAGGACCCGCTCGGTGGCGAAATTGGCAGCCGCCTCCACGACTCCCGGCAGCTCAGCCAACGCCTTTTCCACCCGCGCCACACAGGCAGCGCAGTGCATGCCCGTAACGGGAAAAGATGTGGTGGTCAGATCCAGTGCGTCCACCGGCACCCTCACAGACCCGGCGCGACTACAGCGCCGAGGCGGCTACTGATTACTGTACCCGGCTCCGCAGGTTGCGGGTCTTGTCGATAGCCTGAAGCTTAGCCAAAGCCTTAGCCTCGATCTGGCGGATGCGCTCCCGGGTGACCCCGAACCGTTTGGCCACTTCTTCCAAAGTACGCGGGTGCTCACCCTTGAGCCCGAAACGCAGTTCGATGACCTTGCGTTCCCGATAGGGCAGCATGGCCAGTGCCTCGTTCACCCCGTCGCGATCGAGCTGCAAGGCCACGGCGTCGAACGAGCGCACTGCATCTTCGTCCTCGATGAAATCGCCCAGTTCAGAGTCTTCTTCCTCACCGATAGGGGTCTCCAATGAGACGGTCGTCTGACTGATGCGCAGAATCTCGCGGATCTCGCCGTCGGTCATGCCCATTTCATTGGCGATCTCCTCCGGGCCCGGCTCCCGTCCCATGTTCTGGAGTAGCTGCCGTTGGACTCGGATGAGCTTGTTGATCTTCTCCACCATGTGCACCGGGATACGGATGGTACGGGCTTTGTCGGCGATGGCCCTGGTGATGGCCTGGCGTATCCACCAGGTGGCGTACGTGGAGAACTTGTGTCCCTTGCGGTAGTCGAACTTCTCCACCGCGCGGATGAGGCCCAGATTGCCCTCCTGGATGAGGTCGAGGAAGCTCATCCCGTCGGTGTGATAGCGCTTGGCAATAGAGACTACCAAGCGGAGGTTGGCCTCGGTCAGTTCGTGCTTGGCCCGGATATCGCCCCGCTCGATGCGCTTGGCGAGAGATACCTCCTGCTGAGCCGTGAGCAGCTTCACCCGCCCGATCTCTTTGAGATACATGCGCACCGGATCGGTGGTCGGCACATCGATAGACAGATTCACCTCGTCTGCCCGGCGCCACTCCAAGCGGTCGAGCCGGCCGTCGAGTTCAAGATCGTCGTCAGCCTCGAGTGCTCCATCGTCCCGGACCTCGATGCCCTGATCGAGCAGCGTGGTGTACATGAGCTCGATCTGCTCGGTGGTGAGGTCGATCTCGGTCAAGACCTCGGCGATGTCCTCGGTAGTCACAAAACCTTGTCCGCGGCCAAGCTCGAACAGCCCGTCGATCTCTTCCAGGTTGATGAGCCAGCCTTCCGACGCAGGGGTCCCGGTCAATTCCCGCCTCCGTGCCCGGTACGATTGTCTGTACGGTTACGCGCCGGGCGCGTTGTCGTCCACAGAGACGTGGACATAGGAACGTCCGTCACTCAACCACTTGTCGCCGTAGTCGCGCATGTGCTCGATGAGTGGGATGAGATCCCAACCCATCTCGGTGAGAGTGTATTCGACCCGGGGCGGCACTTCGGCGTAGCTCTTCCGAGTGACTATACCCGCCCTCTCCAGGCTCTTGAGCCGCTCGGAAAGAGTCTTGGGACTGATACCTGCCAACGAGCGCTCGAGCGCGCTGAAACGGTTGATTCCTTTGGCAAGATCGCGAAGGATGAGAAGCGTCCACTTACCTGAGATGATATCCGCGGTCTTGAGAACGGGGCACGAGTCCGGGTGCGCCTCTGTGGATTGCACCACGCCTACACCTTCCTGGCATGTCAATCGTTATCCGACACTCTGCCGGATCCGTCTCCTGCGGATCCGTGAAAAGGTAAGGCAAGGTACCAGACATACACCGGCTTTTCAACCACCGGGAGCGCCCAGATGCTTGCGCAGCAGTTCGTTCACTACCTGTGGATTCGCCTGGCCGCGGGTCTCTTTCATCACCTGTCCGACGAAAAACCCCAGCACCCGGTCCTTGCCTTGGCGAAACTCCTCCGCGGGCCCGGGGTTCTCCTCGACCAGGCGGATGATGATACCCTCCAGCTCCCCGGTGTCTGAGATCTGACCCAGACCCTTCTCGGCCACGAGGCTCTTGGCGTCCTTGCCCGTCGCGGCCATGGCCTCGAACACGTCTTTGGCCATCTTGCCTGACAGGGTGCCGTCCGCGATGAGCCCAAGCAGCCCGGCCAACCTTTCTACCGTGACCGGACAGTCCGCCACCTCGATACCCGCGGCATTGACATACGCCGACAGATCTCCGAGGACCCAGTTCGCCGACACACGCGGATCGCCCGTAGCAGCGGCGAGCGCCTCGAAGTAGTCTCCCAGCGGCCGGTTGTTGGCCAGCGACCCGGCGTCTTTGGGCGGCAATCCATACTGCCGAGCCAAGCGCTCCTTGCGCGCCACCGGCAACTCCGGCAGAGCCGCGCGCACCTTCTGCACGTAGGCCTCGTCGAGTTCGATGGGGGTCAGGTCGGGCTCGGGGAAGTAGCGGTAATCGTGCGCCTCCTCCTTGCTGCGGAGCATCGAGACGGTACCGGTGGCCGGATCGAAGTGCACGGTAGCCTGCACCACCCGCTCACCCGTCTCGAGAAGGTCTATCTGCCTCTCGATCTCGGCCTCCAGGCCGCGGTGCAGAAACCGGAACGAGTTCATGTTCTTGAGTTCCGTCTTGGTGCCGAAGGGATCCCCCGGGTGGCGGATGGAGACGTTGGCGTCGCAGCGGAGCGAGCCCTCCTCCATGTTGACGTCGGACACGCCGAGTTGTTCGACCAGGTTGCGCAACTGGGTCAAGAAAGCCCGAGCTTGGTCGGGGGTGGATATGTCGGGCTCTGTGACGATCTCCACAAGCGGGGTACCGCCCCGGTTGAAGTCCACCAAGGAGTAGTCGGCGCCGTCGATGCGGCCCGACGAGCCTCCGGCGTGGATCAACTTGCCGGCGTCTTCTTCCATGTGCACGCGGGTGATGCCGACTGTGAAGTGACTCCCGTCCTCCAGTTCCACGTCCAAGTGGCCGCCTACACCCAGGGGTAGGTCATACTGCGAGATCTGGTAGGCCTTGGGCAGGTCGGGGTAGAAGTAGTTCTTACGATGGAAGATGGTGCGCTCGGAGATGCGGCAGTCGAGGGCGAGAGCCACCCGGGTGGCGTACTCCACAGCCTTCTCGTTGGTCACCGGCAGCACACCGGGATGACCCAGGCAGACCGGGCAGACGTGTGTGTTCGGCGGCTGGCCGAACGTGACGTCGCAGCCACAGAACATCTTGGTCTTGGTACTGAGCTGCACATGGATCTCGAGGCCGATCACCGATTCCCAGCTCTCTCGGCCGGACCCCGCACCGTCGACCCCGGGGGCCGCGACATCATGTGGCAAGCCCGCACCAGCACTCATGACGCCACCGCTGGTTGTACCGGCGCTACCACATCCACGGCCAGTCTCTGCTCCAAGGCGTGGGCGGCGCCCAGCAGACCACGCTCGCCGTAGTGCGGCCCGATGATCTGCAGGCCCACCGGCAACCCGCCTGAGAAACCCGCCGGGATGCTGAGGGCAGGCAAAGCGGCGAGGTTCACCGGGATCGTGCAGAGGTCGGAGAAATACATCGCCAGGGGGTCGGCCATGCGTTCGCCCACCTTGAAGGCCACCGTGGGTGACGTAGGCGAGATGAGATAGTCGAAGCGGCTGAAAGCCTTTTCGAAGTCTTTGATGATGAGCGTCCGCGTCCGCTGCGCCTGGCCGTAGTATGCGTCGTAGTAGCCGGCGGAGAGGGCATACGTGCCGATCATGATGCGCCGCTTGACTTCGTCGCCGAAGCCCTCGCTGCGCGTCCTCACGTACATCTCGTAGAGGTCTTCGCTCTGCGCGGTGCGGTGACCATAGCGGACCCCATCGAACCGAGCCAGGTTGGAGCTCGCCTCCGACGGCGCGATGATGTAGTAGGCGGCGATGCCGCGCACGACGCTGGGAAGGCTCACCTCTTCACAGACTCCACCCAAGGCGCCGACGGCATCCACCGCGGCATCGAAGATCTCGAGCACACCCGGCTCGCAGGCGCTGCCGATGTACTCCTTGATGACCCCGAAGCGCAGCCCCTCCAGGTCGTCACGCCCAGGCACGCCGGCCGGCTCGGTCAGGCCGGTGCTGGTGCAGTCGCGCGGGTCGCGTCCGGCGATGAGATCGAGCAGCGCCGCGGCGTCGCGCACATCGCGGGTGAGTGGCCCGACCTGGTCGAGTGAACTCGCAAAGGCGATGAGGCCGTAACGGCTCACCGCCCCATAGGTCGGCTTCATGCCCACCACGCCGCACAATGAGGCCGGCTGGCGGATGGACCCGCCCGTATCGGTGCCGAGAGCCCACGGAGCCAGGGAGGCGGCGACGCAGGCGGCGGAGCCGCCACTGGAGCCGCCCGGCACCCGGTCGGTGTCCCAGGGGTTCCGTGTGACCTGAAAGGCCGAGTTCTCTGTTGAGCTTCCCATGGCGAACTCGTCCATGTTGAGCTTGCCCAAGAAGATGAGGCCTTCGTCCCGCAGCTTGGCGATCACGGTGGCATCGTACGGCGGGACGTACCCCTTGAGGATGCGGGACGCACAGGTGGTCTCCATACCCTTGACGCAGAGTACGTCCTTGAGCCCTATGGGCACACCCTCCCAAGGCTTCCGCCCGCCGCGCGGCTTTGCGTCGACAGCCGCAGCGGCAGCTAAAGCCCCGGCTGCGTCGACCGACAGGTAGGCGTGGACACCGCCGTCCACTACCGCGATACGGTCAAGGTAGGCCTGCGTAAGCTCGACGGCCGAAACCGACCCGTCTGCCAGGAGAGCGCGGCAATCATGAGCGGTCAGAAAGGTTACATCCACCGCGCCTCCGGCGGTCACACCCTCATGATCGGTGCAACTCATCGCCTCTACCCGATCCTCGGGACCACGAACTGGCCCTTCTCGACACGGGGCCCGTTGGCGACGGCCTCGGCTTGGCTCAGCCCCGTGATGGGCTCGTCGGCACGTAGGACATTCTTGAGCGGCACTGCGTGTGAGGTCGGATCCAGCCCGGAGAGATCGAGTTCCGACAATTGCTTGACGTAGTCGATTATCTGCCCCAATTCGGCCTGCAGCCGGACCAGTTCGTCCTCTTCGAAGTGAAGACGCGCCAAGCGCGCCACATGGTCTACTTCTTCGCGGGAGATCATGGGGAAGGATTATATCCGAAAAGAAATGGGCGCCCTGGCCAGGCGCCCGAGAGGAGAAAGGAGAGTTTTGAATGGGAAACTCTCGTCATCTCTATCGGCACGAGACTGCACAGACTTTAGCGACTCACTCAAACGCGGTTTGAAGCGCCCGTCGACCGGCCGGCGCGCCAACAAAAAAGCCCCGCCGAAGCGGGGCTCTGGTTACGAGAAGAGACAGCTCTTCTATTCTTCTAAGCCGGCGAGACGTTCGCCGCCTGAAGACCCTTGGGACCCTGGACCACGTCGAACCGGACAGCCTGGCCCTCCGAGAGTGTTCGAAAACCCTCTACCTGGATCTCGCTGAAATGAACGAAAAGATCCTCCCCCTCCGGCTGTTCGATGAATCCGTAGCCCTTTTCGGGACTAAACCACTTGACAGTCCCCTCAGCCAACCCTACAACCTCCATGTTTCCGGGGCGACACGACAACCGGGCCCACCCCACTCTAACGCACGCGGTCCGCTGAACCATGGACACGCCGAGCTACAGTAGCGAAACCTGGAGCCGGGGTCAAGACTTAGACCGAGAAGATTTTTGCGCCGGGTTCTCAGGCGGCCACGCGCAGCGCGAACGCCGAACGAGCGCCCTGCTCAGGTATCGATGTCGCGCAAGGCCTGCGCGTCTCGGAAGTTCTTGAGGCGGTTCAGCGTTTTAGCCTCCACCTGGCGGATCCGCTCGCGGGTAACGCCGAAACGCTCGCCCACCTCCTCCAGAGTGCGGGGCCGTTCACCCTTCAAGCCGAACCTTAGCTCCAAGACCTTCCGGTCGCGGGCGGGCAGACTGTCCAGAACACGGAACAACTCCTCCCGCCTGATCTCTCGAAACACTACTTCCAAAGGCTGATCGGCGTCCGCGTCCTCGATGAAGTCACCAAGTTCCGAATCGTCTTCGTCTCCGACGGGGGTCTCCAACGATACCGGCTCCTGAGTCGCTTTCTGGATCTCTCTCACCTTGGCCGCTGTCACTCCGAGAGCATCCGCCACCTCGCCCACAGTGGGCTCGCGGCCGCTCTTCTGCAACAGCTCGCGCTGTACGCGGTTGAGCTTGTTGATGGTCTCCACAGCGTGCACGGGTACCCGGATGGTACGAGCCTGGTCGGCTATCGCGCGGGTGACGGCTTGGCGTATCCACCAAGTGGCGTAGGTGGAAAACTTGTAGCCTAAGCGGTAGTCGAACTTCTCCACAGCCCTGATGAGACCCAAGTTGCCTTCCTGGATGAGGTCCAAGAACAGCAACCCGCGGCCCATGTACCGCTTAGCGATGGAGACTACAAGCCGCAGGTTCGCTTCCGTCAGACGGCGCTTGGCCTCGACGTCCTTCTTCTCGATGAGTTTGGCCAGCTCGATCTCCTGCTGAGATGTGAGCAGCGGCACCCGGCCTATCTCGCGCAGGTACATGCGGACCGGGTCGTCGACCGTGTGATCGATGGTGACATCCAGGCAGCTGAGGAACTCTTCCTCTTCACCGAAGTCCTCGAAGTCCTCAGCCTCATCTTCGACGACTTCCACCCCCATGTCACCGAGCAGGGAGTAGACGAACTCCACCGCCTCGGGGGAGAGGTCGGCGTCCTGCACCAGACTGCTGACCTCATCAAGGGTCAGCGTCCCTTGTTCACGCGCCTGCCGGAGAGCCCCCTCGAGGACCTCAGCAGCCAGTTCGATCTCCTCGTCGGCCATCCTAGGCCCGCCCTTCTTCGGGGTCGAGTGCAGTGAGTCTCGCGCGTACCTGCTGGAGCACCCTTTCGAGGCCCACCAGCCTACGCTGCTCTTCCGACACGTCTTCGCCGCTGTCCAGAATCGCCCGGAGGGCGGCGATCTCACGGGTGAGATGCTGCTCTTGCAGACGCAGATGAAGCTCGTCCAGCACCGCGGCCGAGAAGCGGCCTTGGTCGGCCTCCATGACCAGACGGACGAACAGGGGCGTCGCCTCTGATCCCCCTCGCGCCCTGGCCTTCAGCTCGTCGAAGGCGGCATCGCGGTCGTCGTGCTCGGTCATGAGCGCCAAGGCGTCGCGCAGACCGGTGAACACCTCACGGTTCAGGGGATCCACGAAATGATCGGGGGTAAGCGCCTCCAATATCTGCACCGCCCGCTGCGGATTGCACGCAGCAGCCACCAGAAAATCCCTTTCCATCCCGGCCTGGATCCCCAAAAGACGGTCGGTGAGCAAAGGCTGGACACCCGTGGACGGCGCCGTCTGTCGCGCTCGAGACGCCGCGGGCGCCCCCCGCAGAAGCTGTCGTACACTCGTCTCGTTGAGATGCAGGCGATCGACCAGCATGGGCAGCTCCTCTTCCCACTCCTTCGCCGACGAGGTCCGCGCCATTATCCGCCGCACCTCATCGAAGGCCCGTACCCGGCCTTCTGTAGTCGTGGTATCACCTCGAGAGAGCGCCTGCCGGAGCTCGAACGCCAGAAGAGACATCATCGCGGCACGCACACGCCCGACGGCTTCCTTGCCATCTTGGACGGCGATGTCCGCCGGATCGCGTCCGGCAGGAAGGACGGCCACCATGGGCCTCAGCGAGTGACTGCGAGCCAGTTCGCCCGATCGCAACATGGCTTCGGTGCCCGCCCGGTCGGCATCGAACATAAAGACGACGTTACTCGTGAACCGCGTCATAAGACCTATCTGCGCGTCGGTGAGAGCAGTCCCCATGGAAGCGACCGCGTTCTCCACCCCCGCCTGTACCAGGCCGATCACGTCTGTATACCCCTCTACCACGATGACCTCGTCGGCATCGGCGATGGCCTTTCGCGCTTGGAACAGCCCGTACAGAAGGCGTCCCTTCTGATAGAGGGGTCCCTCCGGCGAGTTGAGATATTTAGGGGTCTCATCCTTCAGAGTCCTCCCCCCGAACCCCAGGACCCTACCTCGGTGATCGACCAACGGGAACATGAGCCTTCCGCGGAAGCGGTCGTACGTCTTACCGTTCTGACGTATCAGCAGACCCGCCTCGTCGAGTTCCCGGTCGGTGAATCCTTCTCTGGCCGCCCGGCTATGGAGCCCTCTCCATTCGTCGGGCGAAAAGCCGACCCGGAACGTCCGGCACACTTCCTCACCCAGGCCGCGCTTCTGCAAGTACTCACGTGCAACACGGCCCTTTTCTGTTTCCCACAGGTACCTCTGATAAAACGTGGCGGCCTTCTCCAGAGCCTGCAGGAGCCGGGCCTGATGATCCTTGTGGCCCGCATCGGGACCGGCCCCCTCCTCGTACTCCACCGGGATGCCGAAGCGTTCACCCAGTTGTTCGATGACTTCCGAGAACGACAGATTCTCCATGCGCTCCAGGAAGCGCACGACATCGCCGCCTTCCCCGCAGCCAAAGCAGTAGTAAAGGCCCTTGTCGGCGCTCACGGTGAACGAAGGGGTCTTCTCCTGATGAAACGGGCACAGCCCCGAGTATGTGGAGCCCCTCTTGCGCAGACTGGTGTATCCCGACACCACATCGATGATGTTCGCCGCGGCCAAGACGGCCTGCACGCTGGAATCCTTTATGAAAGGACTCACAGATTGCCCCAGCACGTGGGCATGAACAAGTCCAGATAGACACGCTGAGCGTAGCGATCGGTCATGCCCGCCACATGATCGGTGACGACCCGCAGGAGTTCCGTCCGATCGGCCCCGGCGTCGCTCGTGACCCGGGGGGGAGCCGGCAGGTCCTCGGGATGGTCGAGGTAGTGCTCCATGAGCTGAGCGATCAGACGCCTTACCTTGTCCCAGCCCGCCTCCTCGAGAGCCCGTGGATACACGGTCGCGAAGAGGAACGAACGCAACTCCTCCATGGCAGTGCCTATGACCGGCGTTTGCGTGATCTCCGGCGTGCCGGCGGCCATGCTGTCAGAACTACTGTCGACCAGATCGTGTACGAGCGCGTCGATACGCTCGCTCCCCGTGCCTCCCAACATCTCGACAGGGCCTCGCGGTAGGTCGTCCGCCACGATGAGCCCTGCCCGTAGGGCGTCGTCGATGTCGTGGTTCACGTAGGCTATGCGGTCGGCCAGATGGACGATCCGACCCTCGAGGGTAGCGGGCTGCCCATTGCCGGAATGGTGCCGGATGCCGTCTCTCACTTCCCAGGTGAGATTCAGGCCCCTGCCGTCGTTCTCCAAGACCTCGACCACGCGTGCGCTCTGCTCGTTGTGCCTGAACCCGTCCGCACCAAGGCCGCGGAGGATCTCGTCGATGGCCCCCTCGCCCGCATGGCCGAACGGAGTGTGCCCGAGGTCGTGCCCGAGAGCCACAGCCTCAGTCAGGTCTTCGTTCAATCTGAGAGCCCGGGCCGCCGTCCGAGCGATGCCCGATACCTCCAAAGTGTGGGTGAGCCGGGTGCGGTAGTGATCGCCCTCAGGGGCGATGAAGACCTGGGTCTTGTGCTTGAGCCGCCGGAACGACTTGCTGTGCACGATGCGGTCGCGGTCGCGCTGATATGGCGTCCGGATCGTGCATGGCTCTTCGGAGTATTCTCGGCCACGTGAGGCCGTCGAGCGCTGCGCCCATTCTGAAAGGCCCGCCTCGTACAGGTCGGTGGACAAGCTGACTCTCCCCGCCCACTCGCGCTTCACAGCCTCACCGATCCCCCCGGTCGCTCAGCACCCGAGCAGCCATACAGCATCCACGCCGCGGCATCACGGCCATGTCCGGTCGTCAAGGCCGGCGGGGCCGCGGGCGTTCGCGCCCGCGGCTCGCCGCCACCCATCAGGTACTCGTCAGTCACCCACCTTGGCGGCAGCCTTGTCTTCCAACACCGCCTGAGCGGCCGCCAACCGGGCGAGCGGCACCCGATAGGGGCTGCAGCTCACGTAATTGAGGCCGGTGCGGTGACAGAACTTCACGCTGGTCGGCTCGCCGCCATGCTCGCCGCAGATGCCGGTCTTCAGCTCGGGCTTGACCGAGCGGCCCTTCTGCACGGCCATGGCCACCAGTTGGCCTACGCCGGTCTGGTCGAGCTGGGCGAACGGGTTGGCCTTGAGCAGGTCGATCTTCAGATAATGGGTGAGGAACTTTCCCTCGGCGTCGTCACGCGAGAAGCCCAGCGTCATCTGGGTAAGGTCGTTGGTGCCGAAGCTGAAGAAGTCGGCCTGCCGCGCGATCTCGTCGGCGGTCAGGGCCGCGCGCGGCACCTCGATCATGGTGCCGACCGTGTAGTCGATCTGCACGCCCCGCTCTTTCAAGACGGCGTCGGCGGTCTCGACGGTCAGCGCCCGCATGCGCTTCAGCTCTTCCTCGAAGCCCACCAGCGGGATCATGATCTCCACATGCGGCTTCTCACCGGTCGCGGCCAGCACGTCGGCGGCCGCTTCGATGATGGCCCGCACCTGCATGGCGTAGATCTCGGGCCACTGGATGCCCAGACGGCACCCACGGGTACCCAGCATGGGGTTGGCCTCAGCCAACGACTTGACCGTCGCTACCAACTGCTCCTGCGCGGCGACGGCCTCGGCTGAAGCGCCGGAGAGGCGGAGGCGTTCCAGCTCCACCACGCTATCGGTGTAGTTGGGCAGGAACTCGTGCAGCGGCGGGTCGAGCAGGCGGATGGTCACCGGCAGACCGGCCATGGCCCGGAAGATGCCGTCAAAGTCCTCGCGCTGGAAGGGCAGAAGCTTCGCGAGATGCTTCTCCCTCTCCTCGGTGGTCTCCGACATGATCATGTTGCGCACGTGCGGCAGACGCTCCTGCTGCATGAACATGTGCTCGGTGCGGCAGAGGCCGATGCCCTCGGCCCCGAACTCCCGAGCCTGGCGAGCATCTTCGGGGTTGTCGGCGTTGGTGCGCACGCGCAGGCGGCGGACCTCGTCGGCCCAACCGAGCACGGTGGTGACCCTCTCGTCGAAGCCGGTCTTGGTCAGCTGGGCCTGGCCGAGGATCACACGGCCGGTGGCGCCGTCCATAGAGATCCAATCGCCCTCTTTGAGGGTGACGCTACCAACGGTGACCTGCTTGTTCTTCTCATCGATCTTCAGATCCTGCACGCCGGCGATGCAAGGCTTACCCATGCCCCGGGCGACGACGGCGGCGTGAGAGGTCATGCCGCCGTGACTGGTGATGACGCCCTGGGAATGCATGAGGCCATGGATGTCGTCGGGGTTGGTCTCCCACCGCACCAAGATGACCGGCTGGCCCTTGGAGCCCTTCTCCTCAGCCTCGTCGGCGTCGAACACGATCGTGCCGACGCCGGCGCCCGGCGAGGCGCCCAGGCCGGTGGCCAGGACATTCAGCTCCTGTTTGGGGTCGAGACGCGGATGCAACAGCTGGTCGAGCTGGCTGGGATCGACGCGCATGATGGCCTCTTCTTTGGAGATGAGACCCTCCTCCACCATGTCCACAGCCATCTTGAGAGCGGCGGGGGCGGTGCGCTTGCCGCTGCGGGTCTGAAGCATGTAGAGCTTCTTGTCCTCGATGGTGAACTCCACGTCCTGCATGTCGCGGTAGTGCTGCTCAAGGGTGTCGCGGATCTTGTAGAGCTGAGCGAACGCCTCAGGCATGACGCCTTCCAGCTCGGGCAGCGGCCGCGGCACCCGCACGCCGGCCACCACGTCCTCGCCCTGCGCGTTCATGAGGAACTCGCCGTAGAAGAAGTTTTCGCCGGTGGAGGGGTCGCGGGTGAAGGCCACACCGGTGCCGGAGGTCTCGCCCTTGTTGCCGAAGACCATGGTCTGCAGGTTTACGGCGGTGCCGAGATCGTCGGGGATGCCCTGGGTACGGCGGTACACCTTGGCGCGATGGTTGTCCCAGCTCTTGAACACGGCCACTATGGCCATGTGCAGCTGCTTGAGCGTGTCGGCCGGGAACTGCTCGCCGGCCTTCTCGCCCAGGATCTTCTTGAGACGTACCGTGAGGTCACGTAGGTCGTCGGCGGTGAGATCGGTATCGAGCTTGGCGCCCACCTCCGCCTTCTTGGCGGTGAGAGCATCCTCGAAGGCCTGTGACTCGACCCCCATGACCACGTCGCCGAACATGCTGATGAAGCGGCGGTAGGAGTCATAGACGAAGCGCGGGTTGCCGGTGGCCTGAACCATCCCCTCGACGGTCTCGTCGTTCAGGCCCAGGTTGAGGACCGTATCCATCATGCCCGGCATGGAGAACACGGCACCGGAACGTACGGAGAGCAGAAGAGGGTTCTTCGGGTCGCCCAAGGTCTTGCCGGTCAGCTTCTCGAGTCCACGAAGGTGTTCCTCGATCTCCTCTTTGAGCCCTGCCGGATACTCCCCGTGGGTGGAGTAGTAGACGCACGCGGCCGTCGTCACGGTGAAGCCTGGGGGTACAGGAATCCCCAGCCCGGTCATCTCCGCGAGGTTGGCCCCTTTGCCCCCCAGAAGGGGTTTCATGGAGGCGTTACCTTCAGAGAAATCGTAGACATACTTGGTCGGGCTCATGTGGCCATACTCCCTTCGAGATCACGCGGCACGCCGCGACTGCGACAGCCCCCTAGAAACGGTAATTCTAACGAAGAGGACCGCAGTTGGGAAGCGGCCGGCGCCCCCGCGGGGAGACAGCCTGACTGCGCGAGTATAGGCAGCGCCGCGGTTGGGTGTTATGGTATCGAAGTCAGAAGTCAATCTTCAGGAAGAAAGGAGCTGTAATGCCCGAGCACTCTCTTGCTGCGGCTCGGGAGAGACGTGACTACGAACGGACCGCCTCCATTGTTTCGGCGGCCCTCACCGTGGTCGGAAGTTCTGATCTGGCAATGAAGGGTCTCAACGCCGCCATCGGCCGTTCGGCCAAGTCGGCACAGCAACAGATCATCGCCGAGTGGCTCAAGAAGTACACGGCCCCCGGCAGCCCCGGCAACACGTTCTTTAAGAACATCCGTCATCTTCATCCTAATGTCCGTAAACGTTTCGTCGCCGGGATGATCGCCAACTTCTTCATGCGGGATCCGGAACTCACCAAAGCGCTCAAAGAAGAGTACGACGTCTACTCCCCAACCACGATCCTCATCAGCCCGACCATGCGCTGCAACCTCAAGTGCGTGGGCTGCTTCGCGGCTAAGTACACCCACGAAGACGAGTTGAGCGAGGAAGAGGTCGAGAGCATCATCAACCAAGGAGAGGACATCGGCACCCGCGTGTACACCATGCTGGGTGGCGAGCCGTTCATCTGGCAACCTCTCCTCGACGTGGCCGAACGCCATCCTCAGTCGGTCTTCATGGTGTTCACCAACGGCACCCTGATCAATGACCGAGTGGCAGACCGTATCGTCGAAGTGGGTAACGTCTGCCCGGTCATCAGTATCGAGGGCGGAAGGGAATCGACCGACTCCCGCCGCGGAGCCGGCGTGTACGACCGCATCATGGCAGCCTTCGACCGCCTGCGCGAGCGGGGCGCCATGGTCGCATACTCGTGCACGGCCACGAGTCAGAACGTCGAAGACATCACCTCCGACGAGTTTGCCAGCCTGATGGTCGAGAAGGGCGCCTTCTACGGATGGTACTTCCTCTACATGCCTATCGGACGCGACCCAGACCTCAGCCTCATGCCGAGCCCCGATCAACGTGCCCAGTTGCGCGAAGGGGTCATCCGTGTCCGCGAGAACTATCCGCTCTTGGTGGCGGATTTCTGGGGTGACGGCACGCTCACCGGCGGCTGCCTCTCGGGTGGAAGGAAGTATCTCCACATCAACAACAAGGGTGATGTGGAGCCCTGCATCTTCGCCCACTTCGCCACCGACAACATCCGCGAGAAGTCACTGGTCGAATGCCTCGGCTCCGATTTCTTCAGGGATCTGCGCCGGATGGCCCCGTACGGCAAGAACATCCTGCTCCCATGCCCCATCATCGACCATCCGAGCGTGCTCAGAAAAGCGGTCGAGCGCAGCGGTGCGCACCCCACGCACGACGGCGCCGAATCGCTCTTCAGCGAACTCAGGCCGGGACTCCAAGAGTACTCGGCGAAGGTCCGCGAGAGACTCAACCCGGTTTGGGAGAACGACGTGCCTTGGGCACATACCTGGCTGGCGAGCGACCCCGACTATCAGCGGCGGCTGGGCCGCGACGGCGATGCAGATACTCTGGCCGACGAGGCCGCCGACCAGGCGGTCGAAGAGGTGGGTATCTGCGACTGACCGGCCATCCGGCACAACGAGTAACAAAAGGGGGCGCCGCAAGGCGCCCCCTTTTCTTGTCACCGCAAGCCCGGCGCCGGAAGCGCCGGGCCGTACTCAGCCTTGTACCAGTTCCAACCAGGCTACACTCCGCACCGTGGCCGCGATGGCGGCCAGCTGGCGCAGGCGGTTGAGCCGCACGGCTTCCTCGTCAGCCATGACCAGCACGTCGTCGAAGTAGCGATCGACGGCCGGGCGCAGGCCGGCAAGAGCATCGAGCGCGTCGCCGTAACGTTGCGCATCCACTGCCGGAGAGACCTTGGCCATCGTGTCCTGCCAAGCCGCGAACAGCGCCCCCTCAGCCTCCACCTGGAACAGCACCGGTGATACGCCGCCATCCGCCTGGCCGCTTGCGACCGCTTCGGGAGGCAGCTTCTTGGCCAGATTCGAGGGCCGGCTGAACACGGTCACCAGGTCTTCCCAGCGGTCGCCCGCGCGGAATGCGTGCAACGCCTGGGCTCGCGAGCGGAGGTCGAGAAAGTCGTGCGAAGTCTCGAGTACCGCATCCACCGTGTCTCGCGCCAATCCCTCATCGGTGAGAGTCTTCGCCAAACGTTCAAAGACGAAGGCGCGTGCCTCCGGGATCACCGAAGACCCCTCTACGAGGCCGGGGAATCGCTCGAGCTCTCCATACGCCCTCGTCAGCAGCTTCTGCACATCGTAGCGGAGACCATGCTGCATGGCGATGGCCACCATACCGGCCGCGGCCCTCCGAAGCCCATACGGATCCTTCGAGCCTGACGGAGGCTCACCGCAGGCGAAGGCGGCCGTGATGTTGTCCACCTTCTCGGCTGTCGCCAGGAGCGCCCCGGGTGCGGTCACCGGGACCACCCCACCCGCCGCGTCGGGAAGAAACTGCTCGCGGATGGCCTGGGCAACCTCGGGATGGTGCCCTTCCATGAGCGCGTATGTCTCGCCCATGACGCCTTCCAGATCGGCGAATTCGCGCACCATGATCGATACCTGGTCGGCCTTGGACAGCCGGGCGGCTTCGAGGGCCCGTTCCCGCACTTCGCCGGAGGCGCCGGTCGCATCCGCCAGATAACCCGTGAGAGCCACCAGACGCTCGGTCTTGTCCTGCATGCTGCCGGCCTTCACATGAAAGACGATCTTTCCAAGTTGGGAGGCCATGGTCTCCAGACCGGTGGCCTTGTCTTTCTCAAACGAGAACTCGGCGTCTTCGATCCTACCTTCGAGAACCCGCTCGTTGCCCGCCGTGATCTGCTCGAGCCAGGTGGGGTCGCCGTTGCTGACGTAGAGGAAGCGCTCGGAGAGGGCGCCGTCGGCATCGACCAGAGGGAAGTAGCGCTGATGCGACTGCATGGCGGTCTCCAGCACCTCGGCCGGCAGTCCCAGGTGCTGCTTACCGAACCGGCCCTCGGCTACCGTGGGATTCTCGACCAAGAAGAGCACTTCTTCCATCTTGCCGTTGGGATCGATCACCTTGAGGCCGTGGTCGCCCGCCATCCGTTCCAATTCGGCCCACATGAGTCGTTCGCGCTCGCGATGGTCGACTGTTACCGCCACCGACCTCATGGCCTCCACGTAATCAGCCGGGCGGGCGATATCCACCGGCCCTCCCAACCAGCGGTGCCCGTGACTGGTGCGTCCAGAATCCAGTCCTGCGTAGCTGAACGGGATGACGGCGTCGCCCCAGAGCCCCACCAGCCAGCGGATGGGGCGCGAGAAGCGTACATCTCGATAACCCCACCGCATGTTCTTGGGGAAGTACATGTCTCGCACCATCTTGAGACAGATATCGGGCAAAAGCTCGGCGGTGGGCCGGCTTTCGCTCCGGGTGACGTAGTAGACAAAGGACCGTCCACCTTCTTCGCGCGTCACGAGATCGGCGGGCGCCACCCCTTTGGCCCGGGCAAAACCCTCGCAGGCCTTGGTGGGCTTGCCCTCCGCATCGAAGGCCGCCTCGAGGGCCGGCCCACGTTGCACGATCTCGCGCGGAGTCTGCTCTCCAGGTACATTCTTCATGAGGACGGCGATACGGCGGGGCGAGACCAGGACCTCCACATCCTCGGCCTTGACGTCCACTCCCTCTGCGCTGAAGAGTCCGGCGACCCGGGCGGGAAGCAGATCGATGGCCGCCCGGCAGGCGGACGCCGGCATCTCCTCCACACCTATCTCGAGCAGGAAGTCACGAGCCACGCGGTCGTCGGACGGCATCCACGCGGAGCCGGCGGATACTTCGACAGCCGCGGCTGCGCCGGCCGGCGCCTCACCGTCCGGAGCGGCGGACTCTTCACCTTGGCCCTCCTGGATCTGTGCCGCGTAGAGCTCGGCCACCTTGCGGGCGATGTTGCGGACCCGGGCGATGTAGCCTGTGCGCTCGGTCACGCTGATGGCGCCCCGCGCATCGAGGAGGTTGAACATGTGCGAGGTCTTGAGCACGAAATCGTAAGCCGGGCGGGATAGCCCCCTCTCCAGACACCGCTCGCACTCGCGCTCGTAATCGACGAACGATTGCTGCAGAAGGGGTATGTCGGCCAGCTCGAAGTTGTACACGGACCATTCCGCCTCGTTGGTCCGGTATACGTCGCCATAGGTGACGCCCGGTACCCACTCCAGATCGAACGCACTGTCGATGCCCTGCAGATACATGGCCAGCCGCTCGGTCCCGTAGGTGAGCTCCACGCTGGGAGGATCGAGATCGATGCCGCCCACCTGCTGAAAGTAGGTGAACTGGGTGCACTCCATGCCGTCTATCCACACTTCCCAGCCCAGCCCCCACGCACCAAGGGTCGGCGACTCCCAATCGTCCTCCACGAAACGCACGTCGTGCTTCGCAAGGTCGATCCCCAGATGCTCCAGAGAGGCCAGGTAAAGATCCTGGATGTCATCCGGGCAGGGCTTCAAGATCACCTGGTACTGGTAGTAGTGGCCGAGCCGGTAGGGATTCTCCCCGTAGCGCCCGTCGGTGGGACGGATGGAGGGCTCGACGTAGGCCACTTTCCAGGGGTCAGGGCCCAACACCTTGAGGAAGGTGGCCGGATTGAAGGTACCCGCGCCGACCTCGGTGTGGTGTGGCTGCCAGATGATGCAGCCCTTCTTGGCCCAATAGTCCTGCAGGCCCAGGAGTACGTCCTGGAAGGTCGATCTACTGATATTCATGTTAGAAATCCGTTGTGAAAGTGGTTTCTGTGGTGGGAGGCTCTGTGCTCAAGGTCGTGGTGGGGAATTCCGTCGTGGTGGTCGTCGGTATCGTGGTGGTGGTCGTTGGGACCGCGGCAACGAGGATCTGCACGCTGCTGCCCCGCTCCACCAGCCGTCCGGCCGGAGGGTTCTGCTGTATGACTACGCCCGGTTCATAATCGGGCGTCTCGTAGACCTCGATCCTGGGATTGAGGTCAGAGGCAGCGAGCTTGGCCACTGCCTGGCTCTGAGTCAGCCCCGCCACGGAGGGGACTTTGACGGTAGTGATCTCAGGAGCGTTGCTCACGTAGATGACCACCGCGGACTGCCGGTCGACCTCTTCGCCCTGCGCCGGACTCTGGTCGACCACGGTGCCGCCTGGTTCGGTCGATTCGATCGGTTGAGGGTCGGCCAAGAGGCCCAGACTGGTGAGCAGAGCCTCGGCGGTCGCCTGGTCCTTGCCGATGAGCAGGGGCACCGCCACAGTGTCGCTTGCCACCGCCACGATGATGGTCACCACCTGGCCTGCCTCCACAAACTCCCCGGCAGCCGGGCTCTGCCTGATGACCGTCCCCGGCAGCGCGCCGTCGTTGGCCTCCTCCTTGGGATCCACCCCCAAATCGAGGTTGCCCAGCTCGTTAGCCGCCTTGGTCTGGTCTTTACCGAACAGGTCGGGCACCTCCACTTTGCCCTTGCCGGAGGATATCCACACTTTGACGGTCTCGCCCTTGAGCAGCTTCATCCCCTCGTCGGGATCCTGGCGAGATACCTCGCCTTCCGGGATGTCGGCCGACGCCTGGGTACCCGCGTTCTCGAACTTCAGACCGGCGTCCTCTATGGCATCCTTAGCCTGGGCTGCCGTGGAGCCGATAACTGAGGGTACGACCATCAACTCCTCTTCCGCATTGCCCCAATTGGAGAAGATCGCGTACGCTGCACCGGCAAGCGCCAATATAAGGACTATCACCAGGATCCACGGCCAGACACTCGATCTCCGAGGTTCGTCGTAGTAGGGTTCGGGCTCTGTGCGCGGTGGTCCTGCGTCCCGTCTGCGTATCTGCGTGGCCTGCATCCCGCCGGAGGCCGAAGCCGCGGAGGCGGCTTCGGCAGGGGTCAACACCCTGGTGTTGTCTTCCGCGTAGGCGGTGGGCATGGCTATGGGCTCACCGTCCTGCACCCGCCGCAGATCTTCGTGCATGGCCTGGGCGGTGAGGTACCTCTCGATGGGGTGCTTGCCGAGAGCGCGCAGGATGACCGCTTCGAGATTCTCCGGGACATCCGGCACTATGTTCCTTGGCGGCACAGGCTGCTCGTTGACGTGCTGCATGGCGATGCTCACAGGGTTGTCGCCGTTGAAAGGCAGCTTCCCCGTGACCATCTCGTACATGACGACGCCCAGTGAATAGAGATCGGAGGCCGCCTCCACCGGTTGTCCCTTTGCCTGTTCGGGAGAGAGGTAGTGGGCCGTCCCCAGGATGGAGCCGGCCTCGGTCATAGTGGAGGCGCTGCCGGCCCGGGCGATGCCGAAGTCGGTCACCTTCACCCGGCCGTCATTGTCGACGATTATGTTCTGCGGCTTGATGTCGCGGTGGATGACGTCCCGTCTATGAGCGAACCGCAGAGCTTCCACGATCTGCGTGGAGATGGATAGCACCAGATCGGGGGCAAGAGGGGCGTACCTGACGATGATCTCCTTGAGAGAGCGGCCGTCCAGGTACTCCATAGCGATGTAGTAGGTGCCCTCCGCCTCCCCACGATCGTAGATCTGCACGATGTTGGGGTGATTGAGACTCGCGGCGCTGCTGGCCTCGCGGCGGAAGCGCTCCACGAACTGCTCGTCGTTGGCGTAGCGCCCGGAAAGCACCTTCAGGGCGACCTGACGGCCCAATAGGCGGTCGTTGGCCAAGTATACGTCGGCCATGCCGCCGCTTCCCAGCTTGCGACCGACTTCGTAACGGTCGTCGAATACTCTGCCTATCACGCTTCTTCCACCCTCCGCCGCACTTGTGCGCTCTGGTCCGCTCGTGATGCGTCGCGCAATACTACCTCACCTACAAGCCTCATAGACCGAGAGCCGCGGCTATGACCTGCCGGGCGATGGGAGCCGCTACGCCCCCTCCCGTGCCCGCGTTCTCGACCACCACCGCCACGACGACCTCCGGGTAGTCGGCGGGCGCGAACGCCGCGAACCAGGCGTGAGGTTCGCCGTCGGCCACTTCCGCTGTCCCTGTCTTGCCCGCCACCTGGACGCCTTCAAGCGCCGCCGCGGTTCCCGTACCGCTCTTCACAGTCTGGACCATGAGCTCGCTCACGATCCGCGCCGTGTCGCTCGAAACAGGTCGTAGCCACACATCGGGCGTAGCCTCATCGATCACACCGCCGTCACGCGTCAGCACGCGGGATACCAGGTGGGGCTTCATGATGAGCCCATCGTTGGCCATCGCAGAGGTCACCAGCGCGATGGCGAGCGGACTGGCCAAGACCTCCCCCTGACCGTAGGAGACCTGCCCCAGATGAGCCTTGTCCATCTCACCGGCGGAGGGGAAGAGGCTGACGGCCCCGCCCATCTTCCACGGCAGTTCGGTGTTGAACCCGAAATCGAGAGCGTACCTGGCCAGAGTCTCCGCCCCCAGCGCCACACCCACTTTCGCGAAAGTGGTATTGATGCTGCTCGAGAACGCCTTCGCGAAGTCGTGCTCGCCGTAGACTCTGTCGTCGTAGTTGTTCACCTCGAACCCGCCGGCCTTGACGCTGCCCGTATCGGTGAACGTCGTATCGCGAGTCACGGTCCCGTTCTCAAGGGCGGCTGCCGCCACGACCATCTTGAACACCGAGCCCGGAGGGTACCGGCCCTGCACCGCGCGGTTCACGAGGGGCGTGCCGGGGTCGTTGTTGATCTCTGACCATACGGCATCGATCTCGTTGGGGTCGTAGCGCGGATATGACACCATGGCCAGGATCGCGCCGCTACGCGGGTCGAGCGCCACCACAGCGCCCTTCCTCTCGCCGAGGGCCTCCGCAGCGGCCCGCTGCACCTTCATATCGACCGTCAGGACGACATCGGCCCCTACGTGGGTCCTATTCATGAGCTGGTCCCAGTAACTGGTGATACCCAGCAGGCCCGACTTCCCAGACAGCTCCTCGTTGTAGACCCGTTCGATGCCTGCACGTCCGTAGCGCAGGCTGTTGTATCCAAGCCAGGGAGAGGTGAGATCGCCCGCGGGGTAGTCCCGCAGATAGTACTTCCCGTCTTTGCGGTTCACCGCAAGCTCCGTACCGTCCGCCGAGACGATGGACCCTCGGTCGACCTCCATCTCAGCCGCGATGGCCCGCGTGTTGGAAGGATTGGTCTGCAGCTTGGGCGCCGCGAAGACCTGCACGTACGTGAGCTGCACGAGCAACGCCAAGAAGAGAAGGGCGAAGAACCAATAAAGGCGTCTGAGGGGCTTGCTCATCTACCGCACCGTGTCGCTCGCCCTCAGCAAGAGTGCGAGCAGTACGAAGTTGGCCACGATAGAGCTGCCGCCGTAGCTCACGAAGGGCAGCGTTATCCCCGTGAGCGGGATGAGCTTGATGACTCCGCCTATGATGAGGAAGGCCTGCAGGGCGAAGATGCTCGTGAGTCCGGTGGCAAGAAGGCGGGGGAAATCCTGCTTGGCCTGCACGGCCACCCGCAGTCCACGATACGTGAAGATCAGGTACAGCAAGATGATCCCCACCGCGCCGACGAGTCCCAACTCCTCCCCGATGGCCGAGAAGATGAAGTCGGTCTCCAGGTTGGGGATGATCGTCCTGCCGGACTGCAGGATGAGATAACCCTCACCCAGACCTCGTCCGAACAGGCCACCCTCGGCCAGAGCGAAGAGCGACTGCACAATCTGATAACCCTTGTTGCTCGGGTCCTGCCAGGGGTCGAGCCAGATGTCGACCCGTAGCTGCACGTGGGGGAACAGGTAGTACAGAAGAGTCGCTCCGGCGAAGAAGAGCACCAAACCTACCAACACATAGAAGAAGCGCCCCGTGGCCACGTAGATCAACACGAGCAAAGCCCCGAAGAAGAGCAGGCTCGTCCCCAGGTCTTTGACGAAGATCAGCAGCACCATGGAGAGAGCCCACACGATGAGCAGAGGCGCAAGATAGCGGAAGGGCGGCAAGGATATGCCCAAGATGCGCCGGGTGCTCACACTGAGCGCCTCTCTGATATCCACCAGATAGGCGGCGAAGAAGACAACGAGAAGGATCTTGCCGAGCTCTGCCGGCTGAAAGTTGATCGGCCCGAAGTCGACCCACAGCCGCGCCCCGTTGATCTCGCGTCCGAAGATGGCCGTCACCAGCAAGAACAACAGCCCCAAGATGCCGATGACAAGCCGGTAGCGGTACAAGAAGTTCAGATTGCGCACCAGCGCAAGCACCAGCAGGAAGGCCACCAGCCCCACCACGAGCCACATGGATTGCCTTAGAGCAAGATCCTCGTTGAGCCGGTAGAGCACTACGAGGCCCAAAGTGGAAAGTAGAGCCGTGATAGGCAAGAGATAGGGGTCGGCCTGCACGGCGAGGAATCTGCGTCCGATGTGGGCGATCAAGAAGAGGGCCATGAACAGGCCGCCATAGGTGAGCGAGGTCAGCGTGAGCGTGGAGGCCTTCTGCGTGTACACCAACGCGAACCCCAGGGTCGTGAGGACCAACGCGGGGATCAGGAAGACGAGCTCCCGGTTGCGCAGGCTCACTGTTGCAAGATCAGACCCCGGAGGAATTCCTGTCCGTCCTCCTTGCTGATCAGCTCGCGGGCGTCCACTTCTTGTCTCAGATGGGGAGCAAGGGCGTCGTACTTGGCAGAGCTCAGTTGATACACCTCGGAAAGTTCGATCCCGAGCACCTGCCCCGGCAATCCGCGGTAGAGCGCGATACTGCCGTCGTCGTACTGATCGAGATAGTAGACAGTCGAGTTGTAGGCCGCGAACCCGCCGATGCCGATGGCGAGTATCAATAACACGGCAAGAGTCAGAAACAGCCGCCAACGGCGCTTCTTCTTGACCGGCGCCGGAGCCGGGCCCGCTTCTTTCGCAACATCGGGCGCCGCCTCGGGTACCACCTCACCCGGCTCCAGGGCCGCTTCCGTCTCGAGGAGAGGAGCGGCTTCGGCCTGCGGCTCCGCGTCCGGGACCGGCTCCTGCGGGGTGTCTTCTTCCGGCCGCGATGTCACTGGGCGTATCGACGGGAGGCTCAAACCCAGGCGCTGCCGCACCGAAGCGCCCGAGCGCCTGCTCCGGGCTGAAGAGGCAGCCACCGACCCTCCCCGGTCGCTGGGACCAAAGAGTATCTGATCGCCGCCGAACATGCTTCCGGTGCTCGCGGCTGCCGAGCCGCTCTCGCCCTCTTCGCCATCGTCCAACACGTCGACGACGAGCACGGTCACGTTGTCCTCGCCGCCACCCTCCAGAGCAGCCTTGACGAGCAGCTGGGCCACTTCCTGCGGGTCCGCATCCTTTGCCATGAGCGCCTCGATGTCGGCGTCGCCGACCATACCGGTCAGACCATCGCTGCAAAGGACGATGCGGTCCCCCGGCACCACGGGTATCTCGAGAACATCCGGGTCGACCTCGCCTTCGGTGCCCAGAGCCCGTGTGATGACACTGCGGTGAGGGTGGACCGCCGCCTGCTCGGGAGTCAGTTCTCCGCGGCGCACCATCTCGCCCACCCACGAATGGTCCTCGGTAAGCTGGGTCAACTCCCCACTGTGGAGGATATACGCCCTTGAGTCGCCGACATGAGCCAGCGTGAGATGCCCTTCTTTCACCAGGATGGCAGTGAGCGTGGTGCCCATCCCCAAGAGATGCGCTTCACCGGCGCCGCGGTGAGCTATGGCCTGGTTCGCGCTGCTGATGGCCGCGCAAAGATCTCGCTGTCCGGCCGTCTCGGGGTTGAGCCCCAGGAGACCCAAGCACGCCATCTGCGAGGCGACTTCTCCTCCGCGAGCCCCGCCCATTCCATCGCAGACCGCATAGAGTCCCCGGCGCAGCAGGAACGAGTCCTCGTTCGCCGAGCGGACAAGGCCTCGGTCGCTTGCGACCCCCGCCTGCAGACGCATCACTGCACCTCGATCCGGAACACCGTGTCGCCTATCTCCACCCGATCGCCCACCTGCAGCATCCGGGCCTCGGAGATATCGGACCCGTTCACCTGAGTGCCGTTGGTGCTCCGCAGGTCCTCGACATGCAGGCCGGTGGAGGTCGTCTCGAACAGTGCGTGCTTGAACGACACGAAGGTGTCGTCCAGATAGATGTCCATGTCGGACGACCGGCCCGCGAGAGCACGGACCCCGAGCGGGAACGCATACGCCGCCCCCTCGGACAGACACGGGCTCTTCTCCACCACGAGGGTCCACACCCCGCTGAGAAGAGGGGGCGAGACCATGGCGTCGGCAGGCCCCTCGCCGACGACATACACGGAGCCCGGGCCGTGCCAGTCCTGGATCCCCTCGGTGGGAGCCGCGACACGGAGTTCGCGAGTGGTCGACCGGACCACCCTGAAGATGAACAGATACAGGATGATCAGGAAGATGAACTTTCCGGCCAGCAGCACAATCTGCAGCATGGATCCGTCCCCCGACCCCTAGACGTTACCTGGTTCGCACTGTCAGCCGGCAGTCTCCGATGACGACCACGTCTCCCGGACCGACCACGGTGCTCGATATGGGATACCCATTCACCATCGTCCCGTTGGTGGAACCGAGATCCTCCAGCACCACGTCACCGTTCGCCCAGTAGAGCATCGCGTGGCGACGCGAAACATCGGGGCTGTCGATGACGAAATCCACATCGCGAGCCCTTCCCAAGATTATCCGCCCCTGGTTGAACTCCTTGGTCTGCCCCCCAGTAGTGACCACGATCGTCTGGCGAGCCAATCCGAGTCGCGCCGCGTCGTCCGGAGCGATGATCGCCGTTGCGCCGCCGACCGCCGCGGCCTGCCTATCTTGGACACTCGGGACACGGGCCGTCGCGACCCTCTCCGACTGTTGAGCCACCGCCCGCTCGCCGTAGACAGGCTCTTCGTCGCGCATGCGCACGGGTATCTCCTGATCGACAAGGCCTGGGGCGTCGCGCTCCGCCAAGATGCCGAAGTAGCCAAGACGCAGATCGTCGTCCACCGTCATGGACACCGCAATATCACCCGCGATGCGGTATCCCTTCGACTTCACATGCTTGGACAGATGGCGCTCGAACTTGGCCAAGAGCGCCTCCTCGTCGTCGCGGAGCCGCTCGTAGTCTTCGGGGCAGAGATAGATGGTGTACCGGTTGCGCACCGACACGTATGCGGACCGAGAGACCTTGTGGTCCTCCATCTCCTTGACAAGCTTGCGGGCCAATTCTGCTGGTTGTACGTACAGTCTGGACCCCTTATCGACTCGCAGCGCGACTCCTCCCTTCCTCGACGCCGCCGGGCCTCACAAGGTGCCCGTGCGCTCGGATGGAAGGAGAAAAGTGACCAGGAACGCGATTATAGCGCACGGTGCATAGGCGACTAGGAAGGGCCCCACCTCCACAGGTACGCCCAGAAGAAGTATCGGGAGCAGAACGAAGGCGAGAAACACGAGCATCGAATAGACCGCCGCACCCCACATCCGCCGCTCCCGGGAGCCACCTGTGACCGCGTACAGAGGAAGTGAGAAAACCATGAAAAGCCCCACCTGCAACAGAAGCTCGGGCCGCGAATCGAGCAGGCGGGAGAGCTCCAACATGGCCGTCCATGGGGAACCTGCATGCTTGGCGACCTGCAGGACTGGGCCGGGCCCCGGCTGGAACGTGTAGGGAAGTGTGGTCCATCCTGCCAGTCCCGCCGCCGCCGCCAGCACGATGCCGCTGAAGAAGCCGGACAAGGCCCCCCAGCGGCGGAGCAGCGCACCCGTCAGCGGGAGAATCGCCAGACCCACGCCTGCCATCACAGCGAACGGCAGAGCTCCCGGCAGCAGTGCCGCCCACTCTCTGTGCCGCCAACGCAGCAGCGCCATCACGATGACGGCCGCCACCAGGTAGATGACACCCCATCCGGTGCCGAACGCGAAGAACGGGGGAGCCAGCAGGGCCAGTGCAAGCAGACCGCCGCCGAACGGCCAGATCAATGCCAAGAACGCCGTCACCAAGGCGATCGGGGTGATGGCGACGCTGGGATAGAACGGCACACGTGGAAGCACATAGGCGAGAGAGCACACAGCGCACGCGGCTGAAGTGATGTGCTCTCCCAGGTAGTACAGACGATCGCGGTCCAAAGCCCCCACGCTGAGGCCCCGGCGGACCCGCGTGGCCGGCGCCTCGTCACTCCGCTCGGGGCGTTCGTCGGGCATCAGCTTGCTGACCCGTCCGAGTATGCGGCCGAACGTCCCCGCGTCCGGCCTGGCATAGGAATCGCGGACCATGGCGCGTCCCAGAGCGTCGCTGAGCTCGATGGGCAGGTCGGGGCGGCTGACACTCAGCGGCGGGATATCAGGCCGGGAGATATCGCGGAGCAACTCGACGAACTTCTTGCCCTTCGCGGGGTTCTTCCGCGCGAAGCCCTCGTACAGAGTCACCGCCAGTGAGTATACGTCGCTCCGGGAATCGACAGCCTTGCCCTCGCCCTGCTCGGGCGACATGTAGGCGATCGTCCCGACGAGGTCTCCGTCGATGGTGATCGACTCCCGGTCTTCGAGCTGAGCCACGCCGAAGTCCATCAGCCGTACGTCGACGGAATCACCCTCCACCAGCATGATGTTCTCGGGCTTGATGTCGCGATGCACGACGCCGCGTTTGTGGGCATGCTCGAGGGCACGGCAGAGCTGGACGGCCGCTTCGAGCAGGTCGGCGTCGCTCAGGTCATGGTCCTTGTAATGCTCCCGCAGGGTCTTGCCCTGGATGTACTCGGTGATGAGAAAGGTCCGCTCAGGCTGCCTGATCATCTCGTAGACGGTCAAGATGTGATGGTGGCTGAGCTTGGCCGCCGCTTGGGCTTCCCGCGCCACTCGGTCTTCGACGTCCGCGGTATGCTCCACGACCTTGACCGCGACGGGCCGCCCCATCTTGAGGTCGTCAGCCAGATGGACGGTCGCGAACGCGCCGCTGCCGAGCTTGCGCACGTAGCGATAGCGATCGAAGAGAAGGCCGTCTTCAGTCATGGTGCAAGTATAGGCCCAGCGGCCACGCGCCCCAGCCGCGGGCGCGGCCGGCCGGCCGGCACGTGGTTCGCGTGGCGGGATGCTGCACCGTTGCATCACTCCAAGTAGGGATCGAACAGCACCGAACAACGGCACGTGGTGATCGCGCGCCCATTTGGACTGTTCGACACCGGCACCCCCAAGCCTTGACAAAGAAAGGGTCGGCGAAGAGCGAACGGCGAAGCCGGAGCAGTGAAGAGCGAACGGCGAAGCCGGAGCAGTGAAGAGCGAACGGCGAAGCCGGAGCGACCACTCCCCCTACCCACGAGAAAGACCTCACGGTTTCGGCCTGGCAGGAAGGGGGCCCACGGGCGGCGCGTGTCTGGGGGAGGAGTCGCACAGGCTTTTGTGCGCAGCCGGAGCAGACACGCGCCGCCCGTGGGCTCACTCACACCAGACAGAAGCAGTGAGCCGCATGTTATACTCCACCACACTTTGGGCGAGTGGCGGAATTGGCAGACGCGCTAGGTTCAGGGTCTAGTGAGCTTACGCTCATGCGGGTTCAAGTCCCGCCTCGCCCACCATCATCGTTCCTACATCACCGCTGCTTATGACCGATCTGGACAGAGACGATATCGACTACGACTCAGCCACGGGGGAACGGACTAGGCGGCAGAAGAAGATGTTGCCCAAGCCGTTGTTCAGGCTGCTCCTTGTGCTGGCGGCGATCATCGTCGTCGTGGTAGTGGTCGTGTTCGCGGCAAAGAGCGCCATCAGCAGTGGCGCGGCCGGTGACTACCAGCGCTACATGGGAGCCATCGCCGACATACTCGAACGCTCGGACGAACTGGGCTCCGATCTGGAGAAGTTGCTCACGAGCCCGGGCGAGACCAACCGGACGCAGATCCAGGCCAAACTCGAGGAGTTCGTCACCGCCTCGGAGAAGCTGGAGACAGAGGCCAAGCTCCTCGAAGCACCCAAGGAGCTCGTCGAGCGGAGCATCCACCAAGTATTCCTGTTGGTGATGAGTTTTCGTCACAGGGGTGTCGCCGACCTCAAACCATCCCTCATGTCGGCCCTTGAGGTGGAAGAGACCGTGGCGGCGGCGGAGGAGATATCACACTCCCTTTACTACCTGGTCAACTCAGACTTCCTGTACGAGGAAGTCTTCAAGTCTGATGCCGCCGCCCTTTTGCAGGAGAAAGAGCTGAAAGGCGTCACCGTGCCTTCCAGCGAGTTCCTGTCCGACCCCGACCTCGCTTCGCGGGAGAGGGTCTTCGACATGCTTGCGTCGCTCGGGAGCACCGGGAACCTCCAGGCCACCCATGGAGTGGCGGTGAAGAAGGTGGTGGCGCTACCCGACGAGAAGCAGATCACGGCCGGCGGCACTTTCAATCTCAACACCACGGATTCACTCGTCTTCTCGGTCACCGTTGAGAACCAAGGCAACATGGAAGAAAAGAATGTCCCTGTCGTCGTCACTCTCAAGGTGGGGGACGACGGTGAGGTCCAGAAACAGACGGTGGAGATCCCCTCCATAAAGGCCAAGAAACAGGTGACGGTGAAGGTCGAGGGCCTCAATCCGACACCATACGGAGAGGTCGCGACGATCACGGTCAAAGCCGGACCGGTCCCGCAAGAGAAGTATGCCGACAATAACGTGATCACTGCCAAAGTCATCTTCAAGCTCTAGGGTCCGGAGGAAGCGGAGTGCAGCTATTCGAGATCATCGCCGTAGTAGCCATAGTCCTGGCAGTGGCGGCCGGGGCCGGGCTGGCGTTGGTGTACAAGCGATTGCAGCGCTACCAACGGAACCAGCACGTCATCATGGGATCCCGGGGCACGGTGGACATCGTCGAGCACGTCGCCGCCGTCGACGAGAAACTCACGAACGTGCGTGTCGCCCTGGAAGACCTCACGCTGGCCGCTCGCGACCACGACGTCCGTATCGACAACACCCTGGCTCGAGTAGGCATCGTCCGTTTTGACGCCTACTACGACCTCGGAGGCAGGCAGAGCACGGCGGTCGCCTTCCTCACCGGCCTGGGCGACGGGGTAGTCATCACCAATGTGGTAAGCCGGGACTTCGCCCGCATCTATGTGAAACTCATCAGGGATGGGGAGCCCGACATAGAGCTCGCCCCCGAAGAGGCCGAGGCAGTAAGCCAAGCACGCGGGACCGCGCCCTTCACCATCCGTCCGAGAGTCGAAGGAGCCTCTGCCGAGACGACGGCCCCGGAGCCCGATGGCGAGACTCCTACGGCCGGCGCCCCGATAGCCAGCGGGTTGCCTGGGCTGCGGGCGGGCGACGAACGCGAGCTGGCACGGGAGAACCGCAGACGCAAGCGCGAAGGGCTCCCGCTCGTCGACGGAAAAGTGGTGCCTTCGGCACTGGGCTGGGACGCACCCGAGACCCCATCGGCAGCCAGCCTGGCCGAGCGGTTCGTCGAACAGCGCAGGCAGACGATTCAGCGTCCCGACGACGACGAAGATCTCGTCGATCTCGCACACGAGAACAGTGACAACCATGAATCATGATCCGTCCGCACCAAGCCTTGTCCGCTGGGCCGTCTCCTCGTTGACCGAACCTCTCCCTGTGGCTGCGACTACCATCGGCTTCCTTGGACCCGCCGGCACCTTCACTGAGGAGGCCTTGCGGGCGAACATCGACGAGTGCGTCTCCGGGGGGCGCACGCGGCAGTTCCTTCCGTTCGCCTCCAACCCCGAGACGATCGAGGCCGTCTCGGCCGGCGAGGTCGATTGCGCCATCGTGCCCATCGAGAACTCCATAGAAGGCTCGGTATCCGCGACCCTGGACACGCTGTCGCACGAGATCGAGAACCTCCAGATCGTACGGGAGGTCCGCCACCCCATCAGGCATTGCCTTCTCGCCCGGCCCGGCATGACGCTCGAACAGGTCAAGAAGGTCGTCTCCCACCCGCATGCGAATGCGCAGTGCCGCATATGGCTCCGGCGCAACCTACCCGGGCGCGAGGTAGAGGCGGCGAACTCCACCGCGAACGCCGTAGAAAAGGTCGCCGCCTCCGCCGAGCCCTGGGCCGCCATCGGCAACCGGCTTGCCGCCGAGGAGTATGGCTGCGTGATCCTCGCAGCCGATATCGAAGACCATCAGGACAACGAGACCCGCTTCGTCTTCCTTGCCCGGCAGCGAGAGAGACAAGATTGGTTTGAGCCCTACAAGACCTCCATTGTTTGCGAGATCGCCAAGGACCAGCCTGGGGCTCTGCTTCTCATCCTGCAGGAATTCGCGTTCCGGCACATCAACCTCACCAAGATCGAGTCGCGTCCCTCCAAACGCAGGCTGGGCGACTATATCTTCATCGTCGATATGGAGGGTAAGGTCGACGACACCCCCGTCGCCGACGCCCTGCGCTGCCTGACCTGCAAGCTGCCGCGTGTGACCGTGCTGGGCAGCTACCCGGTGGGCCGGCCTCTGGTCCGGGGAGCAAGCTAGAAACCAACCGCGCAGGCCCAAGGAGCGTCTCGTGCTCGACATCAAACTGATCCGCAACGATCCCGACCTGGTCCGCGGCGCGCTGCATCGCCGTGGAGCCCACGCCGAGGCCGCTCTCGACAAGCTCCTGGAGCTCGACCGGTCACGCCGCGAGATCCTCGTGGAAGTCGAAGAACGGCGCAGTCTTCGCAACACCGTGAGCGAAGAGATCGCGCGGCTGAAACGCGACAAAGCCGACGCCGCCGATAAGATCTCGGCCATGCGGGAGGTGGGTGACGAGATCAAACGCCTCGAGGCTGAGCTCAAAGACGTTGAGGCGGCTCTTGAGGAAGAGCTGTTGCAGGTCCCCAACCTCCCCGACCCGACGTCCCCTGACGGCGGAGAAGACGACTCGATGGTCATGCACCAGTGGGGCGCGCCGCGCGAGTTCGACTTCGCGCCCATGGACCACTTGGAGCTGGCCGCCCAGCACGATCTGATCGATATGGAGCGCGGAGCGCGGACCTCGGGAAGCCGCTTCGCCTATCTGAAGGGCGATCTGGTCTTCTTGCAGTTCGCCCTCGTGCAGTTCGCCCTCCAGAAGCTCGCCTCCAAGGGCTTCCGTCCGGTCGTCGTCCCCGTGCTGGTCCGCGACGAGGCTATGTACGGCACTGGGTTCTTTCCCACAGACATGCAGCAGGTGTACCGCATCGAGGCCGACGGCCTCAATCTGGTAGGCACGTCAGAGGTGCCCCTGGCTGCCCTGCACATGGACGAGATCCTGGACGAGTCAGACCTACCCGTCCGCTACGTGGGCTATTCCAGCTGCTTCCGGCGCGAGGCCGGAGCCGCCGGCAAAGACACGCGCGGCATCTTCCGGGTGCACCAGTTCGACAAAGTGGAGATGTTCAGCTTCTGTGCGCCCGACAGGTCCACCGAGGAGCACGACTTCATGCGTTCCATCGAGGAGGAGCTACTCCAAGACCTCGGGCTACCCTACCAAGCGGTCAACATCGCAGCGGGCGATCTGGGTGCCTCGGCGGCCAAGAAATACGACCTCGAGGCTTGGCTCCCCACCCAGCAGCGCTACCGGGAGGTCACGTCGTGCTCCAACTGCACCGACTATCAGGCACGGCGCCTCAAGGTGAGAGCCAAGGGCGAGAGGGGTGGTCCGTACCTCCTGCATACCCTCAACGGCACTGTTGTCGCCGTGGGGCGCACTATGATCGCCATTATGGAGAACTACCAGACGGAGGATGGGACCGTGGAGATCCCCGCCGTCCTCCGTCCCTTCCTGGCCACGGGCAAGACGAGGGTGGAACAATGATCAACGTACCCGACGAAAAGATGCTTACCGGCGCGCACGACGCACTCATCGTCGTCGACGTACAGCGGGACTTCTGCGCGGGAGGTGCTCTTCCTGTCCCTGGCGGGGACGAGGTGATACCGGCCATCAACAGCATAGTGCCGCTCTTCGGGCGCTGGATCTACACCCGCGATTGGCATCCGGCCGACCATGTGAGTTTCTCCGAACACCCCGAGTATCGGGATGGCTCCTGGCCCCCACACTGCGTACAGGGAACACCGGGATCCGATTGGTGCAAGAGCCTCGACATGCCTATGAACGCGATCCTGGTCACCAAGGGTGACGACCCCAAGCAGGAGGCCTACAGCGGGTTTCAGGTGGCCCGCCTCGACCTGGCCGCATTTCTTCACGGGCACGACGTCGAGCGGGTCTTCATCACCGGATTGGCAACCGAATACTGCGTGCGGCAGACCGCGTTGGACGCCCGCGCAGCGGGCTTCACCGTCTACCTCATCGAAGACGCCATAAGGGGGATATCGGCCGAGGGCGCCCAACGCGCACTCGCGGATATGGAGGAGGCCGGCGTGATCCGAATCCGTTCGGAGCGACTCGAAGACTCCGGAGAGAGACCGGCCCCGGCCTACGACGAGCACGGCGACCCACTAGATCAGGACGACTGATGGAACGCGACCTTCTACACCGCTGGGTCAAGCGCGAGAACTTGGCCCTTCTCACCGACTACTATCAGCTGACCATGATGGGCGGCTACTGGAAGACCGGCCGCAACGACCTCAAAGCCTGCTTCAACTACACCTTCAGAGAGCTTCCTCCAGACAACGGCTTTGCCATCACGGCCGGGCTGGAACAGCTACTCGACCTGGTAGAAGGACTCCGTTTCACCGACGACGATCTCGCCTATCTGTCCGGACTGGGAGCCTTCGATGAGGGATTTCTCGAGTACTTGAGGGATTTCCGCCCGAGCTGCAACATCGAAGCCATCCCCGAGGGCACCGTGGTCTTCCCCCACGAGCCCATCCTGCAGGTGGAGGCGCCGCTCCTCGAGGCGCAACTGCTGGAAACGGCCGTCCTCAACGCGCTCAACTACCAGACACTCATCGCCACGAAGGCCGCGCGAATACGTCTGGCCTGCGGTGACGACGGTTTGGTCGAGTTCGGGCTTAGGCGGGCCCAAGGCCCCGACGGCGGGCTCAGCGGCTCACGCGCAGCGTACATCGGTGGGACCGACAGCACCTCCAACGTTCTCGCCGGCAAGGCCTTCGGCATCCCGTTGCGCGGCACGCACGCGCACTCGTGGGTCATGAGCTTCGACAACGAGCTCGACGCGTTTCGCGCCTTTGCCGCCTGCTATGAAGACCCTACTCTCCTCCTCGACACGTACGACACGTTGACCTCAGGCCTCCCCAACGCGGTCACGGTCTTCAAGGAACTTCGCGCCGCGGGCAGGACGGTGCGGCCCTCGGTGCGCCTCGATTCCGGCGACTTAGCCCGTCTCAGCAAGGCGGCCCATCGGATGTTCGCCGAAGCGGGGTTCAGCGACCCGCTCATCGTCGCGTCGAACGAACTCGATGAGGACCTCATCGCCGACCTCAAACGCCAGGGCGCTCCCATCAACGTCTGGGGAGTGGGCACCCACCTGATAACCTCGTCCGACCACCCGGCGCTGGGCGGTGTGTACAAACTCGTGGCCGTGAAAGACGGCGATGGCGCGTGGTTACCTCGCATCAAGCTCTCGTCCAACCCGGCGAAGATGACCGATCCGGGCCGCAAGCGGGTCGTGCGGTATTTCGACGGTGCAGGGCACCCGCTCGCCGACCTCATACGGCTCTACGACGAAGCTCCCGATACCATCGACCCAAGGCAGCCGGCCAAGCCTGTACCCTTTGCCGAACGGCAGGACCTATCGTTCCTCCGGGCCGTGTGGGATGCGACGCGGTGCGAAGATCTGCTGCAGCCCGTCATGCGTGATGGAGCCCGCACAAGCCCCTCACCCAGTCTCGAAGAGAACCGAGAGCGGGCGCGGGCGCAGATGGCCGCACTGCCGGAGGAGTTGCGCCGACTGCGCAACCCGGAGATCTACGAGGTGGGCTTGTCCCCTCAGTTGGCGGCCGAGAAGGTGCGTCTCGTGCGACAGTCCCCGGGTTTTCTCGCGCCCGGTCCGGCGGCCGGGGCCTAAGGAGCTGCTAGCAGACCCGCCTGGAGGGAGCGGGGGCGCCCACTGGGATCGCCGTGGCCTGCCCTTTGGCCAGCACTTTCCCCTCGGCTCCGATCGCGACGAGATCCACCACCATCAGCCGCCGCCCTGCGTGAAGCGGGCGGCACTCCGCAGTCACCTTGTCGCCGAGTTTGGCCGAACGGAACTGGCTGATGCTCCATTGCACCGCGACGGCGTCCGACTGAGCGTTGACCGTGAGGGCAAAGGCCACGTCCAAGAGTGCGAAGATGAACCCGCCGTGCGCCAGGTTGTGGAGTTGCAGAAAATCCTCCCTGACCACGGCCGACACGCGAGACAGGCTCTCAGAGGCCTCCTCGACCTCCATGCCGAACAGGCGGATCATGGAGTCGGTCTCCACGGCGTGCTGCAGACGTTCGTTCATGCGCCCTAGAACTGAGCGCTACTGACGAAGACCAGCGCCAATACGCTTGCCACCGTGGCGATGGAGGCGATGATGGCCGCCCTTGCTTTGAAGCCCGGGCGACGTTGATAGGCGACCTCGAGAGGGGCCACCCGCATCGACCTGTTCTTCCTGAGAACGGCCGGCTGGCGAGCCGGATGATGGTGAGTCGCGACACCGTTCCACCCGACCCCAGGCCGGTATACGGCCGACTGATAACCCCGCACTCCACCCAGATACGCTGGTTTCATCGCCTGTCTCCATCGGTGAGAAAGGCCGGCGGCCTCTCTATTTCCATTGTCGGCATGATTTCGCCGGTCTTGAATGGTTTCCTCCGGTGGCGCGCATCTGCCCCCGGTTTGTTTTTTGCGCCCCAGCGTCTACCATGAGACGAGTCTGTGAATAATCGACCTGTGAATAATCGACGGTTGAGCCCTAAGGGAGTGAGACATGTACTGCCCGCAATGCGGCGGAACGAACGAAGACACAGCTGGGTTCTGCGGCACATGCGGTTTCGATCTCAACGGATACCGCAGGATGTGGCAGGATTCCGGGCGCCAGACGGCCGGACAGCCCGGCCACGTGGATCAGTCGCCGCCACCGTATCCACAGCAGTACCAGCCCGCATACCAGACACCCCCCTATGAGTCCGCGTACCAAGACGTACCGGGAGCCGATCGCAGAGTCATACCCCATATCCCCAACTATCTCGGTTGGGCCATAGCGGTGCTCATCCTCTGTTTCTGGCCCACGGGCATCGCAGCTGTGGTATACGCCACCCAGGTCGACAACAAGCTCATACGGGGCGACATCGACGGCGCCCGGGAATCATCCCGCAAGGCCAAGATGTGGTGCTGGATCACGTTCGGTATCGCCGTAGGCATGGTTGTGTTGGGGATCCTCATCGCCGTGATCGCCGTGGTCGTCTTCGGCACTTCAACCATCTCTACCTACTAGCGGTTCCCTTTGCGCGCGTCTGCGTTTACCATAGGAACGGCTGAAGTGGCGGGTTGCCAAGTGGACAGGGTGAAGGAGGTGGGCCATGTATTGCCCTAAGTGTGGGGCCAACAACGATGATTCCGTCAGGTTCTGCGGATCCTGCGGCCTTGACATGAGCCCATACCGGACCCAGCCGGAGACGTCCGAACAGGCGCCCTATCAACCGCCCCCACAAGAAGCGCCGCCGTTCCAGCAGTCTTACCAGCAGCCCTATCAGCAATCATACGGGCAGCCCTACCAGCAGCCCTATCAGGCTCCGCAATACCGCCAGCCGGGCTACGGCGCCGTGCCGAACATCCCCAGCTACATGGGCTGGGCCATCGCGGTGCTCATCCTCTGCTTCTGGCCCACCGGCATAGCAGCGGTGGTCCATGCCAGCCGGGTGAACAGCCGCCTCGCGCTCGGCGACATCGCCGGAGCGCAGGAATCATCCCGCAAGGCGAAGATGTGGTGCTGGATCACCTTCGCGATCGCCGTCATCTGGGTGATCATAGCCGTCATCGCCATCGCCGCGGAGGTGGAGCACCCCGTGTACGCCGCCGAGTTCGAGTTCACCGCCGAGCGCCTGCAGGGGGCGGTGGATGCCTCCGCGCCCGTGATGGCGATGTCCGCTGAGGAAGTCCGCGCGCTGATCACCGAGAACGCGGGCTTCAACGAGATCCAGTGCCCCAACTGCACCTCAGGCAAGCAGGGTGACCAGCTTGTCTGGAGCGTGGATGCCCCCGATCAGGTCACCTGCCGCTACTGCGGCCACGTCTACCCGAGCGAGCAGTATCCGATGGACCAGGTCTACGAGCACGTGGCCCCGACCGGGGAGACGCAGCAGTACCCGTACTACGAGGGCGCCGACGGCTTCCAGCACTTCTTCCAGGCGAAGATCGACTTCCACGCGCGCTACTGGGCGGCGACCATGGCGTTCAACTGCGCGCGCGCCTACTACTGGGGCGCGGGTGAGGACTACGCACGGCGCGCGGTGCTCATCCTGCACCGAATCGCCGAGGTCTACCCGCACTTGCCGATCCACGGCCTCAGTGACTACAGCTTCCGCCGACCCGCCTTCTACGACAACGACCCGCCGCACCCCTACCTGTCGCAGAAGCTCGGCTCAACCTGGTTCTACAGCGAGATCACCCATTCGCTGGTCATGGCATACGACCTCACACAGAGCAGCCCCGCCTGGGACGAGCAGTCGGCGCTCATCGGCGAGGACGCCCGCGCTCTGGTGGAGCGAGATCTGATCCGCGCCATGGCCGAGTTCACCCTCCAGCAGGACCAGCGGTGGCTCACCAACATGACACCCTCGTGGTGCCGTGGGCTGATCACCGTCGGCCGTGTCACCGGTGAACCGCGCTACGTGCACCTCGCAGCCGGGATGCTGCGCGACCTGCAGCTCACCAGCGCGGTCCCCGACACCGTGTCGGCCTACGTCGTCATGAACGGCCTGGCCGAGGCCCGGGCTCGGGCGATGGCCACCGACTGGACGGAACTCGCGTACATGCAGAATCAGGCAGGCAAGGGACCATCGGATGCGCAAGGTAGACACCAACGTCAATGAACTGGTCGGGATGATCGAACGCGGCGAGCTTCGCCTCCCGGAGATGCAACGGCGGTACGTCTGGCGTGCGCCCCGAGTGCGTGACTTGCTTGACTCTCTCTACCGGGGCTACCCGAGCGGATCGGTCCTGGTGTGGGAGACAGACCGCGAGCAACCCACGCGCGACCTGGCGGTTGAGCAGCAAGACAGCCCCTTTGCCGGGCACAAGCTGTTGCTTGACGGCCAGCAGCGACTCACATCGCTGTCGGCCGTGCTGCGAGGCAGGACCGTCAAGGTTCGGGGCCGCAAACGAGAAATCGACATCCTCTTCAATCTTGAACCTCCCGATGGACTCGGCGATTTCACCGAGGTCGTGTCCGACGAGGAGTCACAGCTTCTGGACGAAGATGAGGTCGAAGAGAACGGTGATCTGTTCGAGGACGATGGTGACGAGGCGGGATTGCAGGAACGCCTGAATCGGATGACCTTCGTCGTCGCGAGCAAGACACTGGCTCAGAAGCCCAATTGGGTATCCGTAACCCGCGTCTTCAAGTCCAGCGATGCGGAGGTTCTGAAGGCCGCAGGCGTGACCGGCTTCGATGATCCCCGCTATGCCAAGTACGCCGAACGGCTCAAGCGGCTACGCAACATCTGCGAGTATCCCTATTCCATGCACGTCCTGCCACGCGATCTGAGCTACGAGGAAGTGGCTGAGATCTTCGTGCGCGTCAACTCCTTGGGCGTGAAGCTTCGCGGCTCGGACCTGGCGCTGGCTCAGATCACAGCACGCTGGCCGAACTCGCTGAAGCTGCTGGAAGACTTCCAGGAGGAATGCGAAGAGTACTGGATGACGCTGGACCTCGGCCTTCTGGTCCGCGCGATGGTTGTGTTCGCGTCGGGGCAGTCGCGGTTCGATGTCGTGCGAAACCTCTCGGTCAAAGCACTTCAGGACGGTTGGGAGAAGGCCAAGAAGGGGCTGCGCTTCGCCATCAACTTCCTGAAGACCAACGCGGACATCGAGGACGAGTCGCTGCTGTCGTCACCGCTGTTCTTCATCGCCATCGCCTATTTCAGCCAGGCCAGGAATGAACGTCTGTCGAACGACGACGAGCGAGGCCTGCTGTGCTGGCTCTACGTCGCA
>ENA-UOUL01000815-UOUL01000815.1-bioreactor-metagenome-genome-assembly--contig:-NODE-815-length-50099-cov-62.516093_pt1 | contig 50099 bp, 42 predicted proteins | sample MGYA00249838_ERZ747220 | MGnify/ENA primary metagenome ERZ747220 (study PRJEB28778, sample SAMN05720191) | bioreactor metagenome | isolation source: Anaerobic biogas reactor | place: USA:Washington... | reverse complement strand
CCTTTCCAAGCCCGCGATTACATTGATGCAGTTCACAGGTGTTTGTTCGCTATTGAGGACAACCATAAGCCGGTCATTGCTGCCGTACGCGGTCTGGCTCTGGGCGGAGGTTTGGAGACAGTACTAGCCAGTGACATTCGCATTATCGCTGATAACTCCACTTTAGGCCTGCCTGAAATTAATGTAGGTATTTACCCGGGTGGGGGCGGTACCCAGAGAATGCCGCGCAGCGTATCTATCTGTTTAGCTAAACAGTATATTTTTACCGGGGATTTCTTTGATGCCGCTTCAGCGGAGAAAATGGGACTGGTCAATATGGTGGTGCCAGCCGATGAGGTTATGGCGACAGCGAAGAAGATGGCCCGCAGACTATCTAAAAAGGGTATGCTGTCTCTTCGCGAAGCTAAAAATGCCGTTAATATGTCCATGAATACCGATATAAAAACCGGCTGCCGCATGGAGCAGATCGCCTGGTCTATGCTGTTCAGTTCAGAAGACCAAAAAGAAGGCATGGGCGCTTTCTTAGAAAACCGCAAAGCAGATTTCAAGGGACGTTAATTTGTAGGGTAGAGAATACGCCCGGGGCTTATCCCGGGCGTATTTTTTATAAAAATCTCCTTGGTTGTTAGTTCTGGGGCGGCACATCTCTATTTATCATAAATAGCCTCGATCTCTTCACTGAAGTTCTTAATTATATTGCGGTATTTGTTTTTCAGAGTGGGGGTAACCTCGTCCAAGTCTTCCAGGAAGCGACGATTGGAAATATGGTATTTCTTGATTTTCTCGTAGTCTTCCAATTGCTCATTGGCCTCAGCTATGTCCTGATCAATTAACTTCCTGATTTCTTCGTGAGAAACGAAATCGTCTCCGACTTTGACACAAACCCTTTCCACGCCTTCACCTTCATAGACTATCTGGCTTTCATCAAAGGTTATACCCTGTTTCTGCATTAAGGCCAGTAGAGTCTCGAATTTCGGCACCACAACAGCTGATATGAAAGGACGATCATCGCCTACTGCGCAAATTTGCTCCACATAATGAGCTGTTGAGAACTTACTCTCCAGCTTAGCACGAGGGACATTTTTGCCAGTGTCCATCACCATAATGCTCTTCTTGCGATCAACGATCTTGTAATATCCGTTGGCCAATTCTACGGCTATATCACCAGTATGGAAAAACCCGTCCGGAGTAAAAGCTTCCTCGGTAGCCTCGGGATTATTAAAGTAACCTAGGAACAAGTTGCCGCCCCGTACCAGCAGTTCACCATCTTCAGCTAGTTTTTGCTCGTGGGAATAGGTAGTTGGGCCAATTGAGCCCGGTAATACTGCTTTTAGGTTATTAAAGTTGATAGCATTCATCGTTTCCGTCAATCCATATCCTTCACAAATGCGGATGCCCATTGCAGCAAAGGCTTTCCACAAGTTGGCCGGTAGACTGGCAGAAGCCGAGAATGATACCCGGAAATTACCGCCCAGTAGGCCTCTTACTTTGCTGAAGACCGCCTGATCTGCCCAGCGATACTCTTCCTGTAGGTCTTCTGGCAAACCTTCCATCAAATCAATGTCAAATCCCATATCGATGAAACCATTTTCATCACTGCGGCTATCAACTACTTTCAGCCCGATATCCATAGCCTTTTCAAAAGCCGCTTTGCCTTCTGGAGAAGCTGAAGCTACATCACGAATGGCCATATATATTCTTTCAAAAATCCGAGGTACTGAACAGAAGACGGTGGGCTTAAATATCTGCAGATCACCCACTACGGTCTGCGGTTTTTCAGCATAAGCGATAGTAGCACCACAGTTCAAGGATTGGAATTGACCGCACTGTCGTTCATAGGAGTGAGAAAGGGGCAAAAACGAGAGGCAAATATCTTCCTCTGTCATCATATAACCGTTATGAGCAAAGTTGGCATTATCGACTTGAACGGCATTCATAATTGTATAATGGGTATGCACAGCACCTTTGGGATCGCCCATAGTGCCCGAGGTATATATTATCGTTGACCAATCCCATACCTTTACGTTGTCGCAGGCTTGCTCATAGGCATAACGATTCGTATGCAGATAATGCTTACCTGCTTCTCGAACTGAACTTAAGTAGTGAAAAGCCGGATGGTCAGGCAGAGGTACAGATTCATCCATTAAAATGATGGTCTCCAGGGTGGGCATTCTCTCAAAACGCTCCAGAACTTTTTCAACATTGAAAGCGTCTCTAACAAACAGGATCCGTGATTCCGAGTTATTAATGATATATTCCATCTCATGGGCTGACAAGGAGGGGTAGATAGTTACGGTGACCGCACCAGCATTTAGAATGGCTAGATCGGCCCATAACCATTGCGGACAATTATAGGACATGATAGCTGCCCGATCTTGCTTCTTAAGACCCATTGATAACAGTCCGCCGCATAGATCCCTGACGATCATGCCCACATCGGCATAAGTCAGCGAATCAGTTGTGGTGGCAGAGGTCTTAAACCATTGACACCGTCGATCAGCATAACGTACTACAGACTCATTGAACATTTCGGGTATGGTACGAACTCTCATGTGATCTCGCTGAACCATTTATTTTCCTCCCTTATCCAATATTACGATTTATAATAATTCTATCACACCAGAATATATCTGTCCTTAAAAATAAGCTCTCCACATTTTGGAGAGCTCAGGGTGTCGAAAAAGTCGACACCCTGCCAGAGCGAGCAAAAAAGGATAAGAGCAAGGCAACTGGGAAGCCCGTGATTGAGGCGTACACGGCGTACGTCGATTGAACGGGCTGCCCGAGTTAACGCAGCTATTAGCCTTTTTTGACGGTCTGAAGCTCTCCACATTTTGGAGAGCTTATTTGGATAATGTTCGTACCATGTATGGTTTGTTAAAAGTATCCTAACTCTTAAACCAACTACCTCCCACAAATTCACGCAGTATGGAGTTGGGAGGAATTGTATCACCCGAGGTCGGTCGGAAATAACTCAAGAATTTTAACAGTCGTTGCGTTTCCAGATATTCCGGATTCTCCGGCCCAATTTCCTTTAGTAGTGGTTCAGCATAATTCTTCAGTACTGCTAACTCATAGACCAACGAGGTATTAAACATCACATCAGCATGTTCCTGAAATGGGAAAATGTTTTTCTCTTCTCCCGCTCGAACCGAAGGCCAACGACGAATAGTCTGCAACGCACCATATCCACGAGTACGGCTATCCCTTATCATACGCCGCAGTAATCGGCAGTCAGTCGTGGGAATGCGGTTAGTATAATCAATATTTAACTGAGTCAAGGCACTTACATAAACGCGAAACTTCTGTTCATGGGGTATCTTAGGTGTCAGCTCTTCATTAAGGGCATGAATACCTTCAATAATGATAGGCTCACCGGCTGGAACCCTGATCAATAGACCCTGTTTTTCGCAGGTACCTTTTTGAAAGCTGTAAACCGGAGTCATCACTTCTTCTCCGGCAATAAGCTTTTGCAAATGTTCATTGAACAGATCCAGCTTAAGAGCGTACAGAGATTCAAAATCATATTCGCCATTTTCATCTAGTGGAGTAAGATGCCGATCTATAAAATAGTTGTCCAAGGATATGGATACCGGCTTACGACCATTAACTCGCAACTGAATCAATAGTCTCTGCGCAAAAGTAGTTTTACCCGATGATGACGGGCCCGAAATCAATACTAGTCTTTTCTGACGATCGTGGCATATCATATCGGCGATAGAAGCGATCTTCTTCTCATGGAGCGCTTCATTTACCCGAATCAAGTCATCAATTCCACCGCTGGCAATTAAATCATTCAAAGCCGCCACATGAGGTGTTTCCAACATATCAGCCCAATCTTTGGCTTCCCGGAAAACAGCGGCCAACTTCTTTTGTTCAATATAGGGTTTGATCTCCCACGGACGATCAATTTCCGGTGTCTGTAGTATGATGCCAGGTGGATAATGCAACAGCTTAAAGTTATCTATCATGCCGGTACTGGGAACCATATAACCATAAGAGTATTCATACCAGCCATCTAATTCGCAAACATGGATCATTTCCTTCTCTCGAAAGCAGAGTAGTTGTACCTTGTCCATTTGATTCTGCTCCGTGAATATCTTGATCGCTTCGCTGTGGCTAATAGCTTTCCTGGTTAGAGGAAGATCTTTTTGCACCAGATCCCGCATACATCGTTCCAGTTTTTCCACGTCATTGCGTTCCGGTTCACGATCTAAAAACTCACAAAATAATCCGTTGGAAAGGGAATGTTTGATGATCAATTCCCGATCAGGGAATTCCTCCCGTACAGCCCGAAGCAACAAAAAGACCGCGCTGGCTCTGTATACTCTTAATCCCGCTTCCATGTCCAGGGTAATGAGACGTACCCGACATGATTCATTGAAAACATAATGCAGATCTCGCAGGGCATTATCTATAGCAATAGCCATAATGGGAACTTTGACCTCATCTTTGATTCTCTTTGTCAAATCTAAGGCCGAAGAGCCCTTTGGCACACTATACTCGCCCCAACCTTCAACTTGAACTATTAGATTATCCCTGTCAACAGTCATAATAACCCTCCCCAGCCTATCGTCTCTCCATTATAACCTATCTATCAGCTGACAATAATGGTAATGCTCGGCAAAGTCAAAAAAGAGGGCCTAATGCCCTCTTTTAACACGGTCGGATCATATCCGCTTTGCCCCGTGTCCTTGCTGTGGTATTCTACTATATTCTCGCTTAAGTCTAAAAATTCATAAATCAGTCTCCAATTTAGCGTAATTTGGCTGCCAGTTTTTCCTCCAGCTGTTCAATTATTTCTTCCATTACAGGATTTATCTGTTCATCAATAAGGGTTCCTTCATCCGATCGAAAGGTTAAGCGGAAGGCCATACTCTTAAAACCCTGGGCTACCCCTTCACCCGTGAATAAATCGAAAATCAGCACATCATGCAGAAATGGCCCCCCCACCCTGCGCATCGTATCAACTGCTTTACTGGCAGGGACTTCAATGGGTAAAAGAACGGCCAGATCTCTCTCTATCGCCGGGAAACGCCCTATGGATTCAGTCATGACCCGGGGAGTAGCATGATTATAAAGCTTTTCTAGTTCAAGTTCGGTGAAGATGACCCGATTTCTAATATCAAAATTCTCCAACACCTGGGGATGGACTTCCCCAAGGATGCCCACCTCTTCCTCACCACAGCTTATCACAGCCGTGCGTCCGGGATGAAACCCGGGAGCAGTACCGGCTTCAAAGCGAGCGTTCCTGATCCCAAGTTGTTGGAAAAGATCCTCCACTACACCTTTTAAGTAAAAGAAATCCCACTCCACCGGTGACACTTTCCAGTTAATATCGCTCTGCCCTGATACAGCCACCCCTAACTTCAATATTTCGGAAGGTAGCTTTTCTTGGCCGGGAATAAATACCGATCCCATTTCGAAGAAAGCCAGGTTTTGATTACGCCGGGCCAGATTACGGCTGATGGTGTTCAGCAGACCAGGCATCAACAGAGTTCGCATAACGCCCTGTTCCTCTGATAAAGGATTAGCAATAGCCAACGCATTACGGCGATAGTCGTCATCCGGTAACATGACATGATCAAACATTTCTTTGTTGATAAAACTGTAGTTGATTACCTCTTTCATGCTGCTGGCTATGGTGTTGCGAGTACGAACCTGGAAGGCTTGATAAGGAGTCAAACCTCCTGTAGATGCTCCCCCGGGCAGTTGAGACGGAATCAAATTGTAACCATGCAATCTGGCTACTTCCTCGATCAAGTCCTCCTCTATCTGCAGATCCGGTCGGTAAGTGGGTGCTACTACCTGCAGCGTATCATTAGTCTCACTCTTCTTAACTTCTAAGGACAGTCGCTGTAAATAATCGATAATATCATCAGTGGATAGATTCGTACCCAACAGTTCATTGACCCGTTTAGGGCGCAGGCTTATAGTTAGAGGCGACTGGGGATGGGGATATATATCACAGACACCGGATACCACTTCTCCCCCTGCCAGTTCCTGTATCAGCTGAGCTGCCCGATCGAGGGCAAAAATCGTTCCGTTGATATCGACTCCTTTTTCAAAACGAATGGATGAATCACTTCTTAAAGCTAGTTGGCGGGAAGTGCGCCGGGTGTTGACCGGATCAAAATTAGCTGACTCCAGCAAAACTGTAGTAGTGGTTTCACTGATCTCGGTATTCTGTCCCCCCATAATCCCTGCCAAAGCTACGGGTCGCGTACCATCGGTTATGACCAGCATACTGCTCCCTAAATGGCGTTCCACATCATCCAGAGTAGTGAACTGCTCCCCATCCATCGCTCGCCTAACGACGATTCGCTTATCTCCTTCCAGCAGACTGTAATCGAAAGCGTGTAGCGGTTGATTGGTTTCCAGCATAACATAGTTGGTTACATCCACCACATTATTAATGGGCCTGATACCGGAATGGATCAATGCTTCCTGCATCCACTCAGGTGAAGGAGCGATTTTTACGTTTTTGACTACCCGAGCTGCATAGCGCCTGCACAGATCAGGATCTTTGATTTTTACTCGTATATAACTGTTGATGTCATCCGCGCTTTCCCGTATCTTTATTTCCGGCAGGATAACACGGGTTCCGGTCAAAGCAGCCACTTCACGGGCTAAATTGATCAGCCCCAGACAATCGCCACGATTGGGTGTTAGATCCAAATCCAGGATCTTATCACCGTCAACGTCGTCTACTCCTTCTATAGCAATACCGGCCATGGTTAAAGCATGCGCCAGTTCTTCAGCCGACCATGTATAATCAACGTATTTTTTCAACCAGTTAGTTGATACTCCCATGCCTGCACCTCCTAAAACTGCTCTAAAAAGCGCTGGTCATTATCAAAGAACAAGCGTAAATCATTTACACCGTACTTTAACATAGCTATACGCTCAATACCCATACCAAAGGCAAAACCTGAGACCTTTTCTGGATCATACCCGCCGTATCTTAATACCTGGGGATGAACCATACCAGCACCTAGTATTTCCAGCCAACCAGTGTAGGAACACACCCGGCACCCTTCACCTCCGCAGTTTACGCAGGAAATATCCATTTCGGCACTGGGTTCAGTAAACGGGAAAAAGCTGGGACGATAACGAACCTGGACTTCTTCCCCAAATATACGATGGGCAAAGGTCATCAAGACCGCCTTCAGGTGAGCAAAATTTATAGCGGTATCCACCAGCAGTCCCTCAATCTGCTGAAACATAGGAGAATGAGTAGCGTCATCGTCTTTGCGGTACACCTTTCCCGGTACTATGATCCGCACCGGCAACTGAGGAGCCATGGCTTCCATAGTTCTAACCTGCACCGGTGAAGTGTGGGTCCTGAGCAAAACATCTTCACTTATGTAGAAGGAATCCTGCATATCCCTGGCCGGATGGTCTTTGGGAACATTAAGGGCCTCGAAGTTGTAATAGTCTAATTCTATTTCCGGTCCTTCTGCCACCGTAAACCCCATACCTATGAATATATCCTGAATTTCTTCACGAATCTGGGTAAGGGGGTGTTTTCCTCCCCTCGTGAAAGGAATACCAGGAAGGGTCACATCGATAGTTTCTGCCCGCAGGCGCTCATCCAGAGCCAGGCATTTTAGTTCCCCGCTCCTTTGCTGCAGCTTACTCTCTATACGTTCTTTAATTTCGTTGGCTACCCGCCCTACTTCGGCACGCTGATCAGCCGAAATCTCCTTGAGGCCTCTGAGTATCTGAGTTATTTCTCCTTTACGTCCCAGGAGTTTCACCCGCAGATCATTAAGTTGATCTATCTGGTCGATCTCCCTTATCTGACGCAGGAATTCTAGTTCCAAGTCATTCAGTTTTTCTAACATACCACTCACTCCCAGCAGAAAAATAAAAAACTCTCGCCCAGGGGCGAAAGTGTCTCTCCGCGGTACCACCCTAATTAGTCTGATAGCATAGCTTTCAGGCTCACTTATTATCCCGGTAACGGCGGTGACCGATAAAACCTACTCTCAGTTCAGTTCATAGCTCCCAGGTGAATTCACCTGATCCTGCCCCGGCCATACTTCCAGTCACGGTACGACCTCCCTGCTGGGCACACCTATCAGACTACTTATCCTGTTCATCGCCTTTATGCTATAAGACCTATTGAGTTACCATCATCTTATATAATAAATAATAAATAATGCAACCAGAGCTTTCAAATAACTGCCACATTGTCTGTGCTTTTTCCACTCTAATGTCCACCCTTCCACCGTAATGTTGGGTCGGAACCAAAATAATTATATCATACTACGAATTTGGACTTCAATGATGAGTATCCCGCTGTCGTCTAGCCTCTGCCATGATTATAGCACAGGATACCGCTGCATTCAAAGAATCCACTTTGGAATTTATCGGTATCACCACCTGCTGGGAAGATCTTTGCAGCCATTGGTCATCCACTCCATGAGCTTCGCTGCCAATAACACATATTACCGCTCCCTGCCAGTCGGTATCGTAAATGCTGATCCGGGTGTTGGGTGTAGCGGCTATCATTTTATAGCCATTATCCAGCAGTCGGTCAACAAACTCTCCATCAACTGTAAATATGGGAACATGAAAAATACCTCCCATACTAGCTCTGACTACCTTAGGGCTGAATGGGTCGGCGCAGCCGGCAGTTAGTAAGATGCCGTCCAAGTCCAGAGCCCACCCAGTACGAATAATCGTCCCCAGATTACCAGGGTCAGCGATACGATCCAGCAGCAGTACCATAACCGATCGATCGAATAGATACTCAGGTTGGTGTTGTGGTATACGAGCGACAGCCACCACTCCTTGCGGGTGTTCAGTATCAGCCATCGCTTTCATGATCGCAGATGTCACCTGAAAACATTCGATGTTCAAGGAGTTGATCTCGCGCGGGATAGGTATATCATCTTCTAAGAAAACACGCACTAATAGTTCTGGGGTTTTAAAAGCTTCGCGCAGCATACGCTCACCTTCGATCAGGAAGGTTCCGGTTTGTTGGCGATACTTTTTCTGCTTCAACTTAATGGTCTCTTTCACCAGAGGATTGTCACGGGAAGTAAGATGTTGCATTTTTACCTCTATAGCAAAAAAGTATGGCTGAAGCCATACTTTTTAGTATTCTTTCTTTAGTTGTTTTTCTTCGCCAGTTCGGCCAGTTCAGAAAATCCCTGGGGATCACTTACAGCCAATTCCGCCAATACTTTGCGGTTGATGTCCACACCGGCAGTTTTCAAGCCGTGGATCATTCTGCTGTAGGTGGTACCATTGTCACGGGCCGCAGCATTTATGCGCGCGATCCACAGTCTGCGGAAATCGCGTTTTTTCAGCTTACGGTGAATGTATGCATATTGACCAGATTTCATGACCTGCTCATTAGCTACTCGATACAGTTTGGATTTACTGCCAAAATAGCCTTTAGCAGCTTTAAGAACCTTTTTATGTCGGTGATGGGTGGTTACACCTCGTTTAACCCTTGGCATATCGTCAACCTCCTACTTTACGGAATAAGCTTGGATATTCTTTTGGTTTCGGCAACACTTACCAGGCCAGATTTACGCAGTTTCCGTTTGCGTTTGGGACTCTTATGACCTAACAGATGGCTGGCATATGCCTTGGAACGCTTAATTTTCCCTGAGCCAGTTTTCTTAAATCGTTTAGCTGCACCTCTATGTGTTTTGGTCTTAGGCATCAGCCTTCCTCCTTTGTGTGTTCAATTTTAGGTATTAGGATCGTAACCATATTCCTACCCTCAACCTTGGGAGGTTTTTCTACTGCAGAAATATCGGAGAGTTCTTCTACCATACGCAGAGATAATTTCTCTCCCAATTCCGGATGAGTTATCTCCCGACCCCGAAACATGATAGTTACTTTGACCTTGTCGCCGGCTCCCAGAAACTTACGGGCATTACGAGCCTTGACCTGGAAATCATGCTCATCAATATTCGGGCGAAGTTTTACTTCCTTGATAGAAATCACCTTTTGCTTCTTACGCGCTTCCTTTTCACGTTTGCTCTGCTCGAACTTAAATTTCCCATAGTCCATGAGCCGGCAAACCGGAGGTTTGGCAGATGGTGCAACCTCCACCAAGTCCAGTCCTTTATTGATAGCGATTTCGAGCGCCTGATTTATTGGAACAATACCTAGTTGCTCTCCATCCTCACTAACCAACCTGACTTCTCGGGTGCGTATTTCCTCATTAACTCTCCAATCCTTGCTGATAAGAAGTTCACCTCCATAATAAAATAAGCGAGCCTAAAGCTCGCTTCATCTGGCGTAAATCCAATGGGCTTCTTCGCCCATTGAAATGCGCTGGCATAAAACCATATACCTTACGAACCACGGTTGTAAGGTGAGAAGCAAGGCTCCTGCTTTAATCCATCAAAAAGTATAGCATACCAGCTATCATCTTGCAAGGTAATTAATTGTTGGCCTTTTCCTTTATTTCTGCCGAGATCTTAGCAATAAAGTCTGCAAGAGAAATGGCACCCAGGTCGCCCTGTTTGCGATGGCGCACTGCCACTGCTCCCGCTTCGATTTCTTTATCCCCTACGATCAGCAGATAAGGAATCTTCTGCAACTGACCTTCGCGAATCTTGTAGCCTACTTTTTCACTGCGGCTATCCATTTCCACCCGTACGCCCGCTGCCGACAATTGGTCGGTGACCTGCTGGGCATAGTCATGCTGGCGCTCACTAATAGGCAGGACTCTTACCTGCACCGGCGCCAACCAGGCCGGAAAAGCTCCCGCAAAATGTTCGGTAAGGATGCCGATGAACCGCTCAATGCTACCATAGATCACGCGATGGATCATGACCGGGCGGTGTTTCTCCCCGTCCTCACCAATATAAGTAATGTCTAACTTCTCCGGCATCTGGAAGTCCAATTGGATAGTTCCACACTGCCAGGTACGATCCAGAGAATCCTGTAGGTGAAAATCGATCTTGGGGCCATAAAAGGCTCCATCACCTTCGTTGACCTTATATTCCATGCCCTTTTCTTCCATAGCCTTGATCAAGGCATTTGTAGCCATTTCCCAAATTTCATCAGAGCCCATCGCATTTTCGGGTTTAGTGGAAAGCTCTACATGATATGGGAAGCCAAACAGGCTGTAGAAACGATCCACCAGTTCGATGACTCCCTTAATCTCATCTATGATCTGCTCGGGCAACATGAAAATGTGGGCGTCATCCTGGGTAAAGGCCCTTACCCGCATTAAGCCATGTAACACTCCCGACATTTCATGACGGTGCACTAATCCCAGTTCACCATAACGTAAGGGTAGTTCTTTATAACTGTGCAAAGACTGTTTGTAGGCCAAGAGCCCACCTGGGCAGTTCATGGGTTTGACCGCATAATCCTGCTCATCTATTTTCGTAAAATACATATTTTCCTGATAATGATCCCAGTGACCTGATCTTTCCCACAGTTCGCGATTCAGGATAACCGGGGTCTTTATTTCCTGGTAGCCCGCCTTACGATGCTCTTCCCGCCAGAAATTTTCCAATTCATTGCGCAGTATCATCCCCTTGGGCAAAAATATGGGGAATCCGGGCCCTTCGTCCACTAGAGCAAACAATCCCAATTCCCTGCCCAGGCGGCGATGATCCCGCTTCTTGGCTTCTTCTAATTTGTTGATATGGTCGTCTAACTGAGTCTTTTTAGGAAAGGAGGTAGCATAGATCCTCTGTAGCATGGGTTTGGTCTCATCACCTCGCCAATATGCTCCAGCCAGGTTCATAACCTTAAAGGACTTAACTCGACCGGTAGAAGGCAGGTGAGGCCCAGCACATAAATCAGTAAATTCGCCCTGCTGGTAGAAGCTGATGACGGCATCTTCAGGCAAATCCCTGATCAATTCGACTTTGTAATCTTCACCCTGTTGGGCAAAGAATTCTATGGCTTCATCCCGCGGTAATTCCCTTCGTACAATGGGATGATCCTCTTTGATTATTTTGTTCATCTCAGCTTCAATGGCGGCAAAATCATCCGGAGTAAAAGTATGTTCACCGTCAAAATCATAATAAAAACCTTTGTCAATGGACGGGCCGATAGCCAATTTGGTATCAGGCCACAGCCTCTTGACCGCCTGAGCCATCACATGGGCAGAAGAATGACGGTAAACCGAAGCACCTCGCGGATCATCAAAATCCAATAACTCCAGAGAACCGTCCTTGCTCAGTGGACAGGTCAAATCAATCACCTCACCATTGAACAAGGCGGCTACCGCATTTTTAGCCAGTTTAGAGCTGATGTCCTCAGCTACCTGTAATATAGTCGTTCCCGCAGGATACTCCCGTACGCTTCCATCTTGTAAAGATATCTTCACCATATTTAAACCTCCCGCCTGCACCTAGTAAAACAGTATCATAATGCCCATTTGGACTAAACCAATAATAAACCCCAGGACTCCGCCCAGGATCTCAATAAACCGCAATTCCGTTGATGCCACACCACGAACTAAATCTTCCAGTTCATCTAAGTCGAACTGGTTGATTTTATCTTCCACTATTTGTTTTATCTGTATCTCGGTCGTTAAATAATCGCGAACAGATTCAACCACCTGACTAATGATTTGATCGGCTTCCTGACGCACTACCTTTTCTAAAGCATCAGCAATCAGTTGTATGGCCCGGGGAGGAATAAAACGTGGCAACATGCTGTCCAGCTTGTCCCTCATTACGTCAGTTATAGTGACAACTAATCTCTCTCTTACTTCCGGGGTATTGACCTGGTCTATGACTTCATCCAATGACAGCAAGCGCTCTTCTACCAGCTCGCCTACACTGGCGGCAATATCGGCTTGCCTTTTCGGCAATACTCCCTGCAGTTTAAAAAAACCAAAATTAATAGGCTGCTGCGGCCAAAAAAGCAGTCTAATCGCCACTACATTGGTTATGTACCCGATTAATGCACTGATCAAAGGTAATGTCAGTAACGCATACACTTTTCTATCCACCGATCTAATTTTACCTAATGAATATAGCAGATTTTGCTTCCTCTCGCAATTATACCGGCAATTACTTCATAATAAAAGGCTGCCATTTGGCAGCCTCAGGGTGTCGAAAAAGTCGACACCCTGCCAGAGCGAGCAAAAAAGGATAAGAGCAAGGCAACTGGGAAGCCCGTGATTGAGGCGTACACGGCGTACGTCGATTGAACGGGCTTCCCAAGTTAACGCAGCTATTAGCCTTTTTTGACGGTCTGAGGCTGCCATTTGGCAGCCTCAGATATAGTTATCCTTATGGGTGCGTGTATTTATTGGAATGCTTGTGGCAGCGCTCACAGCCTGAACATACTTGGATCTTTTCTTTGAATACTTTTTTGATAGTCTCCACTGGCTCACTGCCCAGATTCAAAGCATTATGCAATATGATGCGCCGAGGAGCTATAGTGATCAATATGCTTATCAATACATCATCAAAATTGATCTCGTTTAACAGCATGTCATCCAGAAAATAGCTCATGTAATTTTCCTCTATCTTGATTCCGCTTCCATCCCACATATTAAATAGTCCATTTTCATCCATCATGATATTAACTTCATTTATTTTGGGTACTTGAGTATCCACAAAATAACGCAGAAGTGTTACGAAATCATTGTATTCCTTTTCATTCTTCCGTTCTTCCACGGCCAGTTCCACAGCAAAGCGAATCTCAGTCAGATAATCCTGCAGGCAAAAGTTTATGAATCCTTCTACAACTATCAAGGGATTGCTATGGATGTAATCCAAGATCCGGTGGGCTATACGGTTTTTTCGGCCATAATTCATTAGTAGGTTCAGGCTCTCATTATCATTACAGCGCCTGAGAAACTGAGCAGCCTTGTTGTAAACGATTTGTTTCTCTTCGGCTGCCAGGCCTCGGCAAGACCGGTGAATTTCCCTATTAATGAGTCTGCCTTCCCATTCCCCCAAAATATGCTCAGCAATCATTTCTGCTAATTGGTGTTTAAAAATATACACGATGTCTTCATTGCGAAAGACCTGATCATTACGGTTGCCCTGCAAGTGTATTTCGTAGGCTTCCATATCATCAGGCAGGTAATTTAGTACCTGAGCAGTGACTGAGTAGTCCTGTTCACGAATCCATCTGAACCGCTGACTGATCATCTCGTTAAATCTGGTGCCACTGGCCGTAGTTATCTTCAAATCATAGATCATTTAACGGCCTCCTATCCGTGCGAGTTAGTTTATTATATGTGAGCCGAAAAACCATTATTCAATCCATCTATTGCTTGAAGCAGCGCTTTTATGGCAATCTTCGCTGTGATCCTTTATAGAGACAATTCATAGGTTTCATGTATCTTATGTTTCTGCACAGTATAAGGTGCTAGACTTTCACCTAATAAACCGTAAAATGGATGTATCTGGTATTTTGAAAAAGGGAGAGGGATCGGAGAAGTTGAGAAATCAAATGTTTGACATTCTTAAGGGGCTGGGTATCATTTCAGTCATAGTTAGCCATGTTTACCGAGGGGGAACGGATCCTCTGGCGGTTTTCGTCCGCGAACTGGCTATGTGGTGCGTTCCAATGTTTTTTATGGTACAAGGCTATTTTATGTACAGCCCCACCTACCGCAGATGGCTGCAATCCTCCTGGAAAAAAATCAAAAAATCCTATATACCGTATCTCTATTGGGCAGTAGCCTACGGAGCTTTTTACTACATAACCGCTAATAAGACCTTCACGATCATGGACTTGATACTCGGAAAAACAGCTCTACATCTCTACTATATGTTTTATTACATAGTCTTCGCTATATGCTGCCCTCTGCTTTACTTCCTGCCAAAAGTCTTACGCCGCTACCTACTCTATTTCATGATAATCAGCAATATTTACTGGGTATATATGCTGGAGATATCCAAAACTTACGGTGTTCACTGGATCAGCTGGTCGGGCCCGGCACCTATAAAATGGTGGGGATTTATTGCTATTGGCATGCTCTTGGGCGAATACAAGCAAATTGGGGCTTTTATCAGCAAACATTACAAAGCTTTCTTTGTTGGTGCAGTCGCTGTAGCTGCCATTGGTCTTATAGAGCCTTACCTTAACAACACTTTAGGCTATCTTTTCAATAAGGTAGCTATTTTCCCATTGGCCACAGGCGTGACTTTGGCACTGGCCATTTACTATAGCTCCGAAAAGGCCATCGGCCGAGATTTTCTCAACTATGTAGGCAGCAGAACATTCGGCATTTATCTGGGGCATTTCTTCTTTGTCGATATACTGCGCAATCAAATCATACCAGGGGATCGCGCATTAGTAGCCGTTATTGTTTTGGGTATTTGTCTGGCAGCTAAGGCCATCAAAGACCGAGTCACGATACACTTGCCTTGGAACAAAGATGCTCGTGTGAGTGCCTGACGTAATGCAAAAGCCGATCCTGTCCCCTAAGGGAGCCAGGATCGGCTTATTGCTTTGATGAGCATTAAATGACTTCCACATTAGAAGCCTGTTGGCCTTTTGGTCCTGAAGTCACATCGAACTTTACTCTTTGTCCTTCACTTAAAGTTTTAAAGCCCATTCCTGTTATGGCAGTATGATGCACAAAAACATCATCACCCTGTTCTGTTTGGATGAATCCAAATCCTTTACTATCATCGAACCATTTCACCGTGCCGTACAATGTCATCACTCCTATTTTAATGAAACTTCATTCATATTCTATCCCAGCGAATATTTATCTATGAGAGTAAAACATTGGTTGTGCTGGTTCAAAGAGATGGTTCGTGGCTGCAAAAAAATCAGGTTTTTGAGCAATAGCCGAAGAATCGTTATCGTGACCAGAGAGAAAGATCCTTCAGTCGTTCCTCTCTCAGGATGACAACTAAGAAATCTTTCAGGATGACACCCCTTCTAACAGGGCAAAGCATGACTTTCCATGCTAAAAAAATTAAGCCTGATCGCTCAGGCTTAATTAAATAGTGTTTTGATCTTGATCATACTCAGGATTATGACTTCTTCCGCGTCAATTATGCAATCATAACCAGCGTCTTTATCCGAATAGGGCCAGGAAGAATCCTGCGGCTACAGCTGAGCCGATAACTCCTGCTACATTAGGTCCCATGGCATGCATCAGCAGGAAGTTGGCTGGGTTAGCTTTTTGCCCTTCTACCTGAGATACCCTAGCAGCCATGGGAACCGCTGAAACACCCGCGGATCCAATCAGAGGATTGACTTTCCCGCCGGTGACAAAGCACATCAACTTGCCTAGAAGCACTCCGCCGACAGTGCTAAATATAAAGGCTAGCAAGCCCAGGGCTATGATCTTCAGGGTTGCCGGGCTTAAGAATGTCTCCGCCACAGCAGTTGCCCCAACCGTAACTGCCAGGAATATAGTAACAATATTTATCAAGGCATTTTGGGCCGTATCACTCAATCTTTCTACTACACCCGATTCCCGGAAAAGATTGCCCAGCATCAGCATACCAATAAGAGGTGCCACCGAAGGAAGCAGCAAACAAACGATGATAGTAACAATTATGGGGAATATGATCTTTTCCAGCTTCGACACTTCACGAAGCTGGGTCATCTCAATTTTTCTCTCTTTTTCGGTGGTGAGAAATCTCATAATGGGGGGCTGGATCATGGGAATAAGTGCCATATATGAATATGCAGCAATAGCTATTGCTGGGAGCAATTCAGGCGCCAACTTGCTGGCTAAAAAAATAGCCGTTGGCCCATCTGCCCCTCCGATGATAGCGATAGCGGCAGCTTCCAGAGCATCAAACCCAAGAAAAATCGCGATTATAAAGGCAACGTAAATCCCCATTTGAGCAGCCGCTCCCAAAAACAAACTGGAAGGTCTAGCGATCAAGGGGCCGAAATCAGTCATAGCCCCAATACCCAGAAATATCAAGGAAGGATAAATACCTAGCTTTACTCCTTGATAAAGATAATAGAGGAGTCCTCCTGCCTCAGAGTTATCAGCAGCAGGCGGTATCATAAGATTAGCCATAGGTAGATTGGCCAGAAGCATACCAAAAGCGATCGGCAGCAGTAGTAATGGCTCATACTTCTTCACAATAGCCAGATAAACGAGTACACAGGCCAGAACAATCATGACCACTTGCTGCCAAGTCATAACCGGAAAGCCCGATGTATTCCATACGCTTAATAGTGTATCAACTACAGATATTGACATTCTTCTACCCCCTACTGCAGCGTAAGAAGGATGTCACCTGTTGATACAGACGCTCCTTTAGCAACCATAACCTGGGATACTACTCCATCCCGCGCAGCAAAGATCTCGCTTTCCATTTTCATGGCTTCCATAATGAACATGACTTGGCCTTTTTGTACAGCATCACCTGGTTTGACCAGCACAGAAACAACAGTACCGGGCATGGGTGCTTTGATCGATTCTTCATCTGAAATGTTATTAAGTTGAACTGTTGGTTTAACAGGTTCTGCACTAGCAGCAGGGACTGGATCAACTGTTGGCGCAGGAACAACGGCAGCTTGGGTGGTCTTCACGATGGTTGCTTGCCCCTGTTCCACCTCTACTTCATAGGTTTTATCGTTAATGGTAACAACGTACTTCATCTTCACTCCCCCTATTGTAGACTCTAATCAATTGCCTTTATGGTTTTAAATCGAAGCTGGGACAAAGGAATTTGACTTTCATCGCTAATGATGGCCATGATCATGGCAGCTGTTGGTTCGTCAACACCAATCAGCTTTAATTCCCCTCCTGAACATTCCCCATCAAGTTCTTCCACAATGTACGGAACGTCAGAATCTCCTGCTCCAGCAACATTCTTCTCATTATTATTCTTAACAACGAATCCCAGTACCGATGACAAGATCGTTAGGAAAAAGCTCAAGAAAATTAATACCGCAAATACCACTGCCAAACCTAGCAGTGATATCCATAAGCTATCCGCAAAACTCATAACTGTCCTCCCTTTAGAGTTTCCTTATGGTATAACTTACCTTTAAGGCAGAACTCTCTTCTCTATGCTTTAAGAACTCTTCCGCGATCTGCGGAAAAGCAATATAGGACAATACATCTTCATCGCTTTTAGCCAGTTTGCCAATTTCTTGTTTAGCCTTTTCAAACTGGGGCTCTAAGGTATCAGCAAATCTTCCCGTATACGGTTTTTCATCTCCCAACACTAGTTTCACCAAATCAGCATCCAACTCTCCGGGAGGCCGACCATACTCGCCTTTCAAGTAGGCCTTTACTTCTTTGGATATCTGCTTATAGCGTTCACCCAGCAATACATTAGTAGTAGCCTGAACACCAACTATCTGGCTCATCGGTGTCACCAACGGAGGATAGCCCAGTTCTTTTCTGACCTCAGGGATCTCCTGCAGTACTTCCGGCAACCTATCCAGTTCGTTATGCTGCTTCAATTGGGCGATAAGATTGGAAAGCATACCTCCAGGCACCTGATAAGTGAGAGCATTGGTATCGGATCCAAGTACAAAATGCTCCAATTCACCCGATCGAATAAACTTATCTTTAACAGGCATGAAAAAATCATTGATTTCTTTAAGAATTTCCCGATCAAGTCCAGTCTCATAGCCCGCCTGTTCAAAGGCAAAATTCAAGGATTCAGTAGCCGGCTGGGAGGTCCCTCCCGAGAACGCGGAAATAGCACAGTCGATCCCATCACAGCCAGCTTCAATGGCTTTATAATAGGTTATTGGACCCAGACCAGTAGTAGAGTGAGTGTGAAGGAAAATAGGTACCTTCACATTCTTCTTTAATGCGGTGATCAGGTCAAAGGCTTCCTGGGGACCCATTATACCAGACATATCTTTTATACAAATGGAGTTTACCCCCATCCCCTCCAGCTCTTTGCCTAACTGAACATAGTTTTCTATATTATGGATGGGGCTGATGGTATAGCAAATTGCTCCCTGAGCATGGCCACCGCTTTTCAAAGTCTGATCAACAGCCACTTCAATGTTGCGAAAATCATTGAGAGCATCAAATATTCTAATGATATCAATCCCATTGATAATAGAATGTTCCACAAATTTGCGCACCACATCATCGGGATAATGCCTATAACCCAGTAGATTTTGACCTCTCAACAGCATCTGTAGCTTAGTGTTCTTCATTTTGGCTTTGATCTTGCGCAGCCTATCCCAGGGATCTTCATTCAAGTATCTAAGGCAGGAGTCAAAAGTCGCTCCACCCCAGCATTCCACAGAATGATACCCAGCACTATCGATCTTTTCCAGAATCACTTCAAAATCGCTAAAAGGCATCCTAGTAGCGATAAGCGATTGGTTGGCATCTCTTAAAACGGTTTCCGTAATACTTATCTTCAATTAAGTTCACTCCATTCTGCATTGCTAATATTTGAGGATTTCAATAACCCCTTTGATATGTCACTCTGGGCGACAGCGAAGATTCTTGTAAATACCGCAGATCTTCGCTACTGCTCAGGGTGGTTTTTAAATATATTATGAAGAATATAAAAGACAAATTCAATGACGCCCCAGCCCTATGGATTGGTTAGAAAAGCACTAAAGTTGTAAAATTCCACATCCCAACAAAAAACCCTCCACATTTTCCGTTGTATACAAGATACATTGGTGCCTACACCATCCTGACTGCCAGAGAATTTACCCTATGTACACAAAAAGCGGGGTTCGAAAACCCCGCAGTAATTCGCTTTTATGGTGGGCCGTATAAGATTCGAACTTATGACTTCTTCCGCGTCAAGGAAGCACTCTCCCACTGAGTTAACGGCCCGAAGCACCTTTGATTATATCGTGCTAGCGGATGAAAATCAACACCTATGACCTCAGAAAGTGATTTCAACAAGTGTGCGGCAATAAAACCTTAACCAAAGCCTATTTATTAGGATTGGGAATGGGATTGCCTTCAACTATGGAGATAAGCAAGTCTTTGCCAATTCCATCTTGTTCGTCTACACCATAGAAACTGAGTATCTTGCCGTTGCTGATGGCAATATTGTAACCGGCTTCATCAATGGTTTTGGAATTCTCAATGACGGCCTCTTTACTGCCGCACTCCAGGACTGAATAAATGATGTCCTGCTCGTCAGCGGTGATTCGCACTGAAAACCCGCCCGTCACATCGTCCATAAAGGCATCCATATAATCATCTGTAACTTCGTATCCAGCATCAACGGTGGCTTGCCTTATTTTGTCAATGGACAAGGATTTGTTCTCCTGGGGCTTCCCTTCTGTCTGTGCGGGTGAAGAGCCGTTTTCGGACGAACCAGTATCACCTCCGCAGCCTACCACCAAACTGCTCATCAGCATCAAAGCAACCACTAGCACTAAAAATTTTCTCATCAACAATTGCCTCCCTTACTCCCAATAATATGTATTCATACCATCCTAACTTCACTAGGTGTTGGTATCAGTATTTACTGGCTGAATTGCTCAAGTAGCAGAAAATATCTCTACAGCCGCCTTAATTATATGGATATTACGAATAATAAATATCACCCTCAGGGTGAAAACCACCATTTCCAAAGTATTTCTGGAAATGATTCTCCTTGCGTTTGTTCAGTTTGTGGTTTATTGCCATTAAAAGGCAGCTTGAGACTTGATGATTAACCAAAGTCTTTCCCTCAACCGCCACGCAAAAAAGACTCCTGAAAGATAATCTTTGAGGAGCCTTTTACCGTAATCACTCACTAATTAAAAAGGAGCTCGGGCAAAAATCGATACCGCCTCAGCACGGGTGGCCGGATTAGCAGGTCGGAAAGTGTTGTCAGGGTATCCCATAATTATTTTTTGAGCAGCTGCCCGGGCTACTGCAGACCTGGCCCAGGTGGAAATGGCTCGGCTGTCAACAAAACTAAGGTGCGAATTTTGGTTAGATAAACCGGCAGCCTTTACGATCATCACTGCCATTTGTTCACGGGTTATGGGATCATCGGGACCAAATCTGTTGAAATCATACCCAGATACTATGCCGGCTTCATATGCTGCGGCTATAGTATAGCGTCCCCAGTGTCCCTGGGTATCTGCAAACAGTTTCGTGCCTGAGGAAGATAATCCCAAGGTTTTTACGATCATTGTGGCAAATTCAGCCCGGCTGATAGTCTGGTCAGGTCTAAAGCATCCATCTGGATAGCCGTTGATAACTCCACTGCCCACCAAATCTCGAATTTGTCTTTCCGCCCAATGCCCATAAATGTCATTCAATACCACCGTAGGCTTTTTGATCTCTGGTTGTGGTTTCGGTTCAACTGGCTCAGGTTCAGTTTTATCTGCCAAAGCCGCGAATCTGGTAAAATGATCTATTTTCCCGCTGACGGTCTCATCTGACCAATTCACATCAATGTTGTCCAATTCTATCCAGCGACGGCTATTCCACCAATAGAGCGATGGTCGGGCACTGTTTTTATCTATCTTGTCCTCGTCAAAGGGCAAGATTATGGTTACATCACGATCGAAATCGTCGCTGTTGCTTTTGGTAATATTGAACACATCGCTGACTAGTTTCATATCACTGGGAATGGAAGCGCTGGAACGACTTGCCTTAGTGATGTCGATTCTGACCCTGCTATCAACCGCATTTCTGGGAATAATGACGGTTACTCCATTCTTCTTGATTTTCCCGCCGTTACTGTCTACCCAATCATCTCCATACCAATCATCCCAATAATAACTGCTACTCGAACTGCGGATGATGGTGATAGTTTTGCTACCAACTACACCTGAGTTATCATTGGCATATGCTTTGACAGTGACGGTGCCTGGAGAATAGGCCGTCAATAAACCTTGTGAAGAAATGTAGGCGCTACCGGTGCCATCTATCACTTTCCATATCACCTTTTTATCAGTAGCATTGTTTGGTTTTACGGTGGCAATCATCTGTAAGGTACGGCCTTGGCGAACCCGTGTTTCTCCGTCCTCCCCGCTTACAGTAATAGAGGTCACCGGCACAGTCAACTTTCTGGTAACGATTACTGTATAGCCTGCCCAAGTATCATTGCGGGCTTTTACCGTGTAGACTACCGGATCAGTAAAGTCCTGAGCCACTCCAGAAGCGGGAGTCACACTGCTGCCGGTATGCTGAACAGAGGGCACCAATCTGGTCACATCGACAGAAGGAACTGTTAAAGAAATAGTCCGGTCTCTTTGGTCGATTATCCCTATTACATCCGGATCAAAGGCTTTAAACACAAAAGAGGTTATAGTGGGAATAATTCTTATCGTGTAATGGTTGGTAGTGGTGTTATTAATGGAATCAGTGACCGTCACTGCCCACGAATATTCCCCGGCCTGAGTAGCCATACCGCTCAAAATCCCCTTTTCCAGCTTAAAACCTACCGGCAGTTTTCCTTCAGAAATATTGTAAGCATAAGGAGGAGACCCTCCGCTGGTTAAGGTTGCGAAATCAACCTCCTTAATCTTATCTCCCACCTGATATTCACCAAAAACATGGTCAGCTAAGATGATTTCGGGGAGAGTATTTACCTGAATAGTATAGGTAACTTGGGTTGTTTTATCTGGGGCAGTTACCACCAGGGTATCCCCACTTTGTAGCGGATCATGGATGTTATTATCGTCCCATTCTTGATCAAGATGACCTTTGGTTAACGCCTTTAGGAAATCTCCTTTACTGGTTCCAAAAGGAACATTTGCAATGGTTTCGTAGGCAGTCCCCCCTGCACTTACCGTATAGATGGCAGAGGTAACTGTAGCGTTGTTACTGACAATGTCTGGAGGGGTTTTGACTGCGACTTTTTTGATGCGGCTGAAGTTACCTTCCAAATCCTGTACCGCCATAAAAACATTATAGTCCGTATCATGTTCCGATAATTCTATCCTCACCTTGGCTTCAATGTCTGCATTTATCTCAATACTGCCTTTTCTAGACCTGAGACTTCCCGGACGGCCTTTTCCGGTCATGATATCGGCAACGGCTGGCTTTACTCTATTCCGGGTGACAAGATAATAAGCACGACCGGACTTGTCTACCTTGACCAATACTTCCACCGTTTTACTGCCAGCTGGCTGCGCGGCACCCACTCGCGGATAATCTTTTGCAAATTGCGGCACATTACTATCCCCTGATTTTGTTAGACCTAGATCATATTTGACATCTACCCTTGGGCTCAATTGGTCTACCACCCTAATCTCATTGTCAATTGGAATTGCTGCGCTAGTTGATCCAGGCCAAGTGAGCAAAAGCATAATTGCTACCAGCAAGGCGACCGTAAATCTGCAGGGTTGTTGTATACTCAATATTGACCTTCACCTCCTTTCCCCCAATTGACCCTGGTCTTATATACTAATGATTTGTGTACCAGAAGATTCCTCTATATAATAAAATCATATTGGGATATTATTCCTATTAAGGTTTTATTAGTATCCTGCCTGGGGATCGATGCAGAATTTTTACTCGTATAGAAAGAAAAGGCTGCTGATCGGCGTATTGCATTGATGTAAGGTGTGTTACGATATTATATGTGACCAAATAATATGAGAAAGGAGCGAATGGTTTTGAAGAAGAGAATTAGCATTATACTTAGCCTGATCCTGGTAATGGCCTTGGCAACCCCGGTTTTCGCAGCAGTGAGTTTGGATATAAACGGGAGGGCTTATGAGCCATCCAGCGAGCTTTTGCTGGAAAACGGAGTAACCTTGGTGCCCTTTGATGTTATTACTGATGCCCTGGGTTGCGAAGTAAACACAGCGGGCGATCAGGTCACTTACCAAAAAAACGGCAATTCCATGCAGATGAACATAGGCAGCACCACGGCAGTTGTTAACGGAACTGACCAGATCATGCCTATGGCACCACGGATGGTAAACGGTCAAGCATATGTCCCACTACGCTTTGTACTGGAATCCTTGGGTGCCCAGGTGGGCTGGAATGGTGAAAGCAACGCTGTGTCAGTTACCTACAACGACACCCGTAATGACATGACGGCCGAAGAACTGATGGCTAAAGCGTCCGTGGCAATGGCGGAGGCCAACCAGTACAAAATGTTGGTTGATATGCAGGGCGCGGTAAAAATGAAAGCCGATGTGCCCGAAGGCGAATCTCTGGACATGAGTATGGACATGAATGGCACCGTGGAAGCCTGGGCGCAGATAGATCCTATGGTTATGTACATGAAACAAGACATGACCATTGCTGTTCCTGGTGCTCCAGTTCCCGGTGCTCAAGCGGTACAAACTGAAATGGTTATGAATCGGGATGGAATATTTATGACCATGCCGGAAATCGGCTGGGTTAAGATGGATCTAGAAGGCCTTGATATGGATGAACTGATGAAACAGTCTATGGCTCAGGATCCGACTACAGTTATGCAACAGATGAAGGATCTGGGTATGAGTTTTTCTTTTGATCAAGATCAGGAGAAAAACGGTAAAAAATACTGGGTGATTAAGGCCTACATGGATGGAGATATACTTAACAGCGACTATTTCAAACAGTTGACCCAGCAGATACCCGGGTTAGAGCAGGACTTAGACCTGGAACAGCTGTTGAAAAACCTGGATTTGGACTTAACCTTTGACCAGTGGATCGACCAGGAGACTTTCTATACCGACTATATGAACCTGTCTGGTGATATCAAATTTGCCATGGATCTGCCTGCAGATCCTACCGGAACTGCCAGTGCCCCAATGGAAATGATTATCACCCTTAATGCAGCCTATACCATGTCTGATTATGGCCAGGAATTTGCATTACCGGATATTGAAAATGCCCGTGACTTCGAAGAGGTGATGGCCGAGCAGATCGCTCTGGCTGAGGAAGCCTTGGAAGCACAAGAATAATCATACTACCGCTAGGGCGGTTCTAGCGTACATGGATTTAGCTGGGCTCTGTTCTACAGGGTTCAGCTCTCCATTTTTTTGATATTCTCTGCCACAAGAGTATTGTTCATCCCTGGAGAATGCCAATCCCAATAGCCCCTGGTCCGGAATGAGCCCCTACTACTGCTCCCACCGGGCTTGTATATATAGGGCCGGTATAATCCAATTGGTCACGCAGATGACTTACTAAAAAGTCAGCATCTTGCTTACACAGTGCATGCTGCACACATATGATCAGGTCTTCGGTACGACTTATTCTCTTAACTGCTTCATCGACCATGGTAAGCAGAGCTTTGCTCCTGCAGCGCACTGGTTTAATGGGATGGACAATTCCATCCACGAATTCACAGACCGGTTTGATATTAATCAACTTGCCCAGAAAAGCGGCGGCTCCACCTATCCGACCACCAGCATGCATATAGGTAAGTTCATTGACTGAGAAGAGAGATACGGTACGGGGTAAATACTGATTTATCTGCTTGACCAAGGCCTCGGCAGCTAGTTCGCCCTGCTCAATCAGCTCGGCAATTTTGATTTCTAAGGCAGCCTGACCGCAGGCACAAGTGTTTGAGGATAGGATATGTATGTTGACCCCGGGATGAGACTGCATAAACTCTCGAGCTGCAACAGTAGCAGACTGAACACTGGCGGATAGCGGTTCAGCAATAGTAGTCACTATATAATCACGATAACCCTGTTCATATTTTTCCTTAAAAGCCTGATTCCATGCTGATGTTCCCGGTACGGCAGTTTTGGGAACTTGATCAGGTCGGCTGTGCATACGCTCATAGAACTCCTCACTGCTAATGGAGATGTTTTCACGATACTGCTGCTCCCCAAATAGAATATGGAAGGCTACCTCTGCTATATGGTACCTCTCTATCAAATCTCTGGGAATACTCCCGGCTGAGTCAACAATCTGTGCTATTTTTCGTTGCACATTATCAGCCTCCTTTTTGATAACAAATCCAAATCACCAGTTTGACTCTCTATACCCCAGTAGTGATCGACGTTATGGTTATTATTCCCTATATACGACACCTCTATAAACGCTATCGCCCTTTTCCTTTCTTTATTACTCAGAACTGTTATAGTCTTCCAACCAATCCTACTTGATGGTACAATGTTGACTATCAGATATATGTTACAGTCGCTGTATCATTGGATTATTCATTAATATGAGGTAGGGAGGATGGCAACTATTGAACAATCGTCTCGTTACTAGAATTGTTTTTTCTTTAGTGATTATTATTATTTTTATTTTTGCGATTTTTTATTGGACTAATATGTCCGTACAAAAGGAACTTGGCCAGAAGTTTGAGCAGCAATACGCTAGTGGGATTCTGCAGCAAACGGAATTAGCCCTGGATTTAGCTTACGGACAATCTGAAGCTCTGGTACAAGCTCTGGAACATAATTCCGAAATGATAGAGGCTTTTGCTGATGGTGATCGGGAACTGCTAGGAACCTTGTTGGCACCTCTATTCGAGAGCTGGGTAGATGAATATGATATCGCCCAATTACAATTCATTTCCCCTGACCTCCATTCTTTTTACCGGGCTCACCAACCAGATAAATACGGTGACGACCTCAGTTTTCGCAAAGGACTGTCCCAGGTTATTGAGACTCAAAAACCTTTGACTGTTGTTGAATCGGGCGTGGCCGGCTTTGGTCTGAGATGTATCATGCCTTTGTTTGATGGGGAGCGTTTCCTAGGCGCATGCGAAGTGGGCCTTTCCCTTGATAAAGTGGTGGAGAGAGCATTAGGCAATCAAACTGAAGGAAGCTACTCTTTGTATAGTCTGAATGGAGTCGAATCCCAAAAACTGTGGGGTGACGATGCTAACACTAGCTTGACCTCGTCAGATTTGGATAAGCTCCGCAACGAGCAAGGGTTCTACCGAACCAGTTCCGACAAAAACTACCTGCTGGCCTTACTCCCCATCAAGGATGCAGACAATCAAATCATTGCCTATGTTCAGGGCGAATTACCACGTAGTGCGATTTTGCAGGCAGAACATTCGGCGCAATCTCGGACATTAATTACGATGGTTTTAGCATTATTGATCCTATGCGGTTCAATCTATGTTCTGCTAAATAGATCCCTGCGGAACCTAAAACCTTTACAAGAGACTATGTACACGGTCAGCAATGGCGATCTTACCACCACGGTAACTCTGGCCTCCCGTCAAGATGAGATTAGTGAAGTAATCAGTGACTTTGCTCAATTACTGGATAAGATCAAGGGGGTCTTCAGAGAATTATTCACAAGCACCTCTAATCTCAGCAGTAATGCCACCCTTATGGAGGATGTGACCAATTCATCAGTTGCCAAACTCAACCAGTCTATTGATGAGCTGCGGGAGATCGGTGAACGCATGGATGAAGTGGGAAAAAACCTGCAACAAGCAGACACGGGTGTAGGTGAGATCGCTGCTGCTTCGCAGATGGTAGCCGAACAAACCCAGAACATGCAGGAATCATACATCACTTTAACGGAAGTAGCCCGTAGCGGCCAAGAGAATCTTAGTCAAGTAGTAGTGTCCATTGAAAAGCTTAAAACTAGCAGCCTTGGTACAATAGAAAGTGCCCGTGAGCTGGAAAGCATTTCCCGGGATATTGGCGCTATATCCGATACCATCATGGCGGTGTCTGATCAAACTAACCTGCTGGCCTTAAATGCGGCTATCGAGTCAGCTCGCGCCGGTGAACATGGTCGTGGTTTTTCCGTGGTTGCCGAAGAGGTACGCAAGCTAGCCGAAGAGACAGCTCAATATGCCCGGCAGATAAGTGAGCTGATCAGCAATGTGCAAAGTCACATTACTGGCTTTGTTGCTCAAATAGAATCGATGGCCGTAATTATTGATGATGGAAATCAAATAACTACCGGAGTTGTGCAAAAGCTTGAAGAGATTGTTGAACATGTTGTTAACGTGGAGAGATCAGTTTATGATATATCCGCTGCAATGGAGGAACAAAGTGCATCTTCGCAGGAAATTTCTGCAGTGGTAACTTCGGTCACTGATGTATCGAGTAATGTGTTGCTGACTCTGGGGAAAGCCATTAGCCAGATCCATGAACAGGTCAGTGGTTTCACCGAATTAACTCGTATTGCTTCGGAAACAAATGGGATATCCGATTCTCTGCGGGCTATACTTCAACAGTATCGCTTACCAGATGAAGTTATTCTCAACCAGGTTAAAGCTGATCATCTCAGCTTTGTACGCAAGTATGAGTTTATTGTAGACCAAAAGCTTTATTTTGATCCTGATCAGGTTGTTGACCACCTTCACTGTCGGCTTGGAAAGTGGCTCGCCCAGGTAACCGATGTAAATACCAACCAATTATTCGAAAAAGTAGCCGCCCAACCCCATGAGGAGATTCATCGTTTAGCCCGGGAGGCAGTAATCCTTAATAATCAAGAACGGCAGATGGAAGCATTACAAATCATTGCTAAAATGCATGAAAAGTCCCAAGAGATAGTGGCTGCTATTGACCAATTGATTGAACATACCCAACAACATAACATTAACTAGGATTCTCACTACATGACAGCAAAAGAATCATAGGGGGCAAATGTAAGCCCCCTATGATTCTTTGTCACGGGCGTTAGCCTGTTAGCCCCTCTTCAGCCTGCCTTTTTAATCACTTAGCCCAAATGGCATAAAGGGATCGCAGTTACCATATTAATGTAGAAAACCCGACGAGGGGGGACAGCTTCATGCCCAGAATCTTTGGTTTCTATGAAATGCAGCCCCGGGCAAAAGTTACTCTGATCGGCATCCTGGCGCTAGTGATCCTTGCCAGCAGTGTCATGTATGTGCAGGCTTATCATCGCTTAAAACCAGTTTACCAGGTCAAAACTGACCGCAAGGTGGTAGCCCTGACCTTTGACATAAGTTGGGGCAATCAAACACCCATGCCAGTCATAGAGATACTCAAGGAAAATAAGATCAAAGCCACCATCTTTTTGTCAGGTCCATGGGTCAAACAAAACCCTGATGTGGTCAAGCGTATCAAAGAAGACGGACATGAAATAGGTAGCCACGGCTATCGTCACATCAATTTAAGCAATCTTAGCAAAACAGAAATAAAAGATGAGATAAATAAAGCTCACCAGAATATTAAAGAAGTAGCCGGTGTTGAACCTAGCCTGATTCGTACTCCCAATGGGGACTACAGTGATCAGGTCATTGAAGCTATCCATGAAAGTAATTATGAAGCTATTCAATGGAGTGTGGATTCCTTGGATTGGATGAATCCTGGAGTGGACACTATTGTAGAGCGAGTAAGCAAACGTGTGCACCCGGGCGCTATCATACTCATGCATGCCAGTGACAGCTGCAAACAGACTACTGATGCCCTGCCACGGGTCATAGATAACCTGCACAAGCAGGGTTATGAAATTGTTACGGTTTCCGAGTTGCTGAAAATGGGGGAAAAGGAAAACTAATCTTGACAGAAAACAAAGGAAGCCATTTAAGGTCTGGCTTAAATGGCTTCCTTTATTCTTGCTCACGTTCCTGGTAATCATCCACATGTTCCAGGCCGATATCCCGCAGGATCTCGTCGATCAGACTTTTATCCACTTGCTATATCCCTCCTTCCCTACATCAACTGCCCCTTAAACAGACTCCAGGTAATATAAAATCAGAGGCACCTTTTTAGCCTTAAAGTTAATTATCTTTATTTTCTGACTATTTGTCAACTGTTTTCTATTTCATCTTGCGCGGCCGCCGTTTCGAGCAGTTCCACGCTGGAGGTTAAGCCGCGCGGAACTTTTTCGACTTCCGCCAGGATGTCTATATCAGCACTACCCGCGGCGCCTAATTCCTTAAAGCGGCGTGCTGCTACCAAAACGCGGCCTTCATAAGAGCCCACCGCTCTATTATATGATTCAATGGCTTTTTCCAGACTTTTGCGCATCTCCTGAAAGTGATCGCTCATAACCCGTAAACGATCGTAGAGAGTCTTACCCAGTTCGCTTATCATCTCGGCATTTTCAGCTATCACTTCCTCCCTCCAACCATAGGCTACTGTCCGCAAGAGCGCAATCAAAGTGGTAGGCGTAGCCAGAATTACCCGCTGTTCAGCGCCATATTCGATTAGCGAAGGATCCTGCTCCAGAGCAGCACTGAAAAAAGCTTCCCCGGGAATAAATAACACTGCAAATTCAGGTGCCCGCTTGAATTGGCTCCAGTAGTTCTTGCTGGCTAATTGCGTGATATGAGTACGTATCTGCCGGGCATGATTTACCAAATGGGCCTTACGCTGCTCTTCATCTTCAGTTTCCAAGGCTTCCAAATAAGCTTGTAAGGGTGTTTTAGAATCCACCACTACCAGCTTTTCATTGGGCAAGTGTATGATCATATCAGGACGCAGGCGCCCTTCCTCAGTAGTAACAGACTCCTGCTCGGTAAAATCGCAGTGTTCTAACATTCCTGCTATTTCTACTACTCGTTTCAGTTGGATCTCTCCCCAGCGTCCTCTGACATTGGGAGCACGTAATGCCTTCACCAGGTTGGAAGTCTCTGACTGCAGCTGATTCTGAGTCGAGGCCAGTGTTTTTAGCTGCTCAGTGAGGCCTCCATAAGCTGTATTTCGGTCTTTTTCTATAGACTTGATCTGTTCATCTACCTTTTGCAGTGACTGGCGTAAAGGTTCTACCAGCTGAGCTATGGCCTTCTGCCGCATTTCCAGATCTCCCTGGGCACTTTGTTGATATTTTTCCAGAGTAGTGCGAGCCAAATCCAAAAACGATCGATTGTTGTGCTGCAAGGCTTCTGCTGACAAAGCCTTAAAAACATCTGACAGTTGGACTTGAGCATCATTCAATAACACCATTTTTTCTTGCATAGACTTTTGTTCTGCTGCCAGGCGGGTTTCCAGCTCGGCAATTTGAGTTTGCAAAGTAGTATTATGCTCCGTCAATTTGTAACCATTTTCGATGGAACGGCTGAGTTCTGCCTGCAAAACGGGGATCTGTTGGTTCCTTTCTTCGGCAATAGCTCGCCGTTGCTGTTCCTGTTCCAACTGGCCGCGCAGCTGGGTGATCTCCTGTAGGTTTTGAGCGTTAAGCTGCTTTTCTTCCTCCAGATCTGCTTCTTTATTCTGTAACCGATCCTCCAGGATAGCTTTTTCAGCTAGCCATTGGGCTTTATCCAGCCGCCCTTTAACGGCTACAACAACCAAAAGGACAATTATGAGTACGGTTGCAACCGCATATATTGCTATCGATTCCATCTATAGAAACCTCCCAGGTATTTCATTAGTCTCCTGCTCAGTAAATTCTCGCTATGGACCCGATTGTCCTTCACCTAAGGGGAAGATCTCCCAACAAGTGAGAAAGTTTAACTAAAATGCATGAACTAACGCAATTTTTGGACTCTTTAAGCTTTTGCCCACCTCTAACTGTCTGAATCCCATTGTTAAGGGATTATAATTTGATTTTATTGGCTCCATAAAGGAATTCATTGCCATATTGTCTTGAATTGTATTGTGAATGGGATTACAATCACAATTAAGAAGGCGAGCGTGACACAAAGCAAAAGGAGATGAGGCCACCCATTATGTTCCGCGCGATCAGATGACGCGTACCTGTCACACATATTGACTCCCCGGAAGAAGAATACTAAGTATACCGGAAAGAGAATCTTCCGGTCAAGGAACACCGTATCACTTAATGAACTCTTATTTACAGAAAGGTGGGGATGTATATGTTAAACAGAGATGGAGTTATAGTAAGACTTATACTGGCATTTGCTTTCTTCTTCTTGTCAGGAACGGAAATACTGACGGGAAACCTGGCTACTTTAAGCGGAGTTATGGGAACAGTAGAGTTGGCCACAGCACTATTAAGGTACTCACCATTACAAGAATTGATCGATTATGTAAAAGCTCATCCTGACAATATTATTCATAGCAAAGGTTATCATGCAGCTCTCAAGTAAAGGTAACTCCAAATCCATGAAATAGGCCTGTCCGTCCACAGGCCTATTTCATTTTGTGGTTTTGATCCATTCTCCCTCTACTAAATAATAAGTTTCAAATTGGTTTGCCGGCAATTTAACATTATCCCACTCATCATGTAGCTCGTAATATAATTCCCCTGATTCAGGTCTATAAATTCGATAAACTGTGGTCACAGATTTCCTGTTTAATTCTTGTCCTAAGTAGAATAATTCTCCACTAGTGCCACTAAAACTGGCCGGGAAGTTCAACCAGACTTCTCCCGTCTGGTTTTTGAAATCTTCAAAAATCTGCTCACGGCTGATTACCGGGAGCAATTCCTCCTGCTTCTGATCATTATGGTTAATAACCACCAGGATGATGATCACTATAGCTAGTAAATATATAATTGGCCTTCGCTGCAAGGTCTACACCTCATTTCATATCCGACGCCACTGTCCATCGTCGAACTCAGTTATCAAACCCTGTCTTTCTAAACGCTGCAAGTGTTTTAAGAGCATCATGCGGCTCCAAAATTGTGTATATTCCGTGCGAGTGGGGTAAGTGCTTACAAATGGCTGATCCGCTATATCCTGAAAGTCACGGGGGCCTTTCAAATACTGCAAAATATTATGCTCTTTTTGCAAACCAATATCAATGTATTCCCGTAGCAACTGGGCAATATTGTCTTCTCCACGGACAAACGGGCGCCGGTGCGATGTGGTCAGAACGGCTGGATCCATAAGTTCAAGCCTCCTTACCGATTTTTCAAACTGATCGAAGCTCGAATAATTCCCCCCATACCAGGGACCATAGGGCGACAGATCGATATCACCAGAAAATAGGATGTTGCTGGTTTCCAGCCAAAATGAGCAGTGTCCATGGGAATGTCCCGGAGTGTGCAGCGCTATTATATGTTCATGCCCTGTATCCCAACTTTGACCGTCATCGATCAATCCTCCTAATGGAACCGGAATAAATCCAGGTGAAACAGGTATATCCTCAGGCATCTTCGTAGTCTGACCAAATCTTCGGTGACGTGGTTGGCCCATTAATTTTTCCCAGTGCTGATACCCATTATAGGAGGCATAAACAGCCGCATCCTCATAACCAGGTGCTTCTTCTCGAGACGCCCATATTTGAGCATTAGGAAAAAAACTTACCCCATTAATATGGTCAAAATGATTATGACTCAATAATAGTATATCGACCGATTCCCTTATGTCACGGTAAGCTCTGCCACCCGACCCAGCATCAATCAATATGGAGGGATCTCCTTTAATAAAAACTGAGTTGCAATATGGAAAAACTGACTTACCTTCCGGGCGAATCAGTTGAACATGTTTATTAAGCTCGATGATCAATTGACTCCACTTCCTCTATTTTACTGGCCGAGCCAATATGGCCAGAATACAAAGCAAATAAAAGGCCCGGGATATTAAGCCCGGGCCAGTGGGTGGATCTTATTCCAGTTTGTCTAGCATTTCCATAACCATATCGAAAAAGTAGGTAATATCTTCTCTTTCAGTGATGCCCGCCTTAAAACCTATCTCTGGAAAGCGACCGCTGCTGCTGATCTTAACGTTAACAGTGTATTGGGCACGATCCATTTCTTGCTCGAAACGCTCCAGGTCAAGGTCATCCCAGTCTTCTTCCAGACCGATCTCATCATCAGCGCTGTCTGCACCTTCCATTAGGCTTTCATCATCATAATAGATTTCTTGGTTATCTATTATCTGCGATACGATCCACATAACGTCAGTGGTACTCATATCCAGTTCTCCGCTGAGTTGCACGATTTCATTGGCTACCGGTGTTATTTTGAGTAGGTCGGATAAGTTCACCGGCTCTCCCTTGCTCCATCTTTTCTTCATAACGATCACCTCCACATCTGCTTACCATAACACAAGCGTTGCCACCAAGCTTAATCTGTTTCTGGTATAAGTAAAACCCTAGGTTAATTCCACAGTTAATTGTACTCCCTCTAATCTGATTATATGTGAAGCAACTGAGAAAATACAATGGGATTGCACCTGTCAGGGTTGGTCTTTGGCTATGAAAGTTCTTCCATGCCTTAGGTAAGGCCGCTGGAGACCAACTGGAATGCAATTATAGCATGAACCAAATAGCCCTGCAATGGTGCCCACAACTTGTATAAAGGGTCTTTGACCCCCTCCCCTTATCCCCCATTTCAGGATATACTATATTTAGATGGGAATAAGGAAGATAGCACGAAACCATAAGAGGTATAGTCTATGAAAGATACTACTCGTGAAACAGTAACAATTGATGAAAACCACCGCATCCGCAGTGTTCGTCTCAGTCCCTGGAGCCAGGCACTCAAAACAGTGGTAGCTAAAGCACCGCTAAACTGGCGTCTGTTAGTAAAATTTGCGCTAGCTGGTGCTCTAGTCGGTGCGTTATTAGCATGGGTCTTATAGCTTATCTGTTCTAAGATTGCATGTTCATTCGCTCTCGGTTTTCACGTCTTACCCTTTCCACTTCCGGCTTTACTAATTTACGCAGTGCCATGCGATTTTCTTTCAGGAATTCCTCTAGCTCAGCTGTTCTTAATCGGGTATCATGGCGCCCAATTCTGATGCTGAGACAGTCTTCTCTTTGCAAATAGAAAATGAAATCGGCCTTGACTGGCTCACCTTCAACTTCAAAAACCGCATCACCGTTCGCCTTATTGCGATCAGTCAGACGAAAATTTTCGATCCCCAAAAACTTCATGTTGTCACCCTCCTTGTTATCCCCTCTACACTTACTATTCTACCATTTCACTTACTACAGGAATTTTCAGTCAACTCTGATCGGGTAATAGAAAAGACCAGGTCGTTGAGAAAAAACCTGGCCCCGTCTCACCTTATATGATTCAATAAAATATTAAAACAACCAACACCAGTTTTCTAGTAATTTTCCGTTATCTATGCCAATAGACCAGCTATTGGAAATCCTACGGCCATTTTAGCTTCGCATATTGTTTCACACAAGTCAAGCCCTATGACGAGAAAAGCCATTTTTTTAAGAGTTTATTAAAAATTTCCCTTTCGAACAAAATCTGTCCTTAAGGGGGTGCTTTACAAGATTTTTTACCGTTTTCTTTTTTCCCGCTTCCCCACTAGTATAGTTCTATAACTCATTCAATAATTCCCCCCGCTGAGACCTGGTACCTTATTCATAAAACGGCCATCAGGTCTTGTTTATAAGGATCGTCTGCGATTCTTGGAAAGGAGGTAGTATTTGACGAGGTTACCATCAGTCATCAACGTCTATTAAAGACCACTTTAACCAATCTCTCCGGGGGAGAGGCAAAGAGGATGGAATTATAGTGGAAGGAAGTGATCTAACTTAATGATAGTTAGACTCCAAACAAAGGTTAACCAGATACTATTCAGTACTCTTTTCAGTTTAGCACTTATACTTGGCATACCAAGCACAGCCTGGGCCAGTGAAGCAAATCTAATCATCCCTACTCTGAACCAGTCGCAGAATAATATGCTTATCATTGGTATAATGGTATGCATACTGGGAATGCTGTTTGGTCTGTATCAGTTCATCAAAGTCAAAAAGCTTCCCGCTCATGAGTCCATGCTGGATGTAGCAAATACTATTTACGAAACCTGTAAAACTTACTTGATTCAGCAAGGTAAATTCCTGTTGATACTGTTTGCCTTTATCGGCGTGTGTATTGCCTTTTATTTTGGGTTTTTGGAAAAAACTCCTGTTAGTGGAGTGCTATTAATACTGGGCTGGACTGTTATAGGTATACTTGGCTCGTACAGTGTCGCCTGGTACGGAATACGCATGAATACTCTGGCGAACAGCCGCACCGCTTTTGCGGGCCTGGAAAAGAAACCTCTTAAGGTATTGAATATAGCTTTGGACGCTGGTATGAGCATCGGTGTCTTGTTGGTATGCGTAGAACTGATCATGATGCTGATCATTCTGCTGTTCGTGCCCCGCGAATTAGCCGGAGCTAGCTTCATAGGATTTGCCATTGGTGAATCTCTGGGAGCCAGTGCTCTGCGTATCGCGGGAGGAATTTTCACTAAAATAGCCGATATCGGTTCTGACTTAATGAAGATCGTCTTTGGCATCAAAGAGGACGACCCCCGCAATCCCGGTGTTATTGCTGACTGTACCGGAGACAATGCTGGCGACAGTGTAGGCCCTACTGCAGACGGTTTCGAAACCTATGGCGTTACCGGTGTAGCTCTGGTCACATTCATTGTTTTGGCAGTGGGGGATGTTACCTTACAAATGGCTCTGCTGGCTTGGATATTTGTAATGCGCGTTTTAATGGTCATCACCTCCATCGGTGCCTTTTACATCAACGGCGCCGTCAGCAAAGCCAGATTCGACGGAAAAGAAGACCTGGATTTTGAACAGCCCTTGACCAGTTTAGTTTGGATAACCTCCCTGCTGTCCATTGCGGTGACTTTTGCCGTCAGCTATTATATCCTCGGCCCCGGCTCTGGTATTACTAATGAGTTAACCAGTCTATGGGCTATACTGGCTACTATTATCAGCATAGGAACCTTGGGAGCCGCTTTGATTCCTGAGTTTACCAAAATCTTCACCAGTCCAAAATCCAGCCATGTGGCTGAAGTGGTTAAAGCCTCTCGCGAAGGTGGCCCCTCACTAAATATTCTCTCTGGACTGGTAGCTGGTAATTTTAGTGCCTTCTGGATCGGTATGCTGTTCGTTGTCTTGATGTTCTCGGCTTACTACGCCAGTGGCTTCGGTCTAATAGACATTATGATGTATCCTTCAATTTTCGCCTTTGGCCTGGTGGCCTTTGGAATGCTAGGTATGGGACCGGTAACTATTGCGGTTGATAGCTATGGCCCGGTTACAGATAATGCTCAGTCCATTTATGAACTGTCATTGATCGAGGAAATACCCAGCATTGACAAGAAGATTGAAAAGGAATTTGGCTTCAAACCTGATTTTGATAAGGCCAAGTACTACCTGGAAGCTAATGATGGTGCTGGTAACACCTTCAAAGCAACTGCCAAGCCGGTTTTGATAGGAACCGCTGTGGTAGGTGCCACCACCATGATCTTTTCATTAATCCTGGTTATTCAGAATGTGCTTGGAGTCAATCCGGAAGAGATCCTCACACTGCTCAATCCCTACACCATACTGGGCTTCCTGTGTGGTGGTGCGGTGATCTATTGGTTTACCGGCGCATCCACCCAGGCAGTTACCACCGGAGCTTATCGGGCTGTGGAGTACATCAAGCATAATATACGGCTGGATGACAACAGCCAGAAAGCTTCCATAGAACAGTCCAAAGAAGTGGTTAAAATCTGCACCCAGTATGCTCAAAATGGAATGTTCAACATATTTATTGCCATCTTTTCTTTCGCTTTGGCCTTTGCATGCCTGGCGGCTCCGGTCAGTTATAATGCACCAGTGGCTTTATTTGTATCTTATCTTGTTTCCATCGCCGTTTTCGGTCTGTTCCAGGCAGTATTTATGGCTAATGCAGGTGGTTGCTGGGACAACGCTAAAAAAGTTGTGGAAGTTGATCTTGCTGAAAAGGGTACTCCTTTGCATGATGCTACCATCGTTGGTGACACTGTCGGTGATCCCTTTAAGGATACTTCGTCAGTAGCTTTGAATCCGATCATCAAGTTTACCACCCTTTTCGGGATGTTGGCTATGGAAATCGCCATTGCCGAAGCCTTCCGAGAGGTAGCACCCACGGTGGGTATTATCTTCCTGGCGATAGCCCTGTTCTTCGTATGGCGTTCCTTCTATGGAATGCGCATTAAGTCTTCTGAAAACTAGACTTGAAAAGAAACTGACCTAAAAACGAGCCCGTATCATTAAAAAGTGGTACGGGCTTGGCTATTTAACATCCTTTTCATACTCCGAAGCTGGGGCAAGATTATTTCTCTTCGAACTTTTGGGACGGACCCATTTGTTCTCAATACCTCATTGGTTCTGGTGACTAGACTAATCCAACTTATTTTGGTCTCCAGTTGGGTTGGAACTAGGGATGACCCCCCCATTTTTGCCTATCAGATAATAGCCAGGATAATCTCCTGCCTCGATTTTCTGCATGAATTCCCCTCGACTCATCTCCACACCAGTTCTCATATCCCAGAACCGCTCATGTCCATCCGGCTGTGAAAGATTGACCACTTGATCATTCTGTTCCACGCTTAGTCCCCCTGTGTTCTTTTTTGTAGTATGGCTTTCATATCTCTACCTAATACCTTTTGTAAATGGTATGCTACAATAAATAAAATTTGAGGTGAAATTAAATGTGCGGTCGCTATACCATAACCGTTGATGCCGAAGGGATCGCCTGGCGTTTTGGCGCGGAACGCCCTGAATTTGATTTTGAGCCTGCTTATAATGCTGCTCCCACCCAGAATCTGCCCGTAATTATTGAAGCCAATGGGCAGAGGCGGTTTCTTTTAATGCGCTGGGGTCTTATACCTCATTGGTCTAAAGAAATGTCTATCGGCAACAAGCTAATCAATGCTCGTATCGAAACGGTTGACCAAAAGCCCGCCTTCAAGAGCTCACTGTTGAGGAGAAGATGCCTGATTCCTGCTGATGGTTATTATGAATGGCTGAAGATTGATGAACGCAAACAGCCCGTGCGGATCGTATCATCTCAGAATGATCTCTTTAGTTTTGCCGGGATTTGGAACGAATGGATCGATTCAGAAGGCATGACTATTAATTCCTTCAGCATCTTGACCACCACACCAGTTGCTTCGATCACACATATCCACCACCGTATGCCTTTAATATTGTCACCCGATCAGGAAGGTGACTGGTTAAGAGGTCCCCGATCGGTAGAGCCCCTAGTAGTCAAAGACTTTTTGGACAAACTTCACCCTTGCCCATCTCTTCATTTTTATCCCGTATCAAGCTTGGTCAACAATCCCCGCGTAAATAGTCCATCCTTGATAGATCCAATTTGATCAGGACACAAAAGGACGCTTTTGGTGTGCCATTTTTGCAATGACGCACCAAAAGCGTCCTCTGGTGTCTCAACAACCCCTTGACTTAGCTAAACAAACTTACCCTGGCGAACTATATCGTCTGCTGGCTCATCCACTGGCGATACGTATTCTGCGATGTTGCGACAGTGGTCACTGATCCTTTCCAAGTGTCCAATGAAATCCAAAAATACCGCCCCATTATTACCAGTGCAGACCCTTTCATTGAGTCTACGTATATGAGCCTTGCGGTACTGTTCTTGCATTTCATCTAGCCGCTTTTCATAGGCTATGACTTTTTTCGCTAAAACCTTGTCTTTACGTTCAAAAGCTAGGAGAGCAGATTCCAGCGCTTGCCGCGTTAAGTCGATCATGGCAGTCAATTCCTCTTCGGCCTCCCCGGAGAATTTCACTTGATGCGTACTAGCATAATCAGCAACTTGAATGATGTTCTCGCTTAGGTCGGCGATTCTTTCTATATCATTTAGGGACTGCAATATCAAATAGGCCTGATTGGAGTCTTCATGGGACAGGTGCTTTTCTGAAGCCGCAACTACGTAATCGGTAATATGGCGCTCTAAGTTATTAACAGCCTCTTCCAACATGGTTCCCCGCTCAGCCAGACCTTCCTCATGGGTGTGAAAATACTCGATGGCGTTTTCAAAAGCCTGCCGGGCTAAGTCAGCCATCCGCAGAGTTTCCCGGGTAGCCTGCGCCAGAGCCACAGGAGGATTGTTAAGAAAACGGTGGTCAATGAAACGGGTTCTCACTTCTCCTCTGTCTTCAGTTTCACGCTCGGGGATCAAAAAGGTGACAATAGCTGCTAATACCGCTACCAGTGGTAAATGGATCAAAGTATTGGAAATATTGAAGATCGCATGGGTCTGAGCAATCTGCAGCTTAATGCTCAGGGTAGCCCAGGTACCCATGTAGCCGGGCACCAGATAAAAAATAGCATTGGTTACAAACTCAACCAGTTGAGGTAAGACGCCAATAACGAAGAGGGGCAGAAAAATGATGGTGCCGATCACATTAAACATAAAGTGAGTTAAGGCAGCCCGACGAGCGGCTACACTAGCTCCCAGCCCGGCTAGTAGTGCGGTAACTGTGGTACCGATATTATCTCCAAATAAAATAGGTACCGCTTGATGATAGGTGACCACACCTTGATAAGCCAATTCCTGCAATACCCCGATAGTAGCACTACTAGCCTGTACTATCGCGGTGAATACAGTGCCAACCAGTACTCCAATCAAGGCATTATTATCAATACTGACCATCAGATTTGTAAAAAAGGCCAGATCCTTCAACGGCTTCATACCATCACCCATGACACTCAGGCCAAAGAATATCAAGCCAAAGCCAAAGATAGCCTGTCCAATATTTTTAGGCTTCTTTTTTTTAGCAAACAAATACAGAAGAGCACCCAGACCTAAGATAGGTAAGGCATATGCCTGAAGATTAAAACCTATTAAATAAACGGTTACGGTGGTGCCTATATTAGCCCCCATAATTACGCCGATGGCTTGCCGGAGGGTCAGCAACTCAGCATTTACCAACCCTACCGTCAATATAGTGGTAGCGCTGCTGCTCTGAATCAAACCGGTAACCAGGATACCCGTCAGCACCCCGCGAACGGGGTTACGAGTCCCCTTCTCCAATATGCTGCGCATGCGATCTCCGGCTACTGATTGCAGGGCATCGGACATAGTACGCAAACCAAAGAGAAAGAGTCCCAGTCCTCCGAGAAAAGCGAATAATATTACTTGCCACGTTTCTGTCAAAAATTTCCCTCCTGAACATTACAGTATAAGAAATCGTTGTAATTATTACGTCCTGGTTGCCTGAAAACTATTCCTTTACTTTATCTTTACCGTCTCTATACAGTATGTCAAGAATTGTATCAAAATTTAAAGCTGTCAGCCATTATTTGCAGGATAATTTTCTAATGTTTATTCCGTTACCAGGTAATAACCAGTTTGTTGACGAATACTCATATAATCAGGTGACTTAAGAGAAAGTTGGTGATAACATGTCTGCCTATGATGTGGTTGTTATCGGCGCCGGCAATGGCGGTCTTACCGCAGCCTGTAGCCTGGCTCAGAAGGGTATCAAGACTTTATTATTGGAAAAGCATAATGTTCCCGGTGGTTGTGCCACCAGTTTTTGTCGCGGACGTTTCGAGTTTGAGGTAGCTTTGCACCAGTTAAGTGGGATGGGCACCCCCGAAAAACCAGGTCCACTGCGCTATGTTTTGGACAAATTAGGGGTGGTAGATCGTTTGGAATGGGTGGAGATGGAGAACCTTTATCGACTGTTGGTGCCTGGTCAACTGGATATAACCTTACCAGCCGACCGCGAAGGGGTTATCGCCACTTTACAGGAAAGATTTCCAGCCGAAAGTGATAATATAAACAGCTTCTTTGACCTGCTCTACCAATTCTGTATTGAGTTATTGGGAACCTACCGGGATCCTCAAGCCTCACCGGAAGTCTATCCTACTTACTTTCAGTATGCCTTAACAAGCACCCAGGAGGTGCTGGATCAATATTTCACTGATCCCCTCTTAAAAATGGCCCTGGCCGTATACTGGGGATATATGGGCGTTCCACCGGTAAGCCTTTCTTTCGCAGATATGGCTATACTGTTGTTTGCCTATATCGAATTAAAGCCATATCATCTGAAAGGTGGTTCCCAGGCGCTTTCCACCGCTCTATTGGAAAAATACTACGAATCCAACGGAACCGCACGCTTCAACTGCGGTGTCAGCAGGATCCTGGTGGAAGAGGGCAAGGTAACTGGTGTGGTTACTGAACAAGGTGATACCATTGCAACTGATTATGTAGTATCCAATGCCTCAACCTTGGCAGTTTATACGGAAATGATCGACCCAGAACATGTCCCGGAAGAGCAGTTTAAGATACTTGGAGGCAGTACCATAGGCCCTTCCTCCTTTACTTTATACATTGGTTTGGACTGCGAACCTGCTCAGGTAGGCATCGATGAGACTACCAACTTCCTGGGCACGACCACAGATATGAATAAGGTATTCTCCTCCTTAAAAAGGGTTGAGGTAGAAAACGATTATGTGTTGTTGACCTGTTACAATATATCAGATCCTGACGCTTCTCCTCCGGGAACCTCTCAGGTGGTTATTGTGGATTTGAAATATGGCGAGCCCTGGCTGGAGATCCCACCCCACCAATATTACGAAAAGAAATATCAACTGGCTGACCAGTTACTGGATCGGGTAGAACATTACTTTCCGGGTTTCCGCGAACACATAGAAGAAATCGAAGTTGCTACCCCCCTTACCCATATGCGCTACTTGTCTACTCCCGGTGGAGCAATTTACGGTTTTGACCAGTATGCCAAGGATTCCAATATGTTCGTTTCCCCTCTGTCTCCCATCAAAGGATTATATTTTGCTGGAGCCTGGGCCGGCTCAGGAGGTTTTCAGCCCACTCTGAGTTCAGGAGCAGCCGCTGCCAGGGCGATACTCAAAGACCTAAAAAGCCAAAGGGAGGTGGCAAAATGAAAACCGAAATGCAAAAAAGGATCGAAGGCCACAGCCAAATTGCTTATGAACTGGAGATCTGCCGCAAGTACGGCATAGACTACCGTGCGCAAAAAGGCAAATGGGCGTCAGCAGTGGAAAGGCTTCACCCCAAGAGACTGCAACTGCGGGTAGCCGCAAAGATCAAAGAAACCGATACAGTCAGTACACTGCGCCTGGTCGCGGCATCCGGTCACCTGCCTCCCTTTCAGGCAGGCCAATATATCAATCTCTTGGTAGAGATCGACGGGGTCTGCACCGGCCGACCTTACAGCATATCGTCTCCTCCTAATCAAATCGCCTACTATGATATTACTATCCGTCGAGTGGACAATGGTTTTGTGTCCTCTTACCTGCTGGATCAGGTGAAAGTTGGAGATATTCTGCAGTCCACCGGGCCCGCTGGTCAGTTTTATTACAACCCGTTAATCCACGGAAAAGATTTGGTTTTCCTGGCAGGTGGCAGTGGTGTCACTCCCTTTATGAGTATGATTCGGGAAGTTACGGATCGGATGCTGGATCGGAAAATTCATCTCCTCTATGGATGCCGTTCTCCTCAGGAGGCCATCTTCCACCAAGAACTGCTGGAGCTAGCTGCAGCTTATGCCAACTTTAGCTATGATCTGGTCATATCCGATCCCGTCAGTGACTATGAAGGTTTAACCGGCTTGATTGATGCGGATTTAATACTCAGCAGGATAGGCAGTGTGGAGGGAAAGACCTTCTTTATATGCGGGCCTCAGGAAATGTATGCCTTCACCATTCCGGAACTGAAAAAACTTGGCGTACCTGACCGGCGTATTCGCAGGGAATTGTTTGGTTTACCCCGCCAGATTCATAATGATCCTGCCTGGCCCAAGGAGGTATCATCTCAATCAGTCTTTACGGTGAAACTGAGCAACGGGCAGGAAATTCCCGCCCGAGCCGATGAATCGTTACTGATGGCCATGGAAAGAGCTGGCATCGTAGTTGAAAACTGCTGCCGCTCAGGTGAATGCAGTCTGTGTAGGGTCAAACTGGTGAAAGGCCAGATATTCCAGGCCAGTACAGCCAAACTGCGCAAATCCGATCACCAGGCCGGCTTTGTTCACAGCTGTGCCGCCTATCCAATAAGTGATTTAGAGATCAGGCTTTAATTGATCCGTTAACCATGAACCCACCGATATGATCTATCGGTGGGTTCTCCTATCTCAAGCCATCTACTGGCTTATGCATCCTTAAGTATAGTGCTCAATTACAACGTTTTGGCTGTTGATTGCTTGATTATCTCGTAAACGATAAGCTCTTAACCCCAGACCCACAGCCAGGTATAAAAGGGAAGCAATTATTCCATTGATAGGAGAAACAATAAACTCCTTGCCGGCAGTGATGCTGATATAACCTGATATTACTATAGAATTAATCAGTGAGTCCTCAACTGTATGCAGCCTCTCAAATTACTTGTGTTATATAACTTATGTTATTTAACATTAATTATTTCAGCAAGTGTTTATACAATTTTTTTGTTAACTGGGCAGATAATCATCCCAGCAATTATAAACGGGAAACAAAGAAGCTGTCCCTTAAACCGGTTTCGGTTTGGGTACAGCCTCGAAATGCTAAAGGTGCAGAACAGTCTCAGAGATCGGCGCCGTAGGGCTTGTCGAAACTTTTTTCTATAACGTTATTTTTCTTCATCCAATCATCCCACAGAAAGCTATTAACCATCGGTATAACCTGCTTCAGGTTTTCCGCAGTGAGATGCTCGGGGCGTGCCAGTTTGGCAAGGATTCTGTCATCAAGCTCACCTGTTTCGCCATAGGCCTTCCCCAGTTCGTAAAACCCTTTAAATACCTTGTCAACCAGAGCAGGTGGCTGAACCGCGAGGCCTTCACATCCGCCTTTGCATATTAAGCCGGCTGGTTCACATTCGAGCCTCCTGGCGAGTTTTTCACAGTAGCGTGCCACAAACCTGGTGTGGTGTGTCTCAGGAAATCCGCACTGAATCATGAACATCAGCTTCAGTCCGGGGTTTTTTCCTTTCAGAGGAGCGAATGATTCAAAGAGCGCTTTCACAGATCCGGGCATCGCGTCAACGTAAAGAGGAAAGGCAATAAGCAGTCTTTCGGCGTTTTGAAAGAGTTCCCTCTCGGGAGTAAAATCCGGTCTGTCTTTTATAGAGTGCAGAACTTCAACACTGTTCCCATCTGTTTCGAGAAATCCGTTGATGAAGTGTTCCAGTAATTTTTGAGTGTTACCTGATTTACCTCTGGGTGATCCATTAATTATTGATAATCGCATGGACTACCTCCTCTACCGGTGTATCTGTAAAATCCATGAACTTCAAAGAGCCCTGGATGTTCAGTGCAGCCCTCCTGAATATGTCATGTATTATCTCGAGGTCCTCGCTGTCGGTGTCTTCCATCTTCTCCAGAAGGAGTGCCAGTTCCGGATATTTTTTGTAACGCTTCATGTGGTGTACCTCACCGTCGAAGTCCTCAAGGTATGGGTGAAGGAGAGGTATAATCCTGTCCAGAGCGTTTTTCGCCAGGGCAGATGGGTAGCCCATGATTATTGGTGAGGAGAGAACCACCATGTCTGAGGTTATAAACTCTCTGCAGATATTGTCACCGTCATCTTTGAATACGCAGATACCAGGGGTCTTTACCCAGCAGTTGAAGCATCCCTTGCATGGAGAGTATTTCATGTCGCGGAGCACCAGCTCTTTGGCGTCATGTCCATTTGCTGAAAGAGAATCTATGGCAGATCGAACATAGCTGTTTATGCTGGAATCGCTACCGCTTCCGTTTATAAAAAGAACCTTCATCTTCTTCCCCCTTGGACGGTTTTTCGCCCGTCATTAGTCATTTTCCTTTGAACCAATCCCAAATCCAAGAAATGTAAGCAACCACACTAACTAAACGGCAAGATACCTTTCCCTTATAAGATACGTTAACATAAAATTCATGCTAGAACATCACTAAGTTTAAGTAATTAGAGAAAACCTGGGTAAATAGCCACCAGCTTAAATAGATTCTTCATTTTCGTCACCTCCAGCCTCAAACGATAGGAACTCCTTCGGATTATGCCTTTTTTGTTCAAAGGCCTGCTATTACCGCTTTCATGAAAGCTTTCCAATAATGTAAGCCTTGCTATTTCAGCCTAGCTACTTAATTAGGAAGAAAAAGAAAAAGGTTCCCAGATATTTCACTGAGAACCCATGGTATTTTCGTGAAGATGGTGCCCGAGTTCGGAAGCGTATCCGTGAAAACGATTTCCCGATACAATTATGCCTGTTGATAGAAGCCTTATCGAAAGGGATCATATTCACAGACAGGGAAATGGGTTAAGACTTGGGGATCAACGACACATGGTTTCGATAGAATTGGATCGCGGCCAAAGCCAGTAGAACAACCACTCCCGCTAGAGCTATGTTCTGTAGAAAAACAAACTCGCCCTTATACCCATGCGGTGCCCTTAAGTAATTATAAATCCCGAAATATGCCCAGGCAACCGGCAGTGGAAACACAGCAATGCGAATTCTCAAGAGTAAGGCGGTGACTAGAATAATTGCAGCGACCAGGACAATTATCGCCCAGATATCTGCGGGGATGCCAAAACCGCTCCAATTCAGCTTTACAAGCATGGCAGCTGTGTTTACAACCGTTGCTATTAATAACCAACCAGTATAGGTACCAAAAGTTAAAGGTAACATCCAGTGCTTCCCGTCATTGCCCTTCAGGAGCTCTCGGCAGATCAAAGCCAGTGTGATCACCAGCCCGAATATGAATAACACAGACAACTCAATCTGTACATATGAAAAAGCAATGATCCATGCCATATTCAGGATGCAGGACACCATGAACGGTACAGTGATTCGATCTACAGCCCTCTGATAATAGGCATCATTCTTTTTTACTATCATCATAATCACTGAGATGATAAGCAGAGAGTAGATAACGCCCCAAATGCCGAAAGTGAATGGGCTTGGTGTTATAAGGGTAACAAACCTGTTCGAGATTTCTTCTTGGGTGAGGCCGTTGATGTAACCTAAAGCCCCAAGAGCATTGATACCTATAGTAGCTACTAAGAATGATCCGTTGACCCAGGCCTTTTTTGTTGTGTCCAATGGGCCTACCTCCCATTTTAACTCCCTTACCGGTTATAAATGGCTACCAATTCCGCACCTTATTAAAATAACTCCATAAAGTAGAGAGAATCCAACAAATGCTTTTGTTTGTCTGCCTCAGCCAGCTTCCATAGCAAGCGTTTCAAAGGAATTGTTGATCCTCCCTTACTTATTTTATCAATGTGTTTTGCAAATCTTAGCTTGGTATTCTCGTCAGTTAAATCTTTATAATAATGTCCCCATAAGTGCTGGGCAGCATTCACGGCGTTCCCGGGTTCGACTGGAGATAGCCTTGCCCCATCGATCAGTCGGTAAAATTCCACCACAGGATAGGAACTCTTGTTTTTCAATAGTTGCCTTATTTCCTGGTAGACTGCTGGACAATGCTCAAGAACCAGGTACTTGTAACGCTCCCATTCCTTCTCCAGCCGTTGGATTTTTGGTGAAGCAATAGCATTTATACACTTTAGCGCCGACAAATTCTTGTCCTTTACTTCCACCATGATGTCAACATTCTTCTGGGGAATACGTTTATAAAACTTGATAAAATCTTCAACATCCAGGGTGACAGAATGTGAACCAGGCCGCTTGTGGGTATCTTGCTGTGAATAATGCAGCTTTGGGGGGCCATCCGCCCTTTTCCAGGTGTTGGCGCAGGCAGCCATCCAGTCCCTCTCCGAATAAGTATTATCTGGGTTGACCTGATGATGAAGATTGTCAAACACAACGGGAATGCTTTCGTTTTCTCCAATTGAAAGAACATCAGAAATGGTATAATAGCGGTCATCGTTTTCGATCACCAGTCGGTGGCGGATGTCGTCATCTAAACAGCGAAAATTCTCAGTAAACCGTTGGAGTGCAGCGGTCTTATTGCCATAAAGACCACCAATATGGAGAACTATCTTGTGTTCTTTACCCAGTCCCAGGGTATCCAAAAATCGTCCATGGTATTTCAAATCTTCCACTGCTCGCTCTACCACGGTTTCATTCGTTGAATTGAGTACAGTATATTGCCCGGGGTGCATTGAAAGGCGTATACCATTTAAAAGCGCCTTATTTCCGACTTCCCTTAACTGATGGTTGAATTCTTCCCACCATTTTAGGGTGTTTGCCAGATGTGAACCGAAAGGAATGATATCTGAGCTAACACGAAACAATTTGATATCATTTTGTATGTTGTAGTCTAATATCTTATCTAATGCTGTTAAGTTTGATTGAATTAAATATGTCAAAACATCGGGAGCGGAGTTTTTTAATGTGCAGCTTCTTAACTTTGTTCCCGGAACTCCAACGGTTAGGCAGGCATAACCAATGCTCATGGGAATCCTCCAATTCCGTCTCTGCCAAATGTGGACTTACCTTAATTTATCAACTAATCTACCTAACCTGAGCGATGATCCTCTTGAAATACCCATCACTCTTTCTACCTGCTCAAATTGAAGATATCTTATTTCGGGTCATCTCTGGGTGTCATGAACGCAGTCCATTCATCATAGACTGTCCGCAGTTCCTCATCCAGTTAAGTAAGGGCTTTGGCTTCTATGTCCTCTGGCACACCATAGTAGGCCTCAGCAATAGCGCCGGTAATTGCAGCAATGGTATCAATGATTGCTCCCAGCATCTATTTTTCCCCTATTTAATTAGACTGCGCCTATGCCGGGCGTTTACTTCCACACTTGGCATAATCATAGCTCCTCCTGGTTTTTGCCTCTGTCATTTTGCCACTGAAAGTAATCACAATCGTTCTCATCTTGATAGAATTACAGCATCTGGGGGTCATCCTCCCAACTGAATAAACTCTTCAGATCTGCAACATTGGTATCACGGCCATTCCGGGGCAACTCCCTGGCAGTAACAGGATCTGCTGGCGCGCTAGGCACATTTAGATCTGCGCCACGTGCATTATCCTTTAGCCAGGCAGCATGACTGTCAGATTTCCTCGGAGTAAGATCTACATCGTCAATAGAAATGCCCAGGGCTTCAGCTACACCCTTGCCATACTCAGGATCGGCCATATAACAATGATTGATATGCCTATGCTTGATCTGCAAGGTCGCATCACCCATGTTGCGCGCGGTATTCTCGAAAAGCACCAACTGCTGTTCACGGCTCATGGCACGGAAGAGAAGCCCCGGTTGGGTGAAGTAATCATGGTCATCCTCACGGAAGTCATATTGATAAACATCGCCACCTTCTTGGATGGGCTCAGCGGTTTCGGGATGGTCGGTCCAATTGCCATAGCTGTTGGGTTCATAATGGAGCTCACTACCCATGTTTCCGTCCACTCTCATCATGCCATCACGATGATAGCTGTGCGGATCTGCAACTCCTTGAGGACTGTTGACAGGGATCTGGTGATGGTTTACACCTAAACGATAACGCTGGGCATCTCCATAAGAAAACAATCTGGTCTGAAGCATACGGTCAGGAGAATAGCCAATACCTGGCACATTGTTGGCGGGGTTGAAGGCCGCTTGCTCCACATCAGCAAAATAATTGTCCGGATTCTGGTTCAATACGATTTCGCCTACTTCGATCAGAGGGAAATCTGTCTTGTACCACATTTTAGTCAGATCAAAGGGGTTATAGGGCATATTTCTGGCCTGTTCTTCGGTCATGACCTGAATAAACATAGTCCATTTCGGGAACATTCCTTTTTCAATGGCCGTATAAAGATCTCGCTGATGACTCTCCCGATCCTTGGCTACCACCATTTCAGATTCTTGATCGGTCAGATTCTGGATACCCTGCTGACTGCGGAAGTGGAATTTCACCCAAAATCTCTCATTGGCTGCATTGATCAGACTATAAGTATGACTTGAGAATCCATGCATATAGCGATAGGAAGAAGGAATACCGCGATCACTCATAGTAATGGTAACCTGCAGCAATGACTCCGGTAGGGATGTCCAGAAGTCCCAGTTAGTATTGGGACTTCGCATATTAGTGCGAGGATCACGCTTAACCGCATGATTCAGGTCGATAAACTTCTTAGGATCCCGAAAAAAGAAAACCGGGGTGTTGTTGCCAACCAGATCCCAGTTACCTTCTTCAGTGTAGTATTTCATAGCAAATCCGCGTATATCACGCTCCGCATCGGCTGCGCCGCGCTCCCCGGCTACTGTAGAAAAGCGTATGAAGACTTTTGTCTTCTTTCCTATCTCGGAAAATATCTTCGCTTTAGAGTATTTTGTTATGTCATGTGTAACCACGAACTCACCGAAGGCACCAGATCCTTTGGCGTGCATACGACGCTCAGGGATTACCTCACGGTTGAAGTGCGCATGCTTTTCGAGCAGCCATGCGTCCTGAAGGATTTGAGGTCCTCTTGGGCCTGCGGTCATAGTATCCTGATTGTTAATAACCGGAGCACCATTTTCACGAGTGATCCCAGGATGTTGTCCTCTAGCGTCGTTACGGCTGGGTAGAGACTCGCCCAATCTGTTCTTTTGCATGGGATCATTTGTCATACTAACCACCTCCTATTGAGATTAGATTTGCATTAATGTGACGGGTTGCCAGACATCATATTATAACAATGCCATATAAAACAAGGAATATCTAGTCGAATACATGGAATAAAGATTAGCGTTTACCTGCTATGATATTGATCGCTTGGTTTGAATTCTTTGCTATAAAATACAAAAAACCGGACCAAAGCCGGTTTTTCAACTTAAAGATGGTGCCCGAGGCCGGGGTCGAACCGGCACGAGGGGTAAACCTCGCGGGATTTTAAGTCCCGTGCGTCTGC
>ENA-UOUL01000814-UOUL01000814.1-bioreactor-metagenome-genome-assembly--contig:-NODE-814-length-50115-cov-17.676066_pt1 | contig 50115 bp, 45 predicted proteins | sample MGYA00249838_ERZ747220 | MGnify/ENA primary metagenome ERZ747220 (study PRJEB28778, sample SAMN05720191) | bioreactor metagenome | isolation source: Anaerobic biogas reactor | place: USA:Washington... | reverse complement strand
AGAAACCTGAACTCCGGTTTCTGGATGGGAAAAAAACGTGTGCGAACCTTTTCCTCTTCTCTCGTTGCATCCAATGGCAAGCAGTACGTATCGTAACTCAGCATAATCAATGTCATTCGGTTGGTTCAGCATTTTTTAATTATTTTATCCAACCGTGCCACGAACATCCTCCAAGCCTTTGGTATTATAGTGACATCACATATAATATCAAAAAGCAATAATTATAATCATTGATTTTCTCACTATCGGCATACACCGCCTCCGTTCTTGTCCTGATTTGGCAATCCTGATTTTCACTACGGTTGCAAGCAGAAAATCTTGGCGCGAAAGCATTGCTTGATGGAGAGAAAGTTGAGAGTGTACAAGAAAAGAAACCTTTCAATGCCATACCGCACAGTGAGCAGATCCACCTCACCCGATTCTTGTCCCCCACCCTCTTTGCGGGTACACTGCCACTATGACCAAGACTGCGCCGCACTTCGGAAGGCGATCACTCTTCGCCCGCCTCTTCATCTACTTCCTCATCGTCCTCATCGTCCCCTTGGGGATCTTCGGCGCCTACTACGTGACCCTCGGCGGGCAGGGACAGGAGCGGTATGTGGCCAACCAGACGATGGACCTCGTCACCAGCGATGCGGCGAAGGTGAGCGAGATCCTCGAATCGTACCGCCATAAGGCGTACCTGCTCTCCACCGATCCCCAGGTCATCTCCATCGTCGAACGTGACAACATCGATGCCAACACTCAGCAGAGCCGCGACCTCTACCAGCTGCTCTTCGCCGTCATGAAGGGGGACACCTACCTGGCAAGCGCCAACATCGTCAGCAACAGCGGCAAGGTGCGGCTCTCCACCCACACCTTCCCCGACGTCTACGACCTGCGCTACCACGGAAACGACTGGGACATGAACTCGGTCATCGTCCAACATGCCGACCTCAGCCCCACCGCCTCGATCGTCTCGATCCGCGGCCACCGGATCGCCGAGAACGGGAAGCAGGTCATCGCGTCGATCCTGAGGCGGATCTATGACGAGGATGGGACCAACCTCGGCTACCTGATCATCGACATCTACGCCGAGGCCTTCTCGGGCGACGTCAACTATGAACGGGTGCTCACCGACGTACTGCTCTTCGACAACACCGCCTTCTATGCGGCGAGCCTGGTGAACACCGACCACTATGGGACCTTCGACAAGTTCCCGGCGCTGCTTTCACTGAAGGGGGACTACTCGAGCCGCGTCATCGCCACGGGCTCCTCGCTCTTGGCCATCGCACCGGTGGCGGGCACCGGCCTCTCCTTGGCCGGCACCATCAGCGCCGCTCCGGTACGCCAGAGCCTCGATCGATTCCTCTGGATTCTCTTGGCCACGTTCGCCGCCGGCACGGTGGTGGCCATCGGCCTAGCCCTCCTCTTCAGCCGCTCCATCGCCCGCCCCATCTCCACGCTGGCCAGCCGCATGGGGGAGGTCGAGCGGGGCAACCTGAAGATCCACCGTATCAAGAGCACCATCGACGAGTTCGCCCTGCTCGAACAGTCCTTCAACGTCATGGTCACCCAGATCGTCAGCCTGCTCGACCTGACACGCGAGGAGCAGAAGAAGCTCTCCATCGCTGAGCGCAAGGCGCTGGAGAGCCAGATGAACCCCCACTTCCTCTTCAACACTCTCAACACCATCAAGGCGCTGGCCCGCCTGCATGGCGAGGAGGAGATCTACACCATCACCGTCAAGCTCGGCAAGCTTCTGCGTTCGACGATCGACAACCATGAGAGCGAATCGACGCTCGCCGAGTCGATGGCCCTCATCGACAGCTACCTGACCATCCAGAAGCTACGCTTCGGCGACAAGCTGAAGACCGAGATCTACCTCGATGAGACCCTCAAGGAGGTGAAGACCCCCAAGCTCATCATCCAGCCGCTGGTGGAAAATGCCATCATCCACGGCCTTGAACCCAAAGTCGGTGAGTGGAAGCTCTCGGTACGGGTCGAAGAAAAAGCGGGGCGCATCACTATCACGATCGCTGACAACGGGGTGGGCTTTGAAAAAGGAGCGCTGCCGGACAACCTCGACGAGCTTGCCAACTCGGGACACGTTGGGGTATATAATGTATACAGAAGGTTGGTCCTCACCTACGGCGATGACCTTCACTTCTCCATCAAGAGCACGGTAGGGGCGGGAACGGTGGTGAACATCTCCTTTCAAAGGGATGAAACGCAGAGGAGCAAGGAATGAACTATACGGTGGTCTTTGTCGAGGATGAACAGATCGTACGCGAGGAGATCGTCGCATCGGTGCGATGGGAGCTCCTGGGCCTCACGCTGGTGGGAACCGCCGCCGATGGGATGGAGGGGGAGGAGATGATCAAGGCGCTTGAGCCGGACATCGTCATCACCGACATCCGTCTGCCGGCCCAGAGCGGGTTGGAAATGCTGGCCAAGTGCCCGGTCAACCACGCCATCATCCTCACCGGCCACACCGACTTCTCCTATATGAAGCAGGCCATCCGCCTCGGGGTCTTCGACTACCTGCTCAAGCCGATCGACGACGAGGAGCTGGAGGAGACGCTCTCCCTCCTCATCAAGAAGATTCAGGAGGAGGAGCGCGACTTCGAGACGCTGCGCACCAATGCGAGCACCAAGGGCGAGCTCATCCCGCTTCCCAAGAACATGGGCAACCACGTCGTCGACGCCACCATCGGCTACATCGCTTCCAACTATGCCAAGGCGGTGGGGCTGCAGGAGGCGGCCGCCTACCTAGAGCTCTCCGAGAGCCACCTCTCCCGCCTCTTCAAAGAGGTCACCGGCTTGAACTTTTTGCAATACCTCAACGCCTGGCGCATCAACCGGAGCGTCGACCTCATGACCGACCCCAAGAAGAACATCGCCGAGATCGCCCTCGCCTGCGGCTTCCCTACCCCGGGTTACTTCGCCAAAATCTTCAAGCGCTTCACCGGGCGGACCCCCACCCAGTTCCGTGACGAGCAGGGCGGCTCAGGGCAAGATGGAGAAGGCTGAGGCGAGCCGCTCGCTTGCCGAGACTGCCGGCACATCGCGGTAGAGGAGGCTCGAGAGGCCCATCCTCCGACTTGATGCCACATTTTCTTCACTGTCGTCGACGAAGTACGAACGGTGTATAGCCACCCCCTCCGTATCGAGGATCAGGCGGTGGAAGCGCCACTTGGGCTTGCTGCAACCGAGGATGTGGCTCGCATAGGTCGCGTCGAAGAGATCGAGGGCTCCCATATCTTTGAGAATATTCCAATGACTATCGATGGTATTCGAGGCACAGACCACCCGCACCCCCCGCTCCCGAAGGCGCGTGATGAGGCTGACCATCTCATCATTGAAGACCGGCTTGAAGGCATCTGAGAAAGGATTGCCAGTCACCTCGATGCCGAAGTGCTCAGAGGCCCGTCTCCAGTACTGCTCCTCTGAGATGCTCCCCTCCATGAGGGGGAACTCGTAGTGGCGGTAGTCGGTGAAAAACTGCTCACGGTCGAGGCCATAGGTGCGGGCGATTTTACCCAGCATGTGGATATTCTTCACCACCACCCCGCCCATATCGAAGAGGACGAGGGCGAGATTGTCGGGAATCGGGTCGTCGTACCAGCTCATCTGGAGCAGTACATCCCGCCGTGCGAGATCTTCGCTGGCCAGCTGCGTTCCCATCCCCAATCGTTCGGCTTCGATGAGTTGCTCCTCATCTCCACTGAGCGCGAGGACTCGGGAGAGGGGGATGGCGCTGCCCTCGATGGGCAACGCTGCAAGATGCGGGAGGCCTGAGATGAGCGGGTCTTCGCTTCTGAGGTCGGTTGCGATGATGTCGTACATATTACCCCTTGCGTGATTCGTAGACCGAAGAGCCACCGATGAAGTACTTGGTCAGGCTCATGAAGAGGATGAACATCGGCAGGCTGGCGATGAGCGCGGCGGCCATCATCGCCCCTTCATCGGTCGCCTTCTCCTCGGCGAATGCCGAGATATACTGCGGGATGGTCTTCATCTTCGCGCTCTGGCTGACCAGGAGCGGCCACAGCAGGTTGTCCCACTGACCACGGAATGAGAGGATCGAGAGGGTCGCGATGACTGGTTTGCAGTTCGGCAGCACGATCTTTGCGTAGATGCCGAACTCCCCCATCCCGTCAACGCGCGCCGCGTCGAGGAACTCGGTGGGGAAGGTCGTCAGGTACTGCCGCATCTGGAAGATGCCGAAGGCGCTGACGAGGAAGGGAAGGATGAGGCCGACGTAGGTGTTCTGGATGTGCAGCATCGTCACCACCATGTAGAGCGGGATCATGATGGTCTCGAAGGGGATCATCATCGTGCCCATGATCATCATGAAGACGGTGTTGCGACCACGGAAGTTGAACTTGGCCAAACCGTAGCCGGTGAGGCTTGCCAAGAGCACCGTGGTGATGGCCACCGAGGAGGAGACGATCAGGGAGTTGAGGATGTTGCGCAAGAAGACGTAGTTGTTGTCCAAGCCCCTGATGGCTTTGGTGAAGTTGATCCAGTTGATCCCCTCCGGGATCCAAGAGAACGGCATCCTGAGGATCTGCCGGCTGGTCATCATCGAGCTGGTGACCATGAAGAGGATCGGGATGAGGGTGAAGAGGAGCATGATGAGCAGCACAAGATAGATGAGGATCTTCGCTGGTATGTTGGTGCGTTGTATCTGCATCTCCCCCTCCTAGTAATCCACGTTTTCGCTCTTGGTCGTCTTGAACTGCAAGAGGGTCAACAGCATCATGATGATGAAGAGCACCACGCTCATCGCACTGGCTCGGCTCAGGTACTGTTCCTGGATTCCGGTGATGTAGATGTTGAACGTGATGACGTTGATGGGCGCACGTGGGGCCCCGTTGGTATAGAGCATGTACTGCGTCGAGAAGGTCTTCAGGCACTGCAGCATCGACATGACCGAGACGAGCACCACCGTGGGCTTGAGCAGCGGCAGCGTGATGCGCCAGAAGGTCTGGCTCTTGTTCGCCCCGTCGATGGTCGCCGCCTCGTAGAGCGTCGGGGGGATGGAGGCGAGACCGGTGATGAAGAGGATGACGAAGTAGCCGATGTACTTCCAGAAGTAGATGATCATCGTCGACATCTGTTCCATCATCGGGTCGACGAGCCACTTGCGATCGACCCCCGGGGTCCGCATCAACACATTGAGCCACTGGTTCGCCAAGCCGCGCGGATCGAAGATGATCATCCAGATCGATGCGGCCACGACGCTGGAGAGGACGGCGGGAGCATAGTATGAGATCTGCAGGAACTTCTTTGCGCGATTACTGGAGAGGTTGCTGATGAACACCGCCAAAATGAGGCTGAGGATCAAAAGCGGGATGAAGGTGCCGAGGGTGAAGGTGATGGTCGCCTTGAGGCTGTTGTAGAAGGAGAGCGGGTTGGCGGCCCGCGAGATATCAAAGAGGCGGGCATAGTTGTCCAGACCAACGAACGCGGGTTTGGCTCGGCTGAGCACTTTCCGATTGAAGAAACTGGTATAGAACGCATTGAGGATCGGATAAAAATTAAAGAGAGAGAAGAATAGCATCGCCGGCAGGACGAAAAGGAAACCCCATCGGGCCTGTTTTCTCTCAATCCCCCGGTATTTTCTGGTCCTCATGGTTGACTCCTAAGGTATGTGAAGAGAGGCGGTCCTGCACAGGCAGGACCGTCTCATGGAGGCAGAGCTTACTGCTCGTCGATGACTTCCTGAACCGCGGCACGCAGGGTGGCGACGGCCTTCTCCGGGCTTTCGCCGCTGAGCATGACCGACTCGATCGCCTGACGGATGTGCTGCTGGATCTGTGCCGAATTCTCTCCGTAGTAGATCATGTGGGCACGGGCCATGTCGTCGATAAAGACCTGGCTGTACGGCATGTTCTTGAGCGTATCGCTCGCGAACAGGGCCTTCGTCGGCTGGATGATCGAACCACCACGGGTCAGATAGTCCTCACCGTGGGAGAGCATGAAGCCGGCGAGCTTCCATGCCGCCTTCTGGACTGCCGGGTCGCTGTCTGCGTTGACCATGAAGAAGTGGCCGTAGTAGCAGGCCGCCACGTTTCGAACGGCATTCTCGAAGACCGGGAACGGGATGACCATCCAATCCATGCTGTCGTAGAACTCAGGATTGTCGCTCTTGATCCGGGCCTCCTGGTAGAGACCGGAGTGGGTCATGGCGATGTCGTTGTTGTCCTGGTTGAAGAGGCTGCGGGCGTTCTTGTAGGTGGGGGAGCCGAGGTTGCGCCCAAGCGGTCCCCACTGCTGCATGAACCGTAGCGCCCCGATCCACGCGTCGTCACCGATGATGGCCTTCTTGCCGTCTGCGGAGAGCAAGTCACCGCCCAGCTGCTCAACCATCGGAATGAAGAACTCGAGGTAGTAGGGATAGCGGAAGTCGAAGCCGCGCCGCAGGAGGATGTCGCCATCACGGATGACCAGCTTCTCGCTGATGTCGGCCATCTCCTCCCAAGTCTTGGGATAATCACGCTCGGCATCAAGGCCGACTGAGCGGAAGACCCGCTTGTTGATGTAGATCGCCCAGTTGGTCAGCTCCAACGGCAGGCCGTAGACCTCGCCACCGACGGTGACGGTGTCGAGCACGCCATCGACGTACTTATCCAAGAGATCCTGCTCATTCTTGTACCCGGCTGCCTGGTAATCGACCGGGGCGACAAGCCCGTTGGAGATGTAGGCATACTGGTTCTCGATGGGGAGGTTGAACATGTCCGGCCCTTGCTTGGCGGCAAAGGCGGTCTGGACGACCTCGATCTGCTTGGAGGAGGGGTTGGTGGTCCGAACGACGGTGATGTTCGGGTTCTCCTTCATGAACTGTTCGATCAGCTCAGTCTCCAGCGTGGTCCTGGCCGGGTCCTCGTGGGTCCAGTAGTTGACGGTCACCGGCTTGCTCGCGTCCACCTTGTCTTCCTTGGTCCCTGCAGCGAAGAGGGAGAGGGGAAGCAACATGGAGATGAGCAACAAAATCACTAATGTCTTTTTCATATCGTAGACCTCCTTACAGTCTTTCTACTCTAAGTCTCAGGTCCCATAAGAAAATACACAAGAAGAAATTTTTGCCATTGTGCAAGCATTCTTGTAGTGAATGTCAAGATTGATTAAAAGAACACAGATTCATCGCATCTCATGACTCTTTCTGAAGATACGATTGCAGGAACGAGGCCAGTCTCTCCATGGTGGTCGCCGAGATATCGTGTTCGATGAGGCAGGCATCCTCCTCGGCGATCGCCGGATCGACCCCGAGCACATCGATGAAGAAACTGGTCAGCGTCTTGTGGCGAAAGTACACCTGGGCTGCCTTCAGCCTCCCCTTCTCGGTGAGGTGGATATCCCCGTAGGTCTCCTGCTCGATGTACCCATCGGCGGCCAGCACCTTCATGGCCCGGTTCACGCTCGGCTTGGAGACGCCGAGGCGATTGGCCACATCGGTGGTGCGCACCTTGCCGTGCTCCTCATCAAGCTGCAGCACCGTCTCAAGGTAGTCTTCCCCAGATTTCTTCATATCGGTAAAAGCCTAGCACACAAGGAGGGGTTTGTCAGTAGCACAGGGGTATTGTGCTCGACCCACTCTGTCTTGAATGACAATTCATATGCACTAAAGTGAATATTTATGCAGAACTACTGGAAATTCTTTTCGTTGTTCGATACACTCTTGGAAAAGTCCACCGCTAAGGAGTTTGGTATGAAACGATTGGTCACCGTGTTGCTGGTTCTGCTTGTCATTGGCTCGCTCGCGTTCGCCGCTGGGGCAACGGATCAGAAGTCGCAAGGCGACACTTCGCTTGAGAAGGTTTTGAACAAGGGCCGCTTCGTCATGGGGCTCGACGACAGCTTCCCCCCGATGGGCTTCCGCAACGAGAAGGGCGAGATCGTCGGCTTCGACGTCGACCTGGCCCGTGAGGTCACCAAGAGAATGGGTGTTGAATTGAAGCTGCAGCCCATCGACTGGAACGCCAAGGAGCAGGAGCTGAACACCGGCAACATCGACTGCATCTGGAACGGCTTCACCATCACCGAGGAGCGCAAGGCCGCCATGACCTTCTCCCCGCCGTACATCCACAACGCCCAGGTGGTCGTCGTGAGAGAGGACTCCCCCTACACCACCCTCGCCAGCCTCGCCGGCAAGAACGTCGGCTACCAGGCAGGGTCATCGGCCAGCCAGGCCATCGACGACACACCGGCCTTCAAAGGCTCGATCAAGCAACTCATCGAGTTCAAGGAGAACCTCACCGGCCTCATGGATCTTGAGATCGGGGGCATCGACGCCTTGGTCGTCGACGTGGTGGTCGCCAAGGACAATATCAAGCGCAGCGGCAAGGCTTTCCGTATCCTCGAGGAGGAGTTGGCCCCGGAGGACTACGGCATCGGCTTCAGAAAGGGTGACCAGAAGCTCGCCGACGCGGTCTGGGAGCAGCTGGTCGCGATGCACAACGACGGCACGCTCGCCCAAATCGCCATCACGTGGCTGGGCGCGGACAGCACCGTTGTCGGCAATTGAAGAAGTGTGTATGATGACGGGGAGCGTTCGCTCCCCGTTTTCATTGTAGGAGACCATCGTGCGTAATCTGTTGCCGCTGCTCTTGGCAGGAACCATCACCAGCCTCAAGATCTTTGCCCTGACCCTGCTCTTCTCCATCCCCCTCGGGGCCGTCGTGGCACGGGGGAGAATGAGTAAGAACCGCGTTGTCAGCGCGCTGGTCAACATCTACATCATGATCATGCGCGGCACCCCCCTGATCCTCCAACTCCTCTTCGTATACTTCGGCCCCTACTACCTCTTCGGCGCCTCCTACGACCGCTTCACCGCCGTCATCATCGGCTTCGTCATCAACTACGCCGCATACTTTGCCGAAATCTACCGCGGCGGGGTGCAGTCCATCCCGGTCGGCCAGTGGGAGGCGAGCCTGGTCCTCGGCTTCTCAAAAGCCCACACCTTCACCCATGTCATCGTCCCGCAGGTGGTCAAGCGCATCATCCCCGCGATGGGAAACGAGGTCATCACGCTGGTCAAGGACACCGCCCTCGCCCAGACCATCGGGGTGGCCGAGCTCTTCCGCGTCGCCCAGAGCGCCTCTGCTCGCCAATTCTCCACCACCCCCATCGTCATCGCCGGTCTCTTCTACTTCATCATGAACGGCGTCGTCTCTCGCCTCTTCGACCTCTTCGAGAAGAAGCTCGACTACTACCAGTAAGGGGAACGCGATGAGCATCATCACCGTAGAGAACGTAACCAAGAACTTTGACGAGCTGGGAGTGCTGAGGGGCATCAGCTTCACCCTCAACGAGGGGGAAGTCCTCTCCATCATCGGTCCTTCGGGCAGCGGAAAATCGACGCTGCTGCGCTGCCTCACCCAGCTGGAGCGCATCGACGGCGGTCGCATCGAGGTGTGCTCGATGACGATGGCCGAAAGCGATGAGACGGGAGCTGTCCACTATGCCGATGCCAAGACGCTGAAGGAGATCCGCCTCAAGCTCGGCTTGGTCTTCCAGAACTTCAACCTCTTCCCACACATGAGCGTGCTGCGCAACATCACCGAGGCGCTCATCAATGTACTGGGCCAGAGCAAGGAAGAAGCGAAAGACACCGCCCGTCGCCTCTTGGTGAAGATGGGGTTGGAGGAGAAGGAGGCGAGCTACCCTTGCCACCTCTCGGGAGGGCAACAGCAGCGCGTCTCCATCGCCCGGGCTCTGGCGCTCAACCCCACCGTGCTCTGCTTCGATGAGCCGACCAGTGCGCTCGACCCGGAGCTCACCATCGAGATTTTGAAGGTCATCAAGGACCTGGCCAAAGAGAAGATGACGATGATCGTCGTCACCCACGAGATGGCCTTCGCCCGCGATATCAGCGACCGGGTCATCTTCATGGACGAGGGGCACATCGTCGAGGAGGGGCCGCCCGAGATCCTCTTCAACAACCCGACCAAGGAGCGGACGAAGCGTTTCCTCAGTCGGTACGGCCAGTGAGGGGGACGAGGAGTCGTCCGCTCGTCGTTCCCACCAACCTCCCCGCCTCCAGCGCCACCTCGCCATTGACCATCACCAGCGAGAGCGGGCTGACCCCGCCCTCTGCAAAGGTGTCGCTTCCACTCAGCGTGTCCTGGTCGAAGAGCACCAAATCCGCCTTGTACCCTTCGGCGATGAGGCCACGGCCGAAGAGGCCCAGGCGCCGGGCGGTGCGCCCGGTCAGCCGCTCGATGGCCTCCTCGATGCTCAGGTCCCCCCGCTCATTGACGTAGCGGCCGATGAGGTGGAGCGCCGCATGAAAGGAGCGGGGGTGGGGACGAGCGGAGGAGTAGAGCGCATCGCTGCCGAAGCACATCTGCCGATGCGCCATGATCTTGACGAGGCTTTCCTCACTCTGCGTCACATCGCCCATCACAGCGCTGCCTTCACTCTCGCTGAGCAGATCAAAGAGGGCATCATACGGCTCCTGTCCACGCATCGCAGCCACCTCTGCGATGCTGAGACCCTCGTAGTGCGGGTGAGAGGGCAGAGAGAGGATGGTGATGTCGTCAAAACCCACCAGAGAGGCAATGCTGTCCCACCCCTCACCGCGCTCCATCTCCGCTTGCGCCTCCCGTCTCACCGCCGGATCACGCAGCCGCTCTTTGAGCAGGCTGCGCTCGGTGGAGAGCAGCGAGGGGGGCAGGAGGCTGAAGAGCGAGGTCGAGCCCCAGAGGTACGGGTACTGGTCGAAGCCGACACAGAGCCCCGCATCGTTTGCTCGGTCGATGCGCTCCAAGAGCGCGCCGACGAGACTCTGATTGTCCTTCCCGATGGCCTTGAGGTGGCTGACCTCGAGGCGCACGCCGCTTGCGCGGGCGATGTCCAGCATCTCGTCAAGGCTCTCCACTACCGCACTCCCCTCACAGCGCAGGTGGACGGCCAAGAGGCGATTATGGCGTGCCACCACGTTGGAGAGGGCGACCAGCTCATCGCGCCCGGCGCTTTGGCACGGTTGGTAGTAGAGGCCGGTGGAGAGACCCCAGGCGCCGCGCTCGAGGCTCTCCTCCAGGAGGCTCGCCATCTTCGCGATCTCGCCTCTCGTCGCGGCTCGGTGCGCTTCCTCGCCAAGGACCATGCTGCGCAGCGGTCCATGGGCTTGCAAGAAGCCCATGTTCATCCCACTGCCGCTGCGGTACCACGCCTCCTTGTATGAGGAGAAGGTAGGCCAGTATTGGTGGATCGCCGCTCCGAGGACCTCGGCGGCCAGCGGGGTGCACCGGGAGGCGGGGAAGACCCCGATGCCGCAATTCCCGCTGAACTCAGTCGTGATGCCCTGAGCAATCTTTTCTCCCATCGGGGGGTTGGTGAGGACGTGGATTTCACTGTGGGCATGCAGGTCGATGAAGCCCGGGGCAAGGGTCAAACCCCGGCAGTCGAAGATCCGGTCGCTCTGGATATCCCCGAGCCGTCCGATGGCGCGGATGGTGCTCCCCTCCACCAAAAGATCGCTTACGAAGGCGCTGTTGCCCATGCCATCGACGATCGTCGCATCCTTGAAGAGCTTTCTCATGGCGCACTCCCCTCATAGCTCTCGCTCACCAGGTCGGTGAGTGAGAGGTAGTTGCCCCGCCGCTTGGTCATGACCAGCGTCGCTTTGAGCTCATCGATACGAGCCGCCTCCACCAAGGTCGGCGCCCACCCACCCTCGAGCATGATGCGGGCGTAGACCAAGGCGGCCACGAGGCCGTTGTATGCCGGATACGGCGCGATCCTCAGCAGCTCGCCATAACAGAAGAGGGCGCGCACCAACGGAGGGGAGGCGGAAAACTCCCCCTCATCCTGCATAAGGAAGACCTCAAGGTCATCGCCCAGGCCTTCACGACGGGGAGACCCCGTCTCTCCAAGACCGAGGGTGAGCGAGGCATAGAGCTCGTCAAAGTACCGTTCGCTCAGACGCACTGCCCGTTGCCCAAGACTCGATGCACGGGCCATGGAGAGGATCATGGAGCGCATGTGCAGGGCCAAGAGGTGGTCGACCAATGACAGTGAGGGGACGATGTGCTCAGTGGTAAGCTGGGTCAAATCTTCTTGGGTGAGAGCGCGTCCCTCGACCGCGAAACTTGCGATGAGGAACGGGTCGATATGTTCGATGCAGGCGGTGAACAACGTATCCAGATCGGTGGCCCGTACCGTCTGCAGGGCCTCAAGACCTGAACCGCCCAGGCGCAGATGCTCCTGCTTCTGGTGGCGCAGCTGCCGTCCATCCCGCGGTTTGGCACTTGTGGTGGGGATGAGGTACGCCCAGGAGCTCTGAATCGCCCCGTCGACGCGCCCTTGGGCACAGAGAACACGCACCCGCCGTTCGCTGATGCCCCACTTCGCCGCCGCCTCTTTGGTACTCATGAACATGGATCCGCTCCTACCATTCCTATGTTGGATTAATACCACCAATGACGTGCTGGCGCAAGAGCACCATCTCGGAGGGCTTTACCAAAGCGGGGACAATGGGGATAATTGGCTGGAAAGGGAGCCCCTTTCCGAATCTTTTGGGAGGTGCACCCGTGGATAGGTACGACGTCATCATTGTTGGGAGTGGACCGGCAGGCATGGGGGCCGCCTTCACCCTCAAGAAAGCCAACCCCACCCTCTCCATCCTCATCCTCGACCGTGAGAAGTACTCCACCGGCGGCATGCGCAACGACTGCAAGATGAACTTCACCTACCCCATCGGCTTCCCCACCGAGTATTGGAGCGAGGAGGCGGCCAACCACTACTTGGACGAGGTCATCGACTTCCTTCAGCCGACCATCATGCCCAAGAACAATATCAGTGTCTACCAGAAGCGCGCCGAGCGCCTCGGATGCACGCTGCTTGAGATCAAGCAGACGCACCTCGGCACCGATGGCGGCCTCGCGCTCATCAAGGAGCTGATCGCCCGCCTCGGTGCGCTGGGGGTCGACCTCTCCCTGGGTGAGACGATGGAACGCGTCGATCAAGAGCGGCGTGTCGTCATCACCGAGGGGAGGGAGATCGAGTACAAGGCACTGCTCGTCGCCCCGGGGCGCAAGGGCTTCAACTTCCTGCAGGAGCTGATGCACTCCCTCTCCATCCCCTTCATCGACAACATCGTCGACATCGGCATCCGGGTGGAGACCCGGATCGAGCACTACCCCATCGTGCGTGACTACTACGACCCGAAGTTCTACTTTCCCGATAAGGTGCGGACCTTCTGCACCAACAGCGGCAACGCCCATGTGGTGCGCGAGCGCTACGCCACCGGCCGGGGGGACCAGTGGTACTCGGTCAACGGCCATGCGTTTGCACCGGACAGCCGCCACGACAACGGGTTGGTCAACTTCGCCATGCTCAAGACGGTTCGCTTCACCGCCCCCTTGGCCAGTGGGCAGGCCTTCGCCGAGAACCTCGGCCTCCAAGCCGCCCTCATGGGCGGGGGACAGCCGTTGATGCAACGGGTGGGTGATTTCCGCCTCGGGTCGCGCAGCAAGGAAGCCTCCTTCAGCGAAGACCTCTTCGACTTCGAGCCGACCCTGCGCTCCTGCTGCCCCGGCGACATCTCCCTGGCCATCCCGGCCAAAATTCTGAGGGCCATCTGGAAGGCGATGAAGAACCTCGACACCATCGTGCCGGGGGTCCTCCACCCCTCGACCATCATGTACTACCCGGAGATCAAGCTCTACGCCAACAAGCCCGCCTATCTGGACGAGCACTTCCGGGTGGCCGAGCACATCTGGTTCGCCGGCGACGGGGCCGGCACCAGCCGGGGCATCACCGGTGCCTGGGCCAGCGGCATCCGCGCCTCCGAGGGGATGGCGAAGAGCCTTCTATAAGGTGTGGTGGAAGCGGGTGTTCAGCCAGGCAGTGGCGAGCGCCACCCATTGATGGGCTCCCGGATGGGGCGTACCCACCTCCTCGGTGCACATCGAGAGGCCGTGGCCCCCACTCTCAAAGAGGTGGGCTTCACACGCCACCCCCGCCTTTCGATACGCCACGATGAGATCCAACGCGTTCTCCACCGGTACGGCGGGGTCGGTCATCGTATGCCAGATGAAGGCCGGCGTCGAGCTCGCGCTGACGTGGCGATCCAACATCATCAACTCCCGGATCTCCTCATCACCACCGCTGACCAGGTCCAAGCTCTCCCGGTGTCCGTTGATCACGGGATAGCAGAGGATCAGGGCGTCGGGGCGGTTGTTCTGGTCTATGATCTTTTGGACGCTGGTCACCCTCGGATGATCGTGCAAGATCCCGATGGAGGCGGCCAGGTGACCGCCGGCGGAGAAGCCGATCACCGCCACCCGGGTGGGGTCGCACATCCATGCCAGCGCATGCTCTCGGATCTTGATGAGGGCGGCGCTCGCCTCCAAAAGCGGGTTGAGCGAGCCCGCCTCCGCATCGACCGAGTAGTCGAGGATGAAGACATTGTAGCTCTGTGCAAGGAAGTACATGGCCACCGAATCGCGCTCACGGGCTGAACGATACCGATATGCTCCACCGGGGAGGATCATCACCGATGGTCTGATGTTGCGGATCCCGCCGTCGTTGGTCATCTCCTGCAGGTATCCGGTGAGGGGCACCTGGTTGGGGCCCACGGCTGTTTGTATGATTCTCATAGGGCGATGGTACCACAGATTCCACTCTTTGTGACCCACCAGATACTCATTGCATGAATGAGCCCAGCTTGCTACCATGGGAGGCAATACCACAGAACTGGAGTCACCATGCAACGAATCATCCTTGATGTAGATACCGGTCTCGATGATGCAGTCGCCCTCTTCTTGGCCGCTGGGCTCGAAGAGATTCAAATCGAGGCGGTCATAGCCACCGCCGGCAACGTAGCTCTCACCCGGACACTCGAGAACACGCTGAACATCATGGAGACCACCGGCCTCCTCTGCCCCGTCTATGAGGGAAGCGCCGGCCCCTTGGTCAGATCTGCCGTGGAAGCCGGGGATTTTCACGGCGAGAGCGGCCTCGACGGACCGGTCTTCCAACCTCGCTCACGCCAATTTGTCCAGAGTCAAAGCGGCGTTGATGCGATGATCGACCTCGTCCTCTCAAACCCGGGCGAGATCACCATCGTCAGCGTCGGCCCGCTCACCGACCTGGCACGGGCCCTTCAGAGGGAGCCGACCCTCTCCACGCTCGCCAAAGGCTTCGTCATCATGGGTGGTTCGTTCTCCGGTGGCAATGTCACCGCCGAGGCGGAGTTCAACACCTACGCCGATCCCGAGGCGGCCAAGATCGTCTTCTCCAGCGGGGCGAACATCGCCCTCTTCAGCCTGGACTGTACCCGTACGGTGACCCTCAGCCCCGCCCGCTTGGAGTCATTTCGAGCGAAGGGGGGAAGAGCGAACGCCGTTTTCGTCGCCTGCATGGACACCTACACGGCCAACTATACCAAGCGTGGCCAGGGTGAGCCGCAGATGCACGACCCGCTCACTGTCGCCTACCTCGCCGATCCCTCCAAGGTGGTCGGCTCCCACCATGGCGTCGATGTCATCGTCGAGGAGGGGCCCTCCTACGGGAGGACCGTCAAGACGGATGCGAAGAACACGATCTTCATCGCCGAGTCGATCGACATCCCGTGGTTCTGGGGCTTGGTCGAGCGTTCGTTGGCTGCCCTTCCTTAGTGGAAGACCACGAGCTCTTCCGCACTCAAGCGGATCTTCTCCCGCTCCGCTTCCGCAGGGTGCCCGAAGCTCGCCAAGAGAGAGACCTGCCAGTGTGCAGGGTCTGCGCCCAGCACAGCAAGTACCTTCTGTTCATCGAAGCCCTCGATGGCGCAGCTCTGGATGCCCATCGTCCTCGCCCCGGTCATCATGTTGGCGATGGCCAGATACCCTTGGCTGCGGAGCCAGCAGTCGATGCGCCCCTCCTCTGCCAGGAAGGTATGGTAGGGGCGGTAGTCCTCCACAAAGAAGTCCAGGCTGCCGGGAAAGCGCCCTCCCCGCTCCCGTACCCACCGACCGTCGGGGTCCATGTATGGGGCGGTATGCACCAGCACAGCGACGGTCATCGCGCTGGTGGAGACCGTCTCCTGCTCAAAGCAGGCTCGGTAGAGCTGCTCCTTCTTCTCCCCGCTCACCACGGCATGGAAGGACCAGGGCTCCAAGCCGAAGGAGGTGGGGGTGAGGCGGCCGAACTCGAGGATCTGTGAGATCTCCGCCTCAGTCAACGGGTTGCTTTGATCATACCGCTTGCAGGCGAAGCGGCGCTTCATGGCGGAGAGAAAGTCCATCACGCGCTCCTCAGGGCAACTTCCAGGGCGAGCTCAATCATCGGGGAGAGGCCCGTGATGCGCTCTGCGTCTGCAAAGCCGCGGCCGCTGGTGCAGCTGTCGGTCATCGTCAGGATCGAGAGGGCACGCTTGGAGCACCAGGCGGCGGTGGCGTAGAGGGCGTAGCTCTCCATGTCCTGGGCCAGCGCCCCGAGGCGCGCCCACCCTCTCCAACTCTCCGCTCCGAGGGCGTTGTAGGCGGAGAAGAGGTCGCTGGAGAAGACCATGCCAGCGTGGGTCACAATGCCCATCTCTCGGGCCACTCGATCGGCGGTGAAGAGGAGGCCGCTGTCACAGACCGGGCTCAACGTCCCCTTGAGGTTGTATTGGTGTGCCCAGGCTGAGTCGGTGGAGGCGGTCAGGGCGATGACGAGGTCCCCGACGGCGATCGAACTCTGCAACCCCCCACAGGTACCGATGCGGATGATGGTCTCGACATCGTAGGCGGTGTAGAGCTCATAGCTGTAGATGCCCGCCGACGGGCCTCCCATGCCGGTGCCCATCACCGAGATGGGCACTCCCTTGTAGCGTCCAGTATAGGCGAGCATCCCCCGCACATCGCTCTTGAGAACCGCATCCTCCAGATAGCGCGTCGCGACCAGCGTGGCTCGAGCCGGGTCACCCGGGGCGAGGACGATCGGGGCGATCTCCCCCTTCTTTGCACGGTTGTGGGGGGTCATCAGGAGGCCCCCTTCTCGTAGGGGGCGCCGGCTGCGGCCGGCGCGTAGTTCTTGCCGCTGAAGAGCACCAAGGCGACCAAGGTGACCACATAGGGGAGGATGTTGAAGACCTCGGTGGGCAGGACGCGCAGGGCCGGGATGTTGTTGGCGATGATCGCGAACGCCTGGGCGGTGCCGAAGAGCAACGCCGCTCCCGCCACCCCGAGCGGCTTCCAGCGCCCGAAGCTCACCGCAGCCAACGCGATGAAACCGCGTCCGTTGATGGTGTTCGAGGTGTACTGGATCGTCTGGGTAAGCACGACGCAGCCACCGGCGAGGCCGGCGAGGATCCCGCTGACGATGACGGCCCAGTACCGGATCCGTTTGACGTTGATCCCCACGCTCTCGGCGGCGCCCGGATGCTCTCCACACGCTCTCAGATGCATGCCGAAGGGGAGCTTGTAGAGGATGAACCAGGAGAGGATGACCACGGCCAGGGCGATGTAGGCGGTGGGATAGATGCCCAGGGCATCGGTCTGCATCCCCATCCTGAACTCACGGGTTCGGTCGGAGCTGAAGAGGATCTGGCTGGCGAAGATCGTCACCCCGTTCGCCAGGAGGTTGATGCCCGTGCCGCTGATGGTCTGGTCGGCGTTGAGGTTGATGGCCGCAACGGCGTGCACCAGGCTGAAGAGTCCACCGGTGAGCAAGCCCATGACGAGGGCCAAAAAGAGGGAGAGGGAGTGGTTCATGCCACTGGCTTCCATCAGGACGTGGGCCGCGGCCGCGGTGCAGGCTCCGATGGACATCAAGCCTTCGAGGGCGATGTTGACCACCCCGCTCTTCTCACAGATCATCCCGCCGATGGCGGTGATGAGGATCGGAGCGACGATCATGAGGACGGAAGGAAGCATTCCAATAATCATACTCATTTGATTCCCACCTCCTTCTGCAGCTTTCGTTTGTCAAGGAACTCCTGATAGAGCTTCAACGCCGATCGCAGGGCGATGAAGATGACGATCAGGCCCTGGATGATGAAGGTGATCTCCTTGGGGATCTGCTTGCCCTGCATCAGGGCCTGGGCGTTCTTCAAGAGTCCGAAGAGCAGACCGGCGAGTGTGGTGCCCAAGGCGGTGCAGTTGCCGACCAACGCCACGGCGATGCCATCAAAGCCGTAGTTGTCCATCCCGGCGAGCACTCGTCCGTACTTGAAGGAGCCGAGGGCCACGATGCCGCCGGCCAATCCTGCGAACGCGCCACTGATCGCCATCGAGATCGTGATCGACTTGACCACCGGGATGCCGCTGGCCCGAGCGGCGTCCTTGTTGAACCCCGTGGCCCGCATGCCGTAGCCGAGGCTGGTCTTCTCCATGATGTACCAGTAGATGATCACCGCACCGATCATCATGAAGATGCCGTTGTTGAGCAGCGAGTTGTGGGTGATCTTCTGGAAGAAGAGGTTCTCGATCAGGGCGGTCTTGGGGAAGTTCGCCGTCTTGTACGTGGTGGCCCCGGGCAGCTGCAGGCAGATGATCCGCGACAGATAGAGAGCCACATAGTTGAGCATGATCGTCGAGACGACCTCACTGACCTCATACCGGGCTTTGAGGATGCCCACCATCCCGCCCCAGATCGCCCCGATGACGATGGCGGCCACGATGGCCAAGAGCCAGTGCACCACCGGAACCTGTGGCCCGAGGAGGGCGATGGTCTGGGCGAGGGTGAGGCCCATGATGTACTGCCCCTCCCCTCCGATGTTGAAGAGGCCGACACGGTTGGCGAAGCCCATGGAGAGGCCGCAGAGGATGAACGGCACCGAGTAGTTCAGTGTCTCGCCGATGTAGCGGACATTCATCCGTCCGTTGTCGATGTTGTATCCACTGAGAGCCTGCAGCAGCGCCTTGTACATGTTCAAGGGATTCTTCCCCACCAAGGCGACGAGGATGGTGCCGACGAAGAATCCCATCAGGACGACGAGGACCGAGACGGCGCCATCGCTCTCTATCCATCGTTTTTTTGTTGTTGTCATTGTGCACCCTCCACCCTCGAACCTGCCATCATCAAGCCGATTTGATACTCGTTCACTTCATCCTGCCGGTTCACCGCGACGATCTGCCCTTTGCTGATCGTCGCGATGCGGTCGCAGAGGTTCATGATCTCATCGAGCTCGAAGCTGACGAGCAGGATCGCCCTCCCCTTGCCCCGTTCCTCGATGATGCGTTTGCGGATGTATTCGATGGCCCCGACGTCCAGGCCACGGGTGGGCTGGGCGACGACGAGCACCTTCGGGGAGAGGGAGATCTCCCGCGCGACGATGACCTTCTGCTGGTTGCCCCCCGAGAGGCTTCCCGCCTTCGTGGCCGCCCCTTCGGCGCTCCGGATGTCGAACTGCTCGATCAGGCTGTCGGCATCCTTCTCCATCGCGGCAAAGTCGAGGAGGCTGAAGCGCTTCTTGTAGCGTTCATGATAGTAGTTCTTCAGGGCACTGTTCTCAGCGATGGTGAAGTCGGCCACCAAGCCGTACTTCTGCCGGTCCTCTGGGATGTACCCCAGGCCCGCCTCGATGCGCTCCCGAATGGTGAGTTTTTCGATGTGTGTGCCATCCAGGAGGATGGCGCCCTTCGCCAACGGCAAGAGGCCGGTGATGGCGCCCAAGAGCTCGCTCTGGCCGTTGCCGTCCACCCCGGCGATGCCGACGATCTCCCCTTCGTGGACATCCAGGCTCAAGCCCTTGACCTTCACCAGGCCGCTGCCATCGCGTACCTCCAGATCCTGGAGGCTGAGCACCACACTGCCGGCCGCCTGCTCCGGCTTGTCGATCTCGAACTTGACCGCACGACCGACCATCATCTCGGCCAGGTCCTGCTCACTGACATCGGATACATCGACGGTACCGATGTATCGTCCCCGCCTGAGGACGGTGCAGCGGTCGGCCACCTCCTTGATCTCCCGCAGCTTGTGGGTGATCAAGAGGATGGTCTTGCCCTCGCTCTTCAGCTTCCTCAGGATCTCCATCAGCTCGTCGATCTCCTGGGGGGTCAACACCGCCGTCGGTTCATCGAAGATGATGATGTTGGCGTTTCTGAAGAGGGTCTTGAGGATCTCCACCCGCTGTTGTTGGCCGACGGTGATCTCCTCGATCAAGGCGTCGGGATCGACGGAGAGGCCGTACTGCTCGCTCAGCTCGGCTACCTTGGCCCGGGCGCTCTTGAGATCGAGGAGCCGCCCCTTCGTCGGCTCCATGCCCAGGACGATGTTCTCGGTGACCGTGTAGTTCTGCACCAACTTGAAGTGTTGGTGCACCATGCCGATGCCCAGTGCCGTGGCGACGTTGGGGTTCTTGATGAACACCTCCTCCCCGTCGAGGAAGATCTGACCGCTGTCGGCGCTGTACGACCCGAAGAGAATCGACATCAGCGTCGATTTTCCCGCACCGTTTTCACCAAGCAGGGCATGAATCTCCCGTGGTCGCACCTGGAGGGTCACGTTGTCGTTTGCAACGACACCGGGGAAGGTCTTGGTGATTCCCCTCATCTCGATTGCATATTCACTCACCTATGGCTCCTTGTTGCGTGCTCTTCCGCTGTCCACCAGGGGTGATGGACAGGGAAAGAGCCGGCAGTCTCCTGCCGGCCATATCGTGATCAGTCGTCCAGCGCCGCAAGGCCTGCAGGAACCGCACCGGCTGCCAGTGCTTCCTTGTAGGTCTTGTACAGCTTGATCTTGCCGTTGAGGACATCAGTCTTTGCTGCATCGACCTGCGCCCTGACGCTCGCAGAGAGCTCGGGGTTCGCCGTCGAGTAGCCGACACCCTCATCTTCCATGCCCATCTGCACCACGCCACCCTTGAAGGTACCGTCGGCCACTGCGTTCAGGACCATCAGTGAGGAGTTCTCCACACGCTTGAGCATCGAGGTCAACACCGCACTCTTGGTGCCGGTGTAGATGCCATCGGTGTACTGGTCACTGTCGACGCCGATCGCCCAGACGTTCTTGCCCTGTGCGCGATACTCCTTGGCCTGTGCGATGGTTCCGTTTCCGGTGCCGCCGGCTGCACTGAAGATGCAGTAGACACCCATGTCGTACCAGTTCTTCGCCTGGGCCTTGGCCAACTCGGGCTTGCCCCAGTCGTTTGCGTAGTAGTCGTAGATCACAGCGTTCGGGAAGACCGAACGGATGCCCTGGATATAGCCGATCTCGAACTTCGTGATGGTACTGCCCGGCACGCCGCCGATGAAGCCGAAGCGCGGGTTGGCGATCCCGTCCTCCTTCGCCTGCAGTGCTGCGGCGAGGCCGACGAGGAAGGAGCCCTGCTCCTCGCTGTAGATGAACTCCATCACGTTCGGCTGGCCAACCCAGTCAACGTCGACGATGGTGAACTTCTGGTTGGGATACTGCGGGGCGACTTCGCCCAGTGCATCCGCCCAAGTGAACCCGGTGACCATGATCAAATCGTAGCCCTCATCGGCTGCCTGGCGCAGGTTGGGGATATACATATCCTGGGTCTGTGCGGTGACAACGTCATAGAGCTTGCCGCGATTGGCTGGATTCTCGACTGTATCGCCGTAGAACTCGACAATGCCTCTCCATGCGGCTGCGTTGAAGGACTTGTCATCGATGCCCGTGGCATCGGTGAGCAGGCGGATCGTCGGCCTGCCATCGGCAGGTTTTGCATCTTTTGTCCCTTGGGCAAAGACAAATGCACCAAGGAGCAGAACAAGAACCACGATAGTAAGTTTCTTCATAAAATACCCTCCTAGTGGTAGTGTAGAGAGTATTGTATCACAGCTGGGCCATTTGTGTATGGTCAGAATTTGCCATAATGCGGTGATAATGCATATTTTGCATCCGAAACGCTGACTCCTTCTCCCCCTCTGAGCAAAAGGACAAGGCAGCGCTCCCTCCACCGCTCTTTCCAGCATGCAACCCTCCAAGAAATTGCGTATACGATCGTCATTGCGGGCATGCGGAAAAAGTCTCGTCGACAGCGGGGCATTGAAAGTTTCATGCTCCCTTCAGACGCGTGGGGAACTCCGATTCACTGGTTGTGAAGACAGGGGCTCTGGCTACCTCCGCACAGGGGGATGATCAAGGGCTACACCGTGATCGTTGCACCCAACACGAGCTGGCCATCCCACCCGGTATACACAAACGCTCGGGCGCTTTGCGAGTACTGCCCGCGCATCAGAAGCGAGAGGGAGGAGAACAGCTCGACCGAATGCAAGAACCTAGGAGTGTGCTCAATCACATACGATCCACTCAGAGATGCCGAAAAGCGCATGGCGATCTTGTCCTTTGAGAAGAGCTTCGAGCCATATGGACTGTTCTTGTCATCCATGGGGGTATACATCGACACCTCCCCGTGAAAGGAGCTCTTCATGGTAAGGGCAAGGGTGAGCGAGTCAGGGAGTATGTACCTCGTTTCAGAGAGGAAGACGAGGGCATCTCCCCCATAGGGAGAGCCAATGAAGTCAAACTTCTGGGTATCCCAGTGTCCATCCGGCAATCCCGCATAGCGTTGGGCCATCAGGAAATCGACTGCCTCTCGTCGATACATATGGGGAGTCGCCATACTCCCCTCAAGAAGGGTAGTAAGAATTCCTTTATTGAGCTCCTTGCCCCATTCAAGGCCGGCCAAGAGCGCCCATGCCGCGACTTCTTCATTATCCCCTTCATTTGGGGCGGTCGCCTGGTCTAATGCGAACTGCCCGTAGAGGCGCAGCGACGGAGCCGGGACCCAATCGATTTCAGCATGTGCGATGGCGTTCAATGTGGAATGATTATTCAGGTTGTGGAGTATGAATGCAGGATTGAGATATTGGAGTTGGAAAACCTTATCCTTGTACATCACGTTCTCGCTTACCGCTACAGTGAGCACATCCCACGGTCTGAACTCCAGCCGGTGGGCCAAGAGCACTTGGAAGTGATCATAGGCTGCATAATGGGTATCAAAGAAGATCATGAGCGCTTCGTACTTGAAATACCGTGAAAAGGTAGTAAATCGCGCATATTCATGGTAGTCGACATGATCATCGACGACAAAATTACCGATCTTCGAGTTTCCCCACGAAATCTTATCACGGCTGAGTGAGAAATTCAGCGTGTCGGTCCCCACCGAGAACACCGCCCGCTTCGGCCACTGGAAGTCAAAGTGCTTGCTTGCCGGCAAGACGTTGGTCGCCCATTGCTTCGTGTACTGGACCAGTGGGGTCTCACAATCAAAGTACCTCAGGTTGTTCGCACCACTGGTATCGGGGATGAGCGCGCCAACAAGAGTGTGCCCACTCTCCTGGAGCCGAGGCAACGTATCGTCATACGTGTACGGCCCATACCCGTACTGCAGGTCGGCATAGGTGTAGAAGTAGTCGGAGAGCGCCATATCCAACCGGGCTCTGGCCAACGGCCTGCGGTCGACGAAGGAGTACTCCCACGCCCCTTGGGAGGAGAAGTCGGTGTTGGAGTGTCCATACAACTCGAACGAGAGGTCGAGGTAGGCGGAGAGGGAGAAGCCATCGCTCAGGTTCCACCGCAGCCCGGTCTCCAATTTCCCGGCGATCGAATCGTAGAGATCCCGCCCCGTCTCTTTCAACCCATCGCGATCAATGCGGGAGAACATCTGGGATGCCTCGGCCTTCGTCCAGGGCCGTGACCCCGACGGGGTACCGGAGCCCGTGATGAGGAAGAGCAGGTCCATCTCGCTATAGAGCGAGCTGGAAAGCGGGATCACCTCCTGCTGCCCGGTTGCAGCAGGAAGTGCACCCATCACGATGACCACGATCAGGAACAGTGGAAGGAAACGACGCATGCTCCCATTCCTCAGATGCTGTACGTAACGCCGATGCTCAGCTGTACATCATGTGTCTTGGCGCCCGCTTTGTTCTGGTAGTTGATCACATTGATGTAATCCAACTGTCCAAAAGCCTTCAGGCAATCCAAAATCTGGTATGACCCCTTCACTCCCGCAACAATGGTATGCGAGACCGCGTCGCGCGATTTGTAGCCCGTCTTGTCGTGGTAGTTGCCCAACGCATCGGAACCATTGGATGTCGGAGTGGTCACATCAAGAGGGTTTCCGCCCCCGACTCGACGCCACACGGTGAACATATCGAACGTTCCATGGGCCATGTAGAAGAGGTTTGCATTTGCAGCCCACTTGCCGAACGACTTCACCCCACCATTGAGGTTGACGACGATCGCATCGTTTCCATAGGTGTAGCCAAGGAAGCCCGGGTTGTAGTGGGTGCCCGAGGTATTGGTGAACTCCCGCACAACCCCCACATAGTTGAGGCCATATTTGTCGAAATCGTCGGATTCTCCAGCAGTGGGATTGTTTTCTTCACTGTATCGAAGGTAGAGGTAGGGGTCGGTGCGGGCAAACTCCAAGGACGCATGGCCGACCATCTGCTTGAAGGGGAGCACGCCCTTCACCCCCGCCAGTACGCCAAAGGCCTCGGGGTATGCGGCCTTAGTGGCGGTGGCTTTCGGCTCACCCGGCATGGTGAACTCATCGACGGCTGCCTGCACATCCGCATCGATGTGCCGCTGGACGACCCCGGTCCCTACCGCGCCTTCGTGGCGGACGCTGCCGACCTCGTCGTGTCCTACGGCGGCTCGCTCAGCGGTGAGCACGGCGACGGCAGAGCACGTTCGGAGCTACTCGCCCGGATGTACTCACCGCAGGCGCTGGCCCTCATGCGCGCGGTGAAGCGGGCCTTCGACCCCGACGGCCTGCTCAACCCCGGCGTCCTCGTCGACCCCGCGCCGCTCGAGTCGGACCTGCGGCTCCAGGGCATGTCCCGGGAGGGGCTCGCCGGATCGCTGCGCTGCACGGGGGTGGGGCGCTGCCGGGCAGAGCACTCCGGTCCCGGCATCGTCATGTGTCCCTCCTATCTCGCGACGTCCGAGGAGGTCGACTCCACCCGCGGGCGGGCGCGGGTCCTCCAGGACGCGATCACCGGCCGGCTCCCGCTCGGGCTGCAGGACCCGGCGGTGGACGAGGCGCTCGAGCTGTGCCTGTCGTGCAAGGGCTGTCTCTCGGACTGCCCGACCGGCGTGGACATGGCGCACTACAAGTCCCTCTGGCTCGAGCAGCGGTATGCGTCCCAGCCTCGTCCGGTCACCCACCACACCCTGGGGTCGCTGCCGCGCTGGCTGGCTGCACTGCGCCGGGTGCCGCACCCGCTCGGTCGACTCGCGGGACTGGGCCTGTCGGCGGTCCAGGGCCGCGGCGTCCTCCGGCTCGCGGGGGTCGACCCGCGGCGATCACTGCCGCGACCGGCTGCGCGTCGGCTCGACCGCCGCGTCAGGGCCGAGCCGGGCGCTCCTGGCGTCGTCGTCCTCGTCGACACCTTCACGGAGGCCTTCGCGCCGGAGATCGCGACCGATGCCGCCGCGGTCCTGCGCAGCGCGGGCTACTCGGTCACCTTCACCCGCCAGGGCGTCTGCTGTGGGCTCACCTGGATCAGCACGGGCCAGCGGGACGAGGCCCGCTCCCGGGTGGGGGAGCTGGTGCGGCTGCTGGAGGCGGCGGCTGCTGCCGGTGTCCCGATCGTGGGTCTCGAGCCGTCCTGCACCGCGGTGCTGCGGGGCGACGCGGTCGAGCTGCTCAGGGGGACCGAGGACGAGGCGGGCGCTCGTGCGGTCGCGGGCGCGACGCATACCCTCGCGGAGCTGCTGGACCGCACCGACGGCTGGCAGCCGCCCGACCTGAGCGACCTGCGGGTCGTCGCCCAGCCGCACTGCCACCAGCACGCAGTGATGGGGTATGCGGCGGACCTGGCCATCCTCGAGCGTGCCGGGGCGGCGGTGCACCGGCTGGGCGGGTGCTGCGGCATGGCGGGCGACTTCGGCATGGAGATCGGTCACTACGAGGTGTCCGTGCGCATCGCCGAGCAGCAGCTGCTCCCGGCGCTGCGCGCCGACCCGCAGGCGGTGCTGCTCGCGGACGGGTTCTCGTGCCGCACCCAGGCGATGGACCTTGCGCACCGGGAGGGCCGGCACCTGGCGCAGCTGCTCACCGGCGCTCAGCCGGTGAGCAGGTAGCCGGCCGCGCCGACGAGAGCGGCCAGCAGCAGTCCCACGCTGGCGTGGACCAGCGGCGAGCGGGCCAGGACGCCGACGAACTCGCGGAGGATCGCAGCCGGGAAGTAGTAGTGCGCCGTCCGCGCGCCCACGACCTGGGCCTCGATGCCGAGCTCGCGGCTGATGATCGCGGCGCGGAAGGCATGGAAGTCGTTGGTCGCGACGACCATCGAGGCGCCGAGCCCGCGCTCGTGGAGCAGCTCCCGGGTGCGCAGGAGGTTCTCCTCGGTCGTCCGCGAGGCGGTCTCCGCGATGACCCGGTCGGCGGGCGCTCCGGCGCGCACCGCATACGCAGCCATCGCCGTCCCCTCGGCGACGGTCTCGTCCGGGCCCTGCCCGCCGGAGCACACGAGGACGGTGGGCGCGTCCGGATCGGAGGCGAGGATCTCGTCGAGCGCCTCCATGCCGCGGTCGATCCGGGCCGCGAGCAGGGGCGGGACCCGCTCGCCGAACACGCGCGAACCCAGCACCACGACCGCGTCCGCCGGCCAGGTCGGGGTGCGCCGCGCATACCACTGGCCGTAGGCGAGGAAGGCGAGGAAGAGCAGACCGAGGTAGCCGGTGACCGCCATGCCCCCGACGGTGAGCGCGACGAGCCAACGCGTGTGGGTGACGATCGCGACGACGGTGAGGCTGAGCAGACCCACGATCGCGCCCGCGGTGAGCAGGGGGAGCGCGGTGGCGACACCGAGGCCCTCGCGGCGCACGGTGAGCAGTCCGGTGCCGACGAGGTAGGGGAGGACCGCGAGGCTGGCCACCGCGAGGGCAAGGACCCCGACGGCGGCGACGCCGAGCTCGATGGCGGGGGAGAGCGACCCGAGCGCGCTCATCGCAGTGCCGATGACGACGACGGTGGCGACGAGGGCGACGACCGCCTGGCCGAGGCTGCGGGGGTCCGCCTCGCGGGCCCGACCCGTCTGGAGATCCCGGCTGCGGGTGTCGACGACCGTGAGGCCGGCGGCCCGCCCAGACAGCCCGCGCGGATGACCGAGGAGCACCGCCGCTCCCGAGAGGACGATCCACAGGGTGGAGAGCGCGGTCAGGGCCTCCAGCCCGAGGAGATCGCCGAGGGCGTCGAGGGCGAAGTAGCCACCCGAGCCCGCTGCGAAGCGGACCGTCATGGCCAGGCCCCCAGGAGCCTGGCCGTCGGTCGTCACCGGCCGGATGCTCGTGATGAGCTGCCCGAGGGTGGCGCCCCGGGTGAAGCGCGGGAGCACGCCGAGCATGAGGACCGCGACCGCAAGGGTCGCCGCGCCCGCGAGCCGGCTGTAGGGCACCTCCTCGCCGAACCAGCCGGCGTCGCGCGCCGCGATGGCGAGCGGGAGGTAGACGAGGAAGCCGACGACGTGGACCGACACCACGTCCGCGGCCATGCCGACGAGGCGACGGCCGCGGGTGACCTCACGGGGTGCGTCGGTGGGGAGGACATCCTGGCCCGGGACACGTCGCAGGAGTGGTGCCGCGGTCACCCCGAGCGCAGCGCCCAGGGTGTTCGTCAGGAGGTCGTCGACGTCGAACAGGCGGTAGCTGCACGGGTAGAGCCCCCACACGCCCGTGAGCTGGGTGAGCTCGATGAGGAGGGAGAGGGCGAAGGCCGCCGCGACGACCCAGCGGGCCCGCGCTCCCGTGAGGTGCCGCACGAGCATGCCGAAGGGGACGAACAGCGCGACGTTGAGGATGAGCTGGAGCAGCGCCGGATCGCGCAGGCCGTTGGCGGCGAGGTCGAGGTCGCCCAGTGATGCCAGCGGCCGCAGCTGTGCAGTCGTGCACTGCACGGTCTCCGGGTCGGGCAGGGGGACGATCGTGTGGGTCCACAACGCCATCCCGTAGATGACCGCACCCGCCGCGATGATGGCGTGCCCGTAGCCGAGGGTGCCCCGCCGCCGATAGCTCCACGCGAGGTAGGGCACGAAGAGCAGGGGGAGGAGGAGCAGGCCGAAGAAGACGGCGAGGACCGCCGAGACGCTGAACCCGCTCACGTCACCTCCGTCAGCTCGCGCGCAGGCTCAGGCGGCCTGGAATGGGCTCAGATCTCGGGGTCAGAGGTACTGGCCGGTGCCCTCGTGACGGGGGGCGGGCGGCGGTGCGCTCGGCTGTCCGGGGCGCACACCGGGCGGCAGCTGGCGCATCTGCTGCAGCGTCGCCTGGGCGGCCATCTGCTGGGCGACCAGCGCCGTCTGGATGCCGTGGAAGAGTCCCTCGAGCCAGCCCACGAGCTGCGCCTGGGCGATGCGGAGCTCGGCGTCGCTCGGGCTGTCGTCACTGAACGGGAGGGCGATCCGGTCGAGCTCCTCGACGAGCTCGGGCGCCAGTCCCTGCTTGAGCTCCTCGATGGAGCGGGCGTGCACCTGGGCGAGGTGTCCGCGGCCCGCCTCGTCGAGCGGGGCGTTGCGCACCTCCTCGAGGAGCGACTTGACCATCGACCCGATCCGCATCACCTTGGCGGGCTGCTCGACGAGGTCGGTCGGCCTGCGGGGGCCGTCCTCGTCGTCCTTCTCAGCCTCACCCTCCTGGCCCGGGTGGCCCCCCGGAGCGGGGACGTCCGCGATGCCCATCCCGGTCGGGGTGACGACGGCGATGCGGTCGCCGTTGCCGGACGTCACGTGGGACTGCCCCTGCTCTTGGTCGCTCGTGCGCTCGGTGTCAGGTGTCTCGGTCATTCTCCAACCCTACGTCGTGGGGGGGTAGGCGCCCGGGAACGGGCAGTCCCCTGGCGCACACGTACCTAGACTCGGGACCGTGAGGCAGAGTGGCCCGTGTCAACCCGCGATCCGTCCACCGGCGACCGCGATGATGACGACCGTCAGGGCCATGATCGCCGGTAGCGCCCGCCCGGGGGTCCCCAGGAGGAGCATCGCGACGCATCCCGCGGCGGCGAGGAGGACCACGGTGACGACCACCGCCGGCAACCCCGATCCCAGGAGCACCACGACCACGGCGCAGGCGAGCACCGCGGCAGCGACCCGGCGCGAGGCCGGCTCCCCGATGCGGTGCGGCAGACCGCGCACCCCGGTCCTGGCGTCGTCGGCGAGATCCGGCAGCACGTTCGCGAGGTGCGCCGCGATACCCAGCGCCGCTCCAGCGACGGTGAGCCAGAGCGGCGCCCACTCGTCGCTCGCGTGCAGGGCAGGGACGCTCGGCAGGAGCCCGAACGCGACCGCATACGGGATCGGGGAGGCGGGAGTCGACTTCAGGCCGAGGTTGTACGCCCACCCCATGGCGACCATGCCGAGCAGGTGCACGAGTCCTGGCACGAGACCGAGCAGGAAGGAGGCGACGATGGTGAGCAGGAGTGCCGTCCCCGCTGCGACCCGGAGGGTCTGCACCGACAGGGACCCCGAGACGGCCGGCTTGTCCGTCCGTCCCACCGAGCGGTCCCGGTCGGCGTCGATCGCGTCGTTGCTCCAGCCGATGGAGAGCTGGCCGGTGAGCACGGCGGCCCCGACGGCCACGAGCTCGCTCGGGCTGCCCCCGAACCCGCGCGTCATGAGCACCGCCGCGGCAGTGACCACGATGGTGGGTCCGGCGTGAGCGGCGCGAGCCAGATCCAGGGCCCGGGACATGGAGCGAGGCTAGCGTCCCGTCCCAGCTCGATCGCGTCAGTCGCCACCGCCCTGCCGCCGCACCGCTACGAGCAGCGGGAGCTCACCGACGCCTTCGCCGCAGTCGTCGGGCTCAACGGCAGTGGAGAGGGCAACCTCCTGCGCCGGCTGCACGACAACGCGGGAGTGGCGAGCAGGCACCTCGCCCTGCCGCTGGAGCGCTATCCCCTCGACGGGTTCACGGAGTCCAACGACGAGTTCCTCCGCGTCGCCGTCGACCTCGCCCACGAGGCGCTGGAGACGGCCCTGACCCAGGCTGGGCGCGCGGCCTCGGAGATCGACCTCATCGTCACGGCCACGGTCACCGGGCTGGCGGTGCCCTCACTCGACGCCCGGCTCGTCCGCCGCGCCGGTCTGCGGCGGGACGTCAAGCGGATGCCCCTCGTGGGTCTGGGTTGCGTCGCCGGAGCCGCGGGACTGGCGCGTGCGCACGACTACCTCGTGGGACATCCGGACGCGCTCGTCGCCCTCGTCTGCGTCGAGCTGTGCAGCCTCACCGTGCAGTGTGACGACCGCTCGACGGCGAACCTCGTGGCCTCGGGACTGTTCGGTGACGGCGCCGCGTGTGTGCTGCTCGCTGGGCCCGACCACGAGCTCGCCCGACGGGCCGTACCAGAACGTGACAATAGGAACGTTCTGGTACGCCGCCTGGCCGAGGCCGAGGCCGGGGCCGGGGCCGGGGCCGGGACCGGGGCCGGTGGCCGCGGGAGGCGAGGGCCCCGGCTCTCGGTGCTCGCCTCGCGGAGTCGGTTCTACGACGACACCGAGCGGGCGATGGGCTTCGACGTCGGAGAGCACGGACTGCGCATCGTCCTCGACGCGGTCGTGCCGGACCTCGTGCGCGCGAACCTCCGGGCTGACCTCGACGGTTTCCTCGGCGACCACGGGCTCACGCGGGAGGATGTGGACTTCTGGGTCGCCCACCCGGGCGGGCCGAAGATCCTCGACTCCCTCGCCGAGGCACTCGAGGTCCCGCCCGAGGCGCTCGCCGTGACGTGGCGCTCGCTGGAGCAGGTCGGGAACATGTCGTCGGTGTCGGTGCTCCACGTCCTCCACGACACCCTCCGCGACGTCCCGCCGGCACCGGGCAGCACCGGGGTGCTCCTCGCGATGGGGCCCGGGTTCTGTAGCGAGCTCGTCCTGCTCGAGGCGTCATGAGGCGGGGCCTGGCGCTGGCCGTCGTCGCGGCGGTGGGTCTCGAGCGCGTCGCCGAGCTCGTCGTCGCCCGACGCAACGAGCGCTGGGCGCGGGAGCAGGGTGGCGTCGAGTACGGCGCCGGGCACTATCCCGTCATGGTCGCCCTGCACACCGGCCTGCTCACGGCGATTCCGCTCGAGGTAGTCCTCCGGGACCGGCAACCGCCCCGGACCTGGCCACTGCTGCTCGGGACCTGCCTCGCCGCGCAGGGACTGCGGTGGTGGTGCATCGGGACCCTGGGACGCCGGTGGAACACGCGCGTCATCGTCCTCCCGGAGAAGCCGCCGATCGTCGCCGGTCCGTACCGTGTCCTCGACCACCCGAACTATGTCGCCGTCGTCGCGGAGGGACTGGCTCTCCCGCTCCTCGCCGGCGCGACGCGCACGGCCGTCGGCTTCTCCCTCGCCAACGCCCTGCTGCTGCGACACCGGATCCGGGTGGAGGATCAGGCACTGGGGCGGCTCGGGCCCGGGTCGTGACCACCGACCTGCTCGTCGTCGGCGGCGGACCGGTCGGACTCGTCACCGCGCTCGAGGGTCGGCGGGCCGGACTCGAGGTCACGGTCATCGAGCCTCGACCGGCGCCGATCGACAAGGCATGCGGGCAGGGGATCATGCCCGCGGGGGTGGGCCGCTTGTGCGAGCTCGGCGTCGAGCCGCATGGTGCCGAGCTGACCGGCATCACCTATGTCTGCGGTGACCGGCGCGTCACCGCAACCTTCCGACAGGGCACGGGTCTGGGAGTGCGCCGCACGGAACTGCACGCCGCGCTCGTCGCTGCGGCTGACCGTGCCGGGGTGCAGATCGTCCGGGACACGGTCGGCTCACTGACGTCGCACGGGTCGCGGGTCGTCGTCACCACCCGCTCGGGTCGCGAGCTCACGGCCTCGTATGCGGTGGGCGCCGACGGCCTGCACTCCCGGGTGCGACGATTCGTCAGCTCGCGGGTCATGGCGCCGAAGCGCATGCGACGGTTCGGGTTCGTCACGCACCTCTCCGGGCCCACGCATACCGGGCCCCCGCATACAGAGTGCGTCCAGGTGCACTGGGGCGGGACGGGAGAGGTCTATCTGACGCCACTTCCGGAGGGTCGGACCGGTGTCGCGATCCTCGCCCGGGCCGGGGCCGACCCGTTCGAGGTCCTCGCCGTGTGCCCGGAGATCGCGAAGCAGGTCCGAGCTGGTGGGGCGGATCCGCTGCGGGGGGCCGGGCCGTTCCTGCAGGTGCCCACCCGGCGGGTGCGTGACCGCGTCCTCCTCGTGGGGGATGCCGCGGGGTACGTCGACGCGCTGACCGGCGAGGGTCTCTCCGTCGGCTTCGCCCAGGCCGGGGCGGCCGTGCGGGCGATCGTGACCGGGGACCTGAGGTCCTACGAGAGGGCCTGGTGGCGAGCCAGTGCTCTTCCCCTCGGGCTGGCCGCGGGTCTGGTGACGGTGACCGCCGCGCCTGCCGTGCGGCGTCGGATCGTGCCGGCCGCTGCGGCCCTGCCGTCGGTGTTCGGGTCGATCGTCGGTGTGGTGGCCGGAGTGGCAGATGCACCGGCGCCGCTTGTGGCGCGGTGATGCGTCAGCCCGACTGCTCGGCGAGCCAGAGCTCCTCACGGCCGACGAAGACCGCCACGTCGACCTCGTTGCCCTCCGGGTCGGCGATGGTCCAGCCCTCCGGTGAGGCGTCACGGACGACCGTCCCACCGGCCGCGACCGCGGCGGCGATCCGCGCCTGGGCCTGGTCGTCGGGGACGAAGACGTCGACGTGGATGCGGTTGCGTTGCGCGCGGCGCTCGGTGTCCGACGGGTCGAGGTTCTGGAAGAACAGCGTCATGTTCAGCTGGCGCGGGTCGACGATGTCGGTGACGCCGTTGCGGGGGTCCTCGTCGTAGCCGAGGACGGCCCGCCAGAAGGCCCGCGCCCCCGGGATGTCGACCGCGTCGATGCCGACCTGGACGAAGCGCGCCCGGGTGGGATCAGCGGTGAGCCCGAGACCGCGCACCGCCTCCTGGATGCGGGCGGCGAGCGGCTGGTACCCCTCGTCCATCTCCCAGCGGTCCTTGCCCGAGTCGATCATCACGAGGCCGGGCCGCAGGTCGACCCCGAGTGGCAGACCCGCCTCGTCGGCGAGCCCGGCCACGATCTCGGCGACCTCGACCGCCTGCGCCGAGGAGTGTGTCGGATAGGCGGCGACAGCGGCGAAGACCAGCCGCCAGTCCTCGGTCTCCGGTTCCGGCCAGCGGTCGGCTCCCTCCGGAAGGGGCAGGATGTCCACCTCGTTCCCCTCGGCGTCGGCGACCGTCGCGTAGTAGCCGTGCTCGGCCACCGACGCCGCACCGAGGGACCGGGCGGCCTCCAGGGACGCGACGGCGGCCGGCTGCGTGGTGACGGAGTCGAGGTGGAGCCGGTTGCGCAGCGGGCGCGGCACGTCCTGCTCCTGGAACCAGATGGCCGGGTGCCGGCGCGCGGGATCGACGAGGTCGTCCTCACCCACGCGCTCGTAGCCCAGCACGCTCGCCCAGAACGGCAGCACCGCGTCACGTTCCAAGGCGTCGAACGCGAGCTGGACGTCCTGGACGGCGGCCGGGTCGGCGGTGAGCCCCAGCTCGGCTGCGGCTGCGGAGATCGCGCGCGCGAAGGTGACGGTCCCGGCCTCGTAGCCCTCCTCGGTCCGCAGCAGCCGGACCTGCAGCCCGCTTGCGCGCAGGTCGAGGTCCGGGAGCGGGACCCCTGCCTCCTCGGCGAGCTCGGCGACCTTGCGCACCAGGGCCGCGCCGGCGCGGTGCGATGGCGCCTCGAACCAGGCCGCGGCGCCCCATCCGAGGGCCCGCCAGTCGCGCATACCCTCGCTCTGCTGGAGCTGGAGGGAGGTCAGGTGCGGCTGCGTCGCGGGCATCTGTCCAGCGTGTCACCGGACCGGTTCGTTGTCATCAGATCGGAGCGCCACAGCGCTCCGACCTGGGGAGGAACGAACCAAACACGGGTGGTGTGGATCAGTCGGCGCGGCGCGTCACCGTGGGGGCCCGGCGGACGGCAAGGGCCGAGATGAGGGCGGCCAGGAGTGGCACCCCGACGACGACGACCGCGAGGAAGCCGTAGGGGATCTCGATGAACGGGCCGATTGTCTCGTTGCTCCCGTCGATCGAGAAGCTCGTGGTCAGGGAGCGGGCGAAGGCGATGCCGGGCACGATTCCGACGGCGAGACCGAGCACCGCACCGATGGCGGCACCGGTGAAACCTTGCGCCGCGGCCATCGCGCGACGAGTGCCGCGGGTGGCGCCGACTGCGGCCAGGGTCGAGTCGTCCCTGCGCTGCTCGGCCATCGACAAGGCGGTCGAGGTCAGGATGATGACGAGGAGGATGAAAGCCGCGGCGGCGACGAGGATCGTGAAGAACTTCGTCATCTCGTCGACGAAGCCGCGCTCGACGAAGAACCCGGCACTGTCGAGCCGCTCGACGATGAGCTCCTCGTCCTCCGCGCTGATCTGTGAGTTTGGCGCCGCGGTGACGAGGTACATCAGGTCTCCCTCGGAGTCCAGCGACCACGCGGAGTCCACGGCGAGCTCGAGGGGGACCAGAGCGGCGACGCCGATCGGCAGCGCTCCGGTCCGGCGGGCCTCGTTGGACACCGTGAGGAGCGGGAGCGGGCGCTCCTGCGTGACCACGATGTCCCGAGGCTGACCGGTCGACTCCTCGAACACATACGTGCCGGACCAGGCCGTCACGGTGCCCCCGCTCAGTCTGGTCGACTCAAGAGCGACGACGGCGCCCTCCCGCACCTGCTCGGCCGCTGTGCCCGAGAGCCCCAGTCGCCTGATGATCTCTGCGGCTGGAAGCGCGACGAGGTCGCCGTCCGTGGACGTCGGCCCGCCCACCACCGGACATGGTGGCTCGCCGAACTCGAAGCTGTCCTTGTCCGTCGACGCCTCGAAGGCGGCCTGACGCGAGGTCCACCACTCCTCGTCGGCGATCGACTGCTCGGCGCTGCAGCCGGGCGCGGTGACGACGGTGAACGGCTGCTCGCCGTCTACCGGACCGAGCGGCCGGGCCACGGGCACCATGGGAACGATCTCGGCCTGGGGCACGATCTCGCGAATCAGGGCTTGAGCGGGCTCGATGTCCAGCTCGTCATAGACGTAGAGCCGCCCCTGCCCGATCACCGTGCTGGGCTGATACGTCGCGAGGTTCTCCTTGTTGTCGCTCGCGCCTCCGATGAGCCCCATCGTCAACGCGGCCACGCCACCCATGACGGCGGCCACCGTCGGCACGGACCGGGTCCGTTGCCGTGTGGCGTCGCGGGTGGCCATCCGCAGTGACACCGGCAGCCGGGCCGAGAGCCGCCCGGCGAGGACCAGCGTCATCGGAACGAGCAGCAGGGCACCGACGACCAGGAGGACCGCCCCGCCGGCGACGACCAGCTCGCGCTGGCCATAGCCCTGCCCGCTGAAGAGCACGGCGGCGCCCCCGGCGACCATGAGGATCAGGCCGATGACCGGGAGGACCCGTGACGGTGCCGGCGACACGCTCTGTCCCTTGATGACGCCCATGATGTCGAGCCGACCCAGTCGCCGCGCCGGCAGGAGGGCGGCGGCGACGGAGGCGATCGAGGCGATGGCGACGAACCCGGCGATGGCCGGCCAGGGGACGTCGAGGAGGGGCAGGTAGAGATCGGTCGCTGTGGCAGCCCGACGCCAGGCCAGGACGGCTGCACCCGCCACACCGAGCAGTGCTCCGATGACCGCGGCGAGCACGCCGAGGAGGAGGGCCTGCGCAAGCACGGTGCGACGGAGCTGTCGGGTCGTGGCGCCGTTGCTCGCGGCGAGCGCGAGCGTGTGTCGTTGACGACTCGCACTGACCGCGAAGGCCGGTGCGACCATGAGCCCGATGACGAGCGCGAGGACCACCGCTGCGAGGATGACCACCACCGCGGGTCCGACCGAGGGCGTGCTGTCGATGACCTGTTGCACGTCGGGGGGCAGCTGGTCGCGCGGGACCGGATCGAGCATGAGCTCGGCTGATAGGACCTGCAGGCCGTACCGACCGAGCTCGTGGACCTTCTCGAAGGGCATGTCCGTACCGGTGATGAGCCACTGCGGGGTGAACCAGGAATCGTCCATGTCTACGAGCGGCTCGGCCGAGATCAGGTGCGGCACCAGACCCCACCCCAGCACTCCCGTCCCGGTGCCGACGACGGTGATCGTTCTGGTGCCCTGCTCCGTGACGATGTCGAAGGTGCCGGAGGCGGGCAGACCCTTGCGGATGCCGGGCTCGCTCACGAGTGCCTCATCCGGTCCGACCGGCCAGCGTCCGGTGAGCAGCTCGACCTTGTCCCCGAAGTCGACGCTGCTGCCGTCCAGGGTCAGCGTGTGCATGAGGACCTTGCGGTCTCCGAGCGGGACCCGGACAGTCGTGTTCGCGATCGGGGTGGCGGTGCCGCCGACGAGCGCGCCGATGGCACCCGCGTTCTGGCGCGCCGTGCCCTCGGGGTCGTGCCCCGGGATCGGCGTCGGATCCAGCTCTCGGAGCTCACCGGGGCGGTCCGGGTCCTCCTCGGTGCGCGTTGCGTAGTTCCATCCCGATCCCGTCTGGAACAGCTGGCGGGACTCCGGGCCGCTGACGAGAGCAGAGGCTGTGCCCATCACGCGCGACGGGTCCTCCGAGGAGGTGACGAGCAGGCCGCTGCCGAAGGTCGCGATCCAGGACAGGGTGAGGATCGGGATACCGACCATGAGGGCCACGAGTGCCGCCCGGCCCTTGTGCAGACGCAGGTCCCGTCGCGCCATCCGCAGGGCGATCCGCCAGCTGCTGCGCCAGTCCCCGAACCGGGAGTCGGGAGAGCCCTCGCTGCGGGCTGGAGGCCCTGTGCGCGATCCCTTCGCGGGTCTCGCGTCGTGCGCCTCGGTCAGGATCGTGGTGTCGGTGCCCATCGCATACCCTGCTTGTCCAGTGCTCTTCTGAGGGTCCGGTCTCAGCGCGCCGGCTCGAGCAGGCGCTCGACCGGGTCCGAGCCGGTGGCGTCGACGACGACCCCGTCGCGGAGGAAGACGACCCGGTCGGCCCAGCCGGCGTAGCGGGACTCGTGCGTGACGAGCAGGCCGGACGCGCCCTCGTCACACCGCTGGCGGAGGACCCGGAGCACCTCCTCGCCGGTGTGCGAGTCCAGCGCTCCCGTCGGCTCGTCGGCCATGACGAGACGACGCGTTCCGACGAGGGCGCGCGCGATGGCGACCCGCTGCTGCTGACCGCCGGACATCGCGTCCGGGTAGCGGTCGGCCAGGTCCATCAGCCCCATCAGACCGAGGGCCTCGCGCGCCCGGCGGCGAGCGGTCCGGGCGCGCTCACCGTCGAGCTCGAGAGGGAGGCTGACGTTCTCGGCCGCGGTGAGGGAGGGGATGAGGTTGTAGTCCTGGAAGACGAAGCCGACCCGACGCCGGCGCAGCTTCGCGAGTCCTCTGGCATCGAGCTCGCTGAGGTCGGTGTCGCCGATGATGACCCTGCCCTGGGTCGGGCGGTCCAGTCCGCCGGCGACGTTGAGGAGGGTCGACTTGCCCGAGCCGCTCGGGCCCATGACGGCGACGAGCTCGCCAGGGTGGACCTCGAGGCTGACGCCGCGCAGTGCATGGACCGCGGCCTCGCCGGTCCCGTGGGTGCGGTGGACGTCGATGAGTCGGAGCGTGGGCTGGGTCGTCGTCATGGCGTCCTCGTTCCGGGGATGGCTGGCTCTGTGGCGTGGGTCGGTGGTGTTGCGGTAAGCGTCGGTTCGGTATGCGTCGGCTGGGCGGTCGTCTTCGCTCGTCGGGCCTCCCGGGCCAGGTCGGCCTCGACGTGGTCGAGCCAGCGGACCTCGGCCTCGGCGGCGAAGATGAGGTTGTCGAGCACGAGGCGCCACGCGTGCTCGTTCGCTCCGGCGCTCTGGGTCTGGTCGCTGTCGCCGGCCCGGTCGGTGACCGCCTGGTGCTTGAGGCGGGTGAGGTCCTGCAGGTGCCGCACGGTCGCAGCCCGCTGGGTCTGGACGACGCGCTCGACGTCGATCCCGGGGACGGTGACGGCGAGGGCGAGCTTGATGACGAGCTCGTCGCGAGGGGTGCTCGAGCGGTCGACCGGCGCCTCCCACCACTGCGCGATCTCACGACGACCCTGCTCGGTGAGCCGGTACGAGATCCGGCCCTCCTCGTCCGCCTCACCGACCGACTCGACCAGTCCGTCGCGCTCGAGCCGGCCAAGAGTCGTGTAGACCTGACCGACGTTGAGCGGCCAGGTGCCGCCGGTGCGGGCCTCGAACTCGGCGCGCAGCCGGGCGCCGTACATCGGCCCGGTGGCGAGGAGGGCGAGGAGGCCGTACTTCACGGACATGGAGTCTCCAGAATTGTCGATATACCCGGTATATGAGGGCTGACCTGAGGGTATACCGAGTATGTCCTCAGGTCAACGCCGACCGTTCAGCGCTCTGGAGTGGCTGCCTTCTCGAGCCTGTTCTCGACAGTGGACGCCGAGAGTGTCTCCCGCCAGGCGGCCATCCGGTCCCACAGGTGGTCAGGGGCCTCGTCGGGCAGGGCGAGATACATCAGGTGCTGGTACGTGGCATCGCCCACGACGCGCTCGGCCGGGACGAGTCGGCCCGGGCCGTTGAGGTGGTACCAGGTGTACCCGAAGGGCCTGAGGCCCTCCTCGAGCCGCTCCTCGGTCCGTCCGGCGAGCACCTCGATCATCAGCGATGGGCGGTGCCGGGTCAGCAGGTCGCTGGCTCCGGCGAGGACTTGTGGCTCCGTGGTCTCGGTGTCGATCTTGACGACGGAGGGGATCACGCCGGTGCGGGCGATGTAGTCGTCGAGCCGCTCGACGGGGACGTCGAGGTGGCTCGAGTGCGGACGGAAGCGTGGGTTGAGCGAGTTCGAGCTGTCGGTCTTGTCGGAGAGGTACAACCGTGCCGTGCCGGTCTCCTCCCCCAGTGCCGCCTGGACGACCGTGGTGTGTGCACCCTCAGGCAGGTCCGCCGCCACGATGATGGCGGCTGCTGCTGGGGTCGGCTCGAAGAGGTGCACGTCGCGGTCGCTGTAGGCCGCCGCGAGCAGTCCGTAGACACCCACGTTGGCACCGATGTCGAAGACGGCCCCGGGCGGCGCGAGGTCGACCAACGCGAGGAAGCAGTCCAGACCGAACGGCTCGTAGGCAGCGAGCCCTGCCTTGGCCAGGGTGCGAGGGACGTACATCGTGCCCGGGGTCCGGATCGTGATGTCACCCGGGGCGGGTCCCCCGGTCGGGGGAGCGGCCAGGTGCAGTGTCAGCGTCCGCTCACCGCGCAGCGCGTCAGGGCGCTCGATGCCGCGTATCCGGTCGCGGGTGCGGAACAGGGCGCGCTTCGCCGGCGCCGGCAGCCGGCGCGCGACTCGCGAGAGGGATCCCCGAAGGCGCCTCACCCACCCTCCGTCAACACGATTCCTCGACGGTCGTTGCCGAGAATGAGCGTGTCGCCGTCGATGGAGACCTGCGGTCCCGAGGTGAGGAACTCCGCGAGCCACTCGTCCTGCGCCTGGAGTCCGCGCTCGCAGGCCATCCTGGTCATCGCCATCGGGCCCTCCACGGAGAGCGTGCCGTCGGTCCAGGTGGCCGGGGCGTTCATCGTGTTGCAGCCGGCCTCGGCCGAGATGCGGTCGTCCTCGAAGCTCAGCGTGACCTGCGTCCCGGTGACGAGCGGACGGCCGAACACCTCCTGCGAGACGAACGTGCGACCGCCCAGGTCGAGGTTCGCACTGCCGTCGCCTCCGTCGCCCCCATCGCCGCCGTTACCGTCACCGCTGCATCCGGTCACCAGGGTCACCGCCAGCGCGATCGCAAGGCCGAGCCCGGTCCCCCTACGAGTTCCCTTCATCGATCGTTCCCTTCGCTTTGCGGGTATGTCGTAGCGGCTCAGCCTACCGTCGCTCCTCGTCACCGGAGCGGCATTTGTCGCTCGATACGCTGACCTCCATGCGAGCCGTCACCGTTCCGGAACCGGGGGGCGCCGACGCCCTCGTCATCGCCGAGGTCGAGGCGCCGACTCCTGCGGAAGGTGAGGTCCGCATACGTGTGGCCGCCGCAGGCGTGAACCGCGCCGACATCCTCCAGCGCCAGGGGTACTACGACCCCCCGCCGGGTTCCTCGCCCTATCTCGGCCTCGAGGTGAGCGGCACGATCGACGCAGTCGGCGAGGGTGTCGAGGGCTGGGCCGTGGGGGACGAGGTCTGCGCACTGCTCGTGGGCGGCGGCTACGCCGAGCAGGTATGCGTCCCGGCCGGTCAGCTGCTCCCGATCCCCGAGGGCGTGGGTCTGGTGGAGGCGGCCGCCCTGCCCGAGGTGGCCTGCACGGTGTGGTCCAACGTCTTCGGCGTCGCCCGGCTCCAGCCAGGCGAGACCCTCCTCGTCCATGGCGGGTCCTCGGGAATCGGCACGATGGCGATCCAGCTCGCCACGGCGCACGGCGCGCGGGTCGCCGTGACAGCGGGCTCCGCAGAGAAGCTCGAGTTCTGCGAGCAGCTGGGCGCGTCCATCCTCATCAATTACCGCGAGGAGGACTTCGTCGAGCGGGTCCGCGCCGCCACCGACGGCCGGGGCGTCGACGTCATCCTCGACAACATGGGCGCGAAGTACCTCATGCGCAACGTCGCCGCGCTGGCCGACGGTGGGCGTCTCGTCATCATCGGCATGCAGGGCGGCGTGAAGGCCGAGCTCGACATCGGCGCACTGCTCCGCAAGCGCGGGTCCGTCATGGCCACCGCCCTGCGCTCCCGCAGCCCCGAGGAGAAGGCCGCGATCGTCTCCGCCGTGCGCGAGCAGGTCTGGCCGCTCGTCGAGGCCGGCCGGGTGCGGCCGATCGTCCACGCGACGTATCCCATCGAGCAGGTGGCCGCCGCACACGAGGAGATGGAGTCGAGCCGGCACATCGGGAAGATCCTGCTCACCCTCTGACCCATCCCGTGTTTGGTTCGTTCTTCCCGACCTCGTAGCGCTGCAGCGCTCCGGACTGGTAACAACGAACCAAACATGGGGGTGGGTTACTCAACGGTGGCCGATACGGCGCGAGACCTCCTCGGCGGCGCCGCGCACCGCGGCGACGAGCGGCTCGACCGTCCCCAGCCCGTCGTCCGGAGGCTTGGGGTAGGTGACGGCCACCGCCGCCACGGGGTAGTCGTTGTGGTCGTGCACCGCGACGGCGACCGACGCCAGGCCGGGCGTGACGAGCCCGTCCTCGAGCGCATACCCCCGGGCCCTGGTCGCTTGCAGCTCCCGCTTGAGCGTGACGAGTGACGTGGGCCCGCGCCCCTCGCGCTGGACGTATGCCTCGCGCCCCGGGTACAGCGCCCGCACCTGAGCGGGGGGCAGCTCCGCGAGCATGGCGAGTCCCGTGGCGGTCAGGGAGGCGGGCAGGCGCACGCCGACGTCGCTGACGAGATGCGGGGCGCCGGGTGCGCGCTGCTCGATGACGTAGAGCACGTCACGTCCGTGCAGCACGGCGAGGTGGGCGTTGTGCCCGGTCGCGTCGACGAGCTGGTCGATGGCGCGGCGCGCGGCGCGCTGCAGGGGCGCCTGACGCTGGTACGCCGATCCGAGCTCGTAGGCGGCGACGCCGAGCCCGTACCTCCGCTCCTCCCGGAGATGACGGACGAAGCCGCGCGAGCTCAGCACCGTGAGCAGGTGGTAGACGCTCGAGCGGGGCAGGCCGAGCTCGCGTGCGATCGCCGCCGCCGGCAGGGGCTCGCCGCGGCGGGCCAGCAGGGTGAGGACATCGAGCCCGTGCCCGGCCGCGCTGGCGTTGCTCATCGGTCGGCGTGGGCGAGCACTGCTGCGATGTCTGGCATACGAGACAGTATGCGCCGCTCACCTCTCCCGCGGCTCCTCGCCGCGCTCTTGAATAGCGGGATGACCTACCAGCACCACCCCGTGGTCGTCGGTGCCGCGCCGCTCTCGATCGAGGACGTCGTCGCGGTCGCGCGCCACCACGCCCCTGTCGAGCTGAGCGCCGAGGCCCTCGCCGAGGTCCGCCGGACCCGGACCGTCATCGACGGACTCGCGGACGACACCGAGCCCCACTACGGCGTCTCGACGGGCTTCGGCGCTCTCGCGACGAAGCACATCCCGACCGAGCAGCGCCGCCAGCTGCAGCGCAGCCTCGTCCGCTCACACTCCGCGGGCATGGGCACGCCGGTCGAGGAGGAGGTGGTCCGCGCGCTCATGCTGCTGCGGATCGCGACCCTCGCCACCGGTCGGACGGGGATCCGCGAGGAGACGCTCACCGCATACGTCGCCATGCTCAACGCCGGGATCACCCCGGTCGTCCATGAGTGGGGCTCCCTCGGCTGCTCGGGGGACCTCGCCCCGCTCAGCCACTGCGCCCTCGCGCTCATGGGTGAGGGTCCGGTCGCAGTGGGTGGTGAGCTGATGGACGCCGGAGAGGCGTTGCGGCGCAACGGGATCGAGCCCGTCGTCCTCCACGAGAAGGAGGGTCTTGCCCTCATCAACGGCACGGACGGCATGCTCGGCATGCTGTGCCTCGCGATCCACGACCTCGGCGCCCTTGCGACCGTCGCGGACATCGCGGCGGCGATGAGCGTCGAGGGTCTGCTCGGGACCGATGATGTCTTCGCAGCGCACCTCCATGCCCTGCGTCCGCAGCCGGGGCAGGCGCTCTCGGCGGAGAACATGCGAAAGGTGCTGAGGGACAGCCCGATCCGCGCCTCGCATGACACCGAGGACTGCCCGCGTGTGCAGGATGCGTACTCCCTGCGCTGTGCACCGCAGGTCGCCGGAGGACTGCGCGACACCCTCGAGCACGCCACCCGGATCGCCGGGTACGAGCTCGCGAGCGCGATCGACAACCCCGTCGTCACCCTCGACGGCAAGGTCGAGAGCAACGGCAACTTCCACGGCGCGCCGATCGCCTATGTCATCGACTTCCTCGCCATCCCGGCCGCCGATCTCGCGTCGATGTCCGAGCGCCGCACCGACCGGTTCCTCGACAAGGCCCGCAACCAGGGGCTCCCGCCGTTCCTCGCCGACGACCCCGGCGTCGACTCGGGCCTCATGATCGCGCAGTACACCCAGGCCGGACTCGTCGCCGAGCTCAAGCGCCTCGCTGTCCCTGCGAGCGTGGACTCGATCCCGAGCAGCGCGATGCAGGAGGACCACGTCTCGATGGGCTGGGGTGGTGCCCGCAAGCTGCGCCGGTCCGTCGAGGCGCTCGGCCGCGTCCTCGCCATCGAGCTCGTCACGGCCGCGCGTGGGATCCAGCTGCGCGCTCCGCTGCAGCCCGCCCCGGCGACCGGTGCCGTCATCGACGCGCTCAACGCCACCACTCGAACCCAGCCCGGCGGGGACCGGTTCCTCGCTCCTGACCTGGCCGGCGCATACGAGGCCGTCGTCGACGGGACCGTCGTCGCTGCTGCCACCGCTGTCACCGGCCCACTCCACTGACCACGATCGCGAGAAAGAGGACCAACCATGGAAGGCGCCCGCCCCGTCCGAGCCGCCCGCGGCACCACGCTGACCGCCCGTCAGTGGAGCACCGAGGCCCCGCTGCGGATGCTCATGAACAACCTCGACCCGGAGGTCGCCGAACGGCCTGATGACCTCGTCGTCTACGGCGGCACCGGCCGGGCCGCGCGCGACTGGCGCAGCTTCGACGCCATGGTGCGCACGCTCACCGACCTGCGTCCCGACGAGACGATGCTCGTCCAGAGCGGCCGTCCCGTCGGGGTCTTCCAGACCCATGAGTGGGCACCGCGCGTCCTCATCGCGAACTCCAACCTCGTCGGCGACTGGGCGAGCTGGCCCGAGTTCCGCCGGCTCGAGCAGCTGGGGCTGACGATGTACGGCCAGATGACGGCCGGCTCGTGGATCTACATCGGCACCCAGGGGATCGTGCAGGGGACGTATGAGACCTTCGCTGCCATCGCCGAGAAACGCTTCGGCGGTTCGCTCGCCGGCACCCTCACCCTCACCGGTGGGTGCGGTGGCATGGGCGGCGCGCAGCCGCTCGCGGTCACGCTCAACGAGGGGGTGTGCCTCATCGTCGATGTGGATCCCGCAAGGCTGCAGCGGCGGGTGGAGCACCGCTACCTCGACGAGGTGGCCGACGACCTCGACGACGCGGTCGAGCGGGCGCTGCGCGCCAAGGAGGAGCGCCGCGCCTGGTCGGTCGGAGTCGTGGGCAACGCGGCGACCGTCTTCCCCGAGCTGCTGCGTCGAGGCGTACCGATCGACATCGTCACCGACCAGACCTCGGCGCACGACCCGCTCTCCTACCTGCCGGAGGGCATCGCCCTCGAGGAGTGGGCGGACTATGCCGCGAAGAAGCCCGAGGAGTTCACCGACCGGGCTCGCGCGTCGATGGCCAAGCACGTCGAGGCGATGGTCGGGTTCATGGACGGCGGGGCCGAGGTCTTCGACTACGGCAACTCGATCCGCGACGAGGCGCGCCTCGGCGGCTACGACCGGGCCTTCGACTTCCCGGGCTTCGTCCCCGCCTACATCCGGCCGCTGTTCTGCGAGGGGAAGGGCCCGTTCCGCTGGGTGGCGCTCTCGGGCGACCCCAAGGACATCCACACGACGGACCGGGCGGTCATGGACCTCTTCCCCGACAACGACCGCCTCCAGAAGTGGATGCGTGGCGCGCAGGAGAAGGTCGCGTTCCAGGGTCTCCCGGCGCGGATCTGCTGGCTCGGCTACGGCGAGCGCGACAAGGCGGGACTCGCGTTCAACGACCTCGTCGCCTCCGGCCAGGTGAGTGCCCCGATCGTCATCGGGCGAGACCACCTCGACTGCGGCTCGGTCGCCTCCCCCTACCGGGAGACCGAGGCGATGGCCGACGGCTCGGACGCGATCGCCGACTGGCCGCTGCTCAACGCCCTGGTCAACACGGCATCCGGCGCTTCATGGGTGTCGCTGCACCACGGCGGCGGGGTCGGGATCGGTCGCTCTATCCACGCCGGACAGGTGAGCGTCGCCGACGGGACGCCGCTCGCGGCGGAGAAGCTCGCCCGCGTGCTTACGAACGACCCCGGCATGGGCGTCATCCGGCACCTCGACGCCGGCTACGAGCGGGCCGAGGAGGTCGCGCAGGAGCGCGGCGTGCGCATCCCGATGCGCGAAGGCTGAAACGTGCCGGTCTGGGTGGTGTCAGGCCGGCTCGGTCACGTCGACGACCTCGGCGCCGAGTGCCGACACCATCTCGTCGGCCGACACCGTCACGGCGACGCCGTGGGCTCCCGCTCCCATCGACACGGAGCGTCCGACGATCGAGGCGTCCGCAATGACCGGCCAGGTATGCGTCGCGCCGAAGGGCGTGATCGTGCCCCTCTCGTAGCCGGTCGCGTCCTTGGCCTTGACCGCATCCGGCATGGACAGCCGGCTCACTCCCAGGTGCGCCCGCAGCTTGGGCCAGGAGATCTCGCGGTCGCCGGGGACGAGCACGAGCACGTAGTCGTCCTCGGCCCGCCGCACGACGAGGGTCTTGACGATGTCGCGGGGCTCCACGCCGCGGGCGGCGGCCGCCTCGGCCAGTGAGCCGACCCGACCGTGGCGCGTGACCGCATACCCGATCCCGAGGTCGTCGAGGGCGGCCAGGGCGCGTTCTTCGCTCATGGGGACCAGCCTAGGGCTCTGTGGCGCGACTCGATCGTCTCGGATGCGAGACGATCCGTTCCGTTCGCCGGGCCACTCGGCAGCACCGGGATGGTGGAATGGTCCGGTCATGAATGAGTTCACGAGGATGTGGGCGGACCTGTCGCCGGTCGGCCGATCGGCGTCGTCCGGCGGCTACCGGCGCTATGCGTGGACGCGCGAGGATCACGAGCTGCGCGAGTGGTTCGTCGCCGAGTGCGCCCGCCGTGGACTCGAGGTCGTCACCGACAGGGTGGGGAACCAGTGGGCCTGGTGGGGTGATCCCGACGCAGCCGCCGCAGCCGGCCGCCCCGGCGTTGTGGCCGGCTCCCACCTGGACAGCGTCCCGGACGGTGGAGCCTTCGACGGGCCGCTCGGGGTGGTCAGCGCGCTCGCGGCGATCGACGAGCTGCGCCGTCGGGGCCACGAGCCGGATCGTCCGATCGGCGTCGTGAATTTCGTTGACGAAGAAGGCGCCCGGTTCGGTGTGGCCTGCGCGGGCTCCCGACTCCTCACCGGTGTACTCGACCCTGACCGCGCCCGTGCCCTGGCTGACGACGACGGTCGCACGATGGCGAGCGCCATGACCGTGGCAGGGCACGATCCACGGCACATCGGTCGTGACGACGTCGTCCTGGCGCGGATCGGCACCTTCGTCGAGCTGCACGTCGAGCAGGGTCGCCACCTCGTCGATCTGGACGCTCCCGTGGGCGTCGGCACCGACATCTGGCCGCACGGACGGTGGCGGATCGATCTCGAGGGGGAGGCCAATCACGCCGGGACGACGCGGCTCGAGGACCGCTTCGACGCGATGCTCGGCGTGGCCGCCGTGACGATCGCGGCCCGTCGTGCTGCCGAGGAGCACGGGTGCGTCGCCACCGTCGGGAAGGTGCAGCTCACGCCCAACGGGGTCAACGCGATCCCCAGCCACGCGGCCGCCTGGCTCGATGCGCGCGGCCCCGACGCCGAGGCAGTCGCTGCCACCGTCGCGGAGGTGCGCGAGGTCGCCGAGGAGTTCGACGGGTTCGTCCGGGAGGAGTCATGGACCCCGACCACCCGGTTCGATCCCGTTCTTGCCGAACGACTCTCGGCCCGACTCGGTCGTGCCCCACTGCTCGGCACCGGCGCCGGACATGACGCCGGAATCCTGGCGACAGCAGGGATCTCGACCGCGATGCTCTTCGTCCGCAACCCCACCGGCATCTCCCACTCGCCGGAGGAGTTCGCCGAGGAGGCGGACTGCCTCGTGGGCGTCTCCGCGCTCGCCGACGTGCTCGCCGACCTCACGACGGTCGAGCAGCGGTGAAGGCGTACTGGGCCCCGCGGGCCGTCCTTCCCGAGGGCTTGCGTAGGCGCGTCCGGATCTGTGTGGAGGACGGTGTCATCTGCGAGATCCAGCAGGGCGTCGATCTCGAGCCGGGCGACGACATCCTCGAAGGCCTCGTCCGACCGGGCTTCGCCAACGCCCACTCGCACGCCTTCCACCGCGCCCTCCGCGGGCGCACGCACGCCGATGGCGGCACCTTCTGGACCTGGCGTGAGCAGATGTATGCGGTGACCCGGGCCCTCGATCCCCGCACCTACGAGGCCCTCGCCACGGCGGTCTTCGCGGAGATGGTGCTCGCCGGGTACACGGTCGTGGGGGAGTTCCACTACCTGCACCACGCGCCCGGAGGCGCTTCCTACCCGGACCCGAACGCCATGGGGCGGGCGCTCATGGCGGCAGCAGGGGCAGCCGGGATCCGGATGACACTGCTCGACACGATCTATCTGCGCGGCGGGCTCTTCGCGTCCGGACACGAGCCGCTCGACGAGACCCAGGTACGGTTCTCCGACGGGTCGGTCGAGGGGTGGACGGAGAGGGTGAGCTCGCTCCGACCCACCGGGATGGTGAGGCACGGTGCGGCGATCCACTCCGTGCGCGCGGTGCCACGCGAGAACCTCGGCGCCGTTGCCGAGTTCGCCCGTGCCGGACTCGGCGGCGCTGCCGACGGGCCGGCCCCCTTGCACATCCACCTCTCTGAGCAGCCGGGGGAGAACATCGCCTGCGAGCACTTCTACGGCATGACTCCGACCGCTCTGCTGGAGGCCGAGGGAGTGCTCGGCCCGGATCTCACCGCGGTCCACGCCACCCACCTGACCCACGACGACATCGGCCTGCTGGGCGAGCACGAGACTGTGGTGTGCCTCTGTCCCACGACGGAGCGGGACCTCGCCGACGGGATCGGCCCGGCGCGCGCCCTCGACGACGCAGGAGTACTGCTCTGCATCGGATCGGACCAGCACGCCGTCGTCGACCCCTTCGAGGAGGTCAAGGCGGTGGAGATGCACGAGCGGCTCCACTCCCTCGAACGCGGCTGCTTCTCCCTCGGCGCGCTGGACTCCATCGGGACCGCGAACGGCTACCACTCCCTCGGGTGGGACGACGGCGGCACGCTCCGGGAGGGGGCGCTCGCCGACTTCATCTCCATCAGGCTCGACGGCATACATGCTGCTGGTGCGGACCCGACGCAGATCCTCTTCGTGGCGGGCAACCAGGACGTCAGTGACGTCGTCATCGGCGGTGAGCACGTCGTCGCGGGCGGCGAGCACCGGATCGGTGCGGTCGGGCCGATGCTCGCCGCCGCGATCGGACAGGTGTGTCCGTGAGCGTCCTCATCACCGGCGCTGCCGAGGTCGTCACGGGCGACCCGGCCCTCGGGGCTGGCCCGGCCGGGGTCCTCGAGCGCGGCGCCGTCGTGGTCGAGGGCGAGCAGGTCGTCTGGGTGGGGCCACAGTCCCAGGCGCCGGCTGCTGACTCGGTCATCGATCTCGGGGGCGCCACGCTCATCCCCGGCTTCGTCGACTCGCACTCGCACCTCGTCTTCGCCGGCGACCGCTCCCACGAGTTCACCGCGCGGATGGCCGGTGAGCCCTATGACGGCGGCGGCATCGGCGTCTCCGTGAGCGCGACCCGGGCGGCGAGCGACGACGAGCTCCGAGCACTCGTGGCGCGCCGGATCGACGAGATGCGCCGGTCCGGGACAACGACGGTCGAGATCAAGAGCGGCTACGGTCTCAGCGTCGAGGACGAGGAGCGCTCACTGCGCATCGCCCGCGAGTTCACCGAGGAGACAACCTTCCTCGGCGCCCACGTCGTCCCCCCAGAGGCCCGGGAGGCGGGCGAGTCGGGGCGCGACGCATACCTCGAACTGGTGACCGGGCCGATGCTGCAGGCGTGTGCGCCGTACGCGAAGTGGATCGACGTGTTCTGCGAGCCGAACTCGCCGCACGCCTTCACGGAGGAGGACTCCAGGAGGGTGCTTGAGGCCGGGAGGGCCGCAGGACTCGGTATGCGGGTGCACGGCAACCAGCTGGGTCACGGTCCCGGGGTGCGGCTGGCGGTCGAGCTCGGTGCTGCGTCGGTCGATCACTGCACCTACCTCAGTGATTCCGACATCGAGGCGCTCGCGGGTGCGGCGGGCACGACGGTCGCGACCCTGCTGCCGGGAGTGGAGTTCTCGACGCGCTCGCCGTACCCGGATGCGCGACGGCTCTTGGAGGCGGGGGTGTCGATCGCGCTGGCCAGCGACTGCAACCCGGGCACCTGCTATACGTCGTCGATGCCGTTCGTCATCGCACTGGCGGTGCGGGAGATGGGTCTGACGGTCGCCGAGGCACTGCTGGCGGCGACGCAGGGATCGGCGAGGGCGTTGCGTCGGAGCGATGTCGGGCGGGTGGCTGTCGGCTGCCGCGCGGACTTGGCCGTGGTGGATGCGCGGAGTCATGAGCACCTGGCGTACCGGCCGGGCATGGCGATCACCCGGGCTCTGGATCTGGCGTCGCCGGTGGCCTAGCAGCAGGTCTCGAGCCCGTTGTCGTAGGCCGCGCGCCGGCCCCGCAGCCGGGCCGCCGGTACGGACAGCCTGACCGACCGGGCGCAGCGCGGATGGGTAGGTCAGCCGCCCCCGGCGATGTTGACCAGCCACGAGGTCCCGAACCGGTCGACGCACATCCCGAACTCGTCGCCCCACGGCTGGGTGGCCAGCTCGACCGTCACGGTCCCTCCGTCCGACAGCGCCTGCCAGTAGCCGCGCATTTCCTCGGTGGCGTCCCCGCTGAGGCTGACCGCGAGGTTGTTCCCGGGCCGCAGCGTCTCGCCCGGCAGCATGTCGGCGGCCATCAGCGTGAGGCCAGACGCTGTTTCCAGCTGGCCGTGCATGACCTGGTTGCCCACGCCGTGGTCGTCGGTGCCGAAGTCGCCGAAGTGGTTGATGGTGAGTTCGCCGCCGAAGACGTCCTGGTAGAACGCTAGGGCGGCCGAGGCATCGCCCGCGAAGCTGAGGTAGGGGTTCAGTCGAGTGGTCATGGACCGACGATAGAGGGCTTCCAATCGAGGGTGCAGGAGTTGGGGTCTGAAGCCGCACTGCTGCCAACGACTCCGGGTATGCGGGGGGGCCGGTCGGGCAGGAGTCGCACCTGGCGCACTGGGCCGTGGGCACCGCGCGACAGCGGACTGCCGGAGGGTGTTGGCAGAGCTCGGGTCAAGACGAGCTGATCCGTGCGACGTGCGAACCTCCAGATCACTTGTCCACATGTGATGCGTTCCTGGTCCCGTGTGGGGCAAGGTCTGTCAGTGCCTCCTGGTTGGGTTGATGCATGGCGGGGAATGGGTTTGGGGTTCTGGAGCGGGTGCGGGAGGCGGCGTTGGGGCCGTGT
>ENA-UOUL01000813-UOUL01000813.1-bioreactor-metagenome-genome-assembly--contig:-NODE-813-length-50221-cov-5.203275_pt1 | contig 50221 bp, 42 predicted proteins | sample MGYA00249838_ERZ747220 | MGnify/ENA primary metagenome ERZ747220 (study PRJEB28778, sample SAMN05720191) | bioreactor metagenome | isolation source: Anaerobic biogas reactor | place: USA:Washington... | reverse complement strand
TCCTACGGAATTGCCCGAAACGAGCGCACTGTATCGTCGTACGACCCCATGACACCACGGTCGGCCGTGTGGGCATGCAGAGTGTAGAAAAAAAAGTGTAGGCGCAAATCCGCTCTTACTGCGCATCCATTCGCATCGCCTGCGCTCATGCGCCTATCGACCCACCCACACGGGCGTTGGCGCAGATTCTCTCCCCGAAAGGCCCTATCCAGGCTAATCTTTCGCTTTTCCGACCACCGTTCTCAGACCTAAACCCTACATGAGCATTCTCGTCACAGGCGGCGCTGGCTACATCGGTAGTCACGTCGTTCGCCAGCTTCGCGAGCGCAACGAAACCGTCGTCGTCCTCGATAACCTTGTGACCGGTTTCGACTGGGCCATCGGCTTCGCAATTCTTTCGATCGGCATCCTCGACCTTATGGCTCATCTCTTCCTTAAAGCCGGTGAGCTGAGTCGATGCGATGATGCCGGCCAGCTCATCGTTGAGCTTGTCGCGATCGTCCTTGCTCTGAGGAGGCATGACGGCCGTAACACCGGCTGGAACGGCAACATTAACGCCGAAGCCGGTATAGCTCCCTCCTCCTGTCACCGTAGCAGTGCCGGTGGCTCCAAAGGAGGCAACCGTTGAGGCTGCGGCTTTCGCCTCCTCCTTGTTGGCTTCCACCAGACCACCTTCAATGTAGACATTGTTTCCAAAGACTCCTAGGAAGTCTGCGAAACTCGATCGCATGTCCGCATCACAGGAGATTAGTGTCAGTGCCAAGATCGGTACCAACAAAACCAGTACAATCTGTTTTCTCATAGCGCCCTCCTCTCTGGGGGACTTTATTGTGTATTCGTCCGTTCCCTCATGTCCCGGATACCTACCATTGATGTAAGGGTGCCTTGGATAAGACATACCCTTGCATCAGTTAAACGTCCTGCTTCATCAAGAGTTACACATTTGCAGTCAGCTGTCTACTGTTCTTACCCATTGCAATACGCGAATATTTGTTTCTTTTTATTTGAAGAAGAGGGTACGAATGACCTTCAGGTTCTCTTTCTCATTCGATTCCTCATCCTCATAGAGCGTCGCGATGCGGTCTTTGTAGAACTCCGCAGTCTTGTAGCGCACCAACTTCATCGTGGAGTTCACCAACCCGTCGGCTTCGCTGAACGGGTTCTCAATCAAGGCGAAGCGGGAGGGCAACCACATCTTGGGAATCGAGTGGGCATGCTCCTCATATGACTTGAGCTCCGCCATGATGAGGGTGAGCGCTTCCTCCGCAGTCTGCACCCCCTTCTCCTTGATCAAGCGCTTGACCTGATCCTCTTGGAGGGTGACCAAGGCGGTGGTCAACGCTTGGTGGTCGTTGTAGACCATCAGCTGGTTGATCAGGCTCACATGGTTGACCATCACCTCCTCCACCTCCTCGGGGGAGTACTTCTCGCCGTCCTTTCCGATGAGCAGCGCCTTGGCCCGTCCGGTGACCACCAAGAACCCATCCTCATCGTAGTAGCCGAGATCCCCGGTCCAGAGCCAACCGTCGCGCAGCGCCTCTCGCGTCGCCTCGGGATTCTTGAAGTACCCCTTCATCACGTTCTCGCCCTTGATGACGATCTCGCCGCGCTGGCCGACCTGCGCCTCAGTCTCATCATCCACCATGATGCGACAGATCTCGCTTGAACAGACGACCCCGCTGGTGCCGAACTTATGCCGATGCGGCGTGTTGCTGCTGATGATCGGGGCGGCCTCGGTCAAGCCGTAACCCTGGTAGACCGGCACCCCGATGGCGGCGAAGAAGTGCTGTTGGCGCGCCTCCAAGAGCGCACCGCCTCCGACGCAGTAGAGCATATTGGAGCCGAAGATCTCCCTGAGCTTGGGGAAGACGAGGAGATTCGCGATGGTGAACGGCAGCCAGGTACGGATCATCGTCCACCGTGACGGCTTGTTGAAGCCGTCGCCGTTGCGCGCGATGCCCGCCTTGAGCCCCCGGGTGAAGATTCCCTCGATGAACGGGCCCTTCTTGGCGATGCCCTGGCTCATCTTCTTCATGAAGTTGCCCGTGATGGAGGGCACCGTCATCATGAAGGTCGGGTTGAGCTCGACGAGGTTCTTGGGGAAGTTGCGGATGATGGCGGCATTCGAGCCGCGCGCATCGACGAAGTGCAGCGTGATGCCCTGCAGAAGCGCCGTGTAGATTCCCACCGTGTGGGCGAAGCTGTGGTCGACCGGCAGGACGATCAAGGTCTCGAAGGTTCCCTCCGGGATCTTGAAGAGGTCGATGGCATCGTGGACGTTGACCCAGTAGTTGACGTGGGTGAGCATGATGCCCTTGGGATTTCCCGTCGTCCCACTGGTGTAGCAGATGTTGATGACATCGTCCTCTTTGATCTGCTTTTCCAGGTCCTTGACGAGGGTGGGGTTCTTCTTGAGGATCGCTTCACCGTCAGAGACGATGCTTTGCAACACCACATAGTGCTCCCCCTCTTTCCAATCGGCTTCCTCCACCTGTTTCTTGAGGCGGTCATCCTCGTCATCAAGGTAGATGAAGAGAACCTCGCGCTCGAAGAATGGGAGCGCCTTCAGGGCGTTGGCGAAGGTGTTGGAGGTGACAGCGATGCCCACCGCCTCACTGTGGTTGATTCGAAAGGCGATCTCCTCCGCCGTCAACTTGATGGAGAGCGGCACGCTGACCATCCGTGCCTTGAGGAGGCCGTGCTCAAAGGTGACCCAGGCACTCTTCCCCTCACCGAGGATGGCGACGGCCTCTTCAGCCTTGAATCCCCGGGTGACCAAGAAAGCGGCAACGTAGTCGCTCTGTCGGTCGGTTTCCTTGAACGAGGATGCGAGCCACCCCTCCTCACCTCTCGTATTCGTATAGGCACGGTCGGCATACTTTGCCGCCGCATCGTGCAGCATCTGTACAATGGTTCGTTCCATGATACGGTTCTCCAAATTTTTTCAGTTCGTTCATTTACAGATATACCGTACCTGTCAGGAAAACACAAGGAAGAGAGGAGATGAATTTATGTGGCCAGCGCTCCTAGACCAGGCGCAGCTCACTGCCCCCTTCAATGGCGAACTCGTAGAAGAGGCTGTTGAAGATCTTCGAGCAGCGGGCGATGACCGTCCCATCGTCGAGGCAGCAATACCCCCTGCACCAGAGGCTCGCCGAACCGTTGGTGAGGCCGAGGAGCTCTTGCACCTCACCCGATGCAACGATGGCGGCAAGCTTACCGGTGGTGAAGTGGCAGCGTTGCCCAGTGGCCTTCGCCACCACATCGATGAAGGGGGTCTCACAGCGTTCCTCAAGGTCGTCGATGAACGACCCGTAGAGTGGGGAGACATAGTAGTCGCTCAAGACCGTCGGCGAAGAGTCTACGGTATGGAGGCTCCGCACATGATAGAGCATCTGCGAACCTTGGTCGTGCGGCAGACCGAACTCATCCATGTCCACCGCGGTGGCCGCGAGGCGGCCCCGCTCCACGATGGTATACGTCCCGTACGGCTCTTCATCGACTGCCAAGCCTCGCACTGAGCCCAACAGCGACCGTCTGAACTCCACATAGGAGCCCCGCCCCCGGGTCCGTGTCAGGTACCCTTGGGCCACCAGGCCATCCAATGCCCGCCTGATCGTTACCCTGCTGACCTCAAAGTGCTCGCACAGCTCCATCTCCGTTGGAATCTTGTACCCCTCGGGCCACTGCCCGGAGATGATCTTCATGTGCAACAGTGCGAATACGGACTTGAACTTCAGTGCCATGTCAACTCCTTGGTCAATGAGAAAGAACAGGGAAAATCTGTACTAAAAGTATAATACACCTTGCACAATCCTTCATTACTGAATATTTGCCACTCTTTGGACCTATTAAGTACTTTTGGTAAATTTTTCATGACTCATAGTGATGTACTTAAAATACTAATATTTCAATCCTTGGCTCAGAGTGTTACTTTCACTACCTATTTACGTACAATTGAACCTCCTCCTGTATCACTGAACCGGTACAATGGCAGCTGACGAAAATACGTCACCGCCGCCTCAGGCCTGCATTCCCCTGCCTGAGGCAAGCCCTCCTCTTTCCTTCCCCTCCATCGAGCGGATCATTTGAAGAGTATTTGCGAGGAGGAAGCTCTGCCGTATACAGAACCGTACGATGCACTGGATGAAAAACCAGAGATATATCACACGCCGCCATGACCATCGAGTGGCTCAGGCGCACCATGGACACGTGGGACGGGGAAGTGAGGACCGCTCTCTTCGCCACCGAATCCATCACCTTCCGCATGACGGCCCCGGATGTTCTCCCTCCCGGATCGTCTCCTTCCCTGGTGTGATGGTTCAAAAAGAACCCCCCGAGGTTCACTCGGGGGGCAGAGCGCTAGAGGGGAATCGAACCCCCGTCTCATGCTTGGGAAGCACGAGCACTAACCATTGTGCTACTAGCGCGTTTCTTGGGCTATCGTAGCAAAATAGAGTCCGTGTGTAAAGCCAAGGTTTGGATTTTGGTGAGGAAAGATACGGCTGTGGGCGTGCGTTCTGAGGAGAGGACCCCGGTACTGCCTTGCAAGATGGTGGAATACGGGATTGTCGAGGGTAATGAGTTTGACAGTGGAGGCGGGGTACGGTACAGTACTCATAGATAAAATAAATGGAGGCATTTATGGCCACAGTACAACTGAAAAACATCACCAAGGTCTACGACGGTGGTGTCAAGGCAGTCGACAGTGTCAACATCGACATCGAAGACCGCGAGTTCGTCGTCCTCGTAGGACCGTCCGGTTGTGGGAAGTCCACGACCCTTCGCATGATAGCAGGCTTGGAAGACATCACAAGCGGCGAGCTCTACATCGATGGAAAGCTCGTGAACGACGTCCCCCCAAAGGATCGGGACATCGCGATGGTCTTCCAGAACTACGCCCTCTACCCGCACATGACCGTCTATGACAACATGGCATTCGGTCTGAAAATCCGCAAGTTCCCCAAGGAACAGATCGACCAGCGTGTCCGCGAGGCCGCCAAGATGCTCGAGATCGAGGAACTGCTCGACCGCAAGCCCAAGGCCCTCTCCGGTGGACAGCGCCAGCGTGTCGCGGTCGGCCGCGCCATCGTCCGACAGCCGAAGGTCTTCCTCTTCGACGAGCCGCTTTCCAACCTCGACGCCAAGTTGCGCGTCCAGATGAGGGCGGAGATCTCCTCACTGCACAATCGCCTCAAGGCAACGATGATCTACGTCACCCACGACCAGGTCGAGGCCCTTACCATGGCCGACGTCATCGTCGTGATGAAGTTCGGCGTCATCATGCAGATCGGCGGACCGCTCACGCTCTACAATGAGCCGGAGAACAAGTTCGTCGCTGGCTTCATCGGATCTCCTCCGATGAACTTCCTCGAGACCGTCGTCGAAGCCGATGGATCGGACATCTACGTCAACGAAGGCACGTTCCGCCTGAAGGTCAATGCCACCCAGAAGAAGCAGCTCACCCCGTACGTCGGCAAGACAGTAACCTTCGGCATCCGCCCCGAGGACGTCGTCTTCAGCAACACCCCGGTCGACGGTGAGACCATCGACGGAACAGTCAGTGTCGTTGAACCGCTGGGAAGCGAGACCCACGTCTACATCGCGACTTCCAAGAGCCAGGTCATCGGAAAGATCGACCCGACCCTCGTGCCCACACCGGACACGAAGATCAGCTTGGTCCCCGACATGGCGAAGGCGAAGTTCTTCGACATCGACACCGAACACGTGATCAAATAGAGAACGTTGCTTGGATGCTACAACCGGCCCACCTCGGGCCGGTTTTTTTGACTGTCTACGTCAGGGCGTTCTCTCGCCACCGGATATCCTCGATGACGAGGTAGCAGTTGGGATCGACCGTCCGCGCAAGCTTGAGCACTTTCTGTGCGTCACGCCGCCTGACCTGGACGAAGAGAAGGATCACCTCCCCGTCCCGCCCTTGGCCGTTGAACGTGGTGACCCGGAACCCATCGGTGCGCAGCTGTGCGGCCACCTCATCGCCGATGGAGGAGAAGACCTTCACCGCCTGGTCCCCGATCTTCAGTTTGCCCTCCAGTGTGATGCCGACGAAGGTCCCGGTGGCGAACCCCAGCGCATAGGCAAAGGCCGTGATCGGGGCGGAGAGGTCACTGAGTACCTTGGAGACGGCGAAGACCCAGATCAGCATCTCGAAGAAGGCGATCCAGAAGGAGAGGAGCCGCTTGCCACGGATGACCATGGCATGACGAAAGGTCCCCAACGAGACATCACACACGCGCGCCACGAAGATAAGGGCGGCCAACGTCAACGTTTCTTTTGTAACCACTGAAGTAACCTCACACAATGATGGGTGACAGGAAGCTGTCTGTTCAAAGAGTACGAAAGAACGTGCAAAGAGGCAATGAGGCGTCAGGCAAAGAGTGCGTGATAGAGGGTCGTGACCGCCGCCTTGCTGTCCCTCTCCTCCACACCGATGAGCATTGAGGTCGCGCTGCTGCCGTAGTTGAGGAAGGTGATGGGAATCTGCGCCCGCTCCAGGGCGGAGCTGACAACCCCCACGAGCGCAGGATCCTCATTGACGAAGGCGCCCACCACACCGACCACCGCATGAGCGTGGTCGACCTCGATCGAATCGAGGGCGAACTCAGATCTGAGGCGCGCACACATCGCCTGAAGCACCCCCTCACTCGCCTGGCTCGTCTCAAAGAACCAGACGATCGAATCGATGCCGTAGAGGGAGAAGACGGGCCGCACGCCGAAGACGCGCATCATCGTCAGCAGCGCGTGACGAATCCCGGTGCGCTTGAACAGCATCAACTTGTGGACGGTCAGGCGGCTGAAGCCCCCCTTGGCGCTGACCCCGGCCAGCGGATGGCCGTCACACTCCCGCCCTTCAACGATCCAGGTCCCCTCATCACTCGGGGCGTTGGTGTTCTTCACATTGATGGGGATGGATGCGGTGATGACCGGTGCGATGGCCTCCTCATGGAAGACGCTTGCCCCCACCGCAGCCAGTTCACGTACCTCGCGGTAGGTCATCCGATCCACCACCGTGGCTCCTTCGACAAGACGGGGGTCGATGCGGTAGACGCCGGAGACATCGGTCCAGTTCTCGTAGACCTGGGCCCCGATCGCCCGGCTGATGATCGCACCGGTGATGTCGCTGCCGCCCCGACTGAAGGTCTGTACTTTTCCGTGGCTGTTCGATCCGTAGAAGCCCGGCACGACGTACCGCTTCTTGGGGTCGAGGGCCTCCCTGAGGCGCTCGTAGGTCGTCTCATCGACGCTGCCATCATCGGCGATGATGATGCGCCCCTCGGTCTCCAGGAACTCCCAACCGAAGTACGCCGCCACCAAGCGGGCTGAGAGGTATTCGCCTCGACTGGCCGCCCAGTGGTCGCCGGCCCCCGCTTCAATGTGCTCCCTCACCTCGGCGAGGATGGGGAGGAAGAAGTCATGCTCCATGCCAAGGCCGGAGAGGATATCGGTGTAGCGGGCCGCGATGGCATCGAAGACCGCTCGGCAGGACTTGCCTTCGGCCACCAGGTGGGCGCAGCGGTAGAGCAGGTCGGTGACCTTCTCATCGTTGCCGCTCCGCTTCCCGGGGGCCGAGACGACGACGATCCGCCTCTCATCATCGCCGTGGACAATCTTCTGTACTTTCTCTATGTGGGGTGCGTCAGACAACGAGCTGCCGCCGAATTTGCATACAATCATGGTGTTCCCTCGATACGAGGTATTGTATTGAATGAGAACCGCTTGTGCAAGCGTGGAATGTTTTATTCAATTTGTTGTTATATGTACATATATTTCATCAGATTATCATGAAATCGCAACGCTCTCATACATACACCAGGGGAGAGGCATCAGAAGGAACCGGGCGGCGATGCACTGACGCTGCCGTGACAAAGAAAAAGCATGACAAACCCACCCTCCCCTGTTACCATGGCCCCAAGAGGTGACGTATGCAGGATACAAAGCGTTCGATCGTTGCATGGGCGTTCTACGACTGGGCCAACAGCGCCTTCGCCACCACCGTCATGGCGGGCTTCTTCCCGGTCTTCTTCTCCGCCTACTGGGCGGTGGGCTCTTCGGCCGCCGAGGGGACCTTCTATCTGGGCCTGGCCAACTCCATCGGGAGCGCCATCATCGCCATCCTCGCCCCCTTCCTCGGCTCCATCGCCGACTGGGGCTCCTACAAGAAGCGCCTCCTGGCCTTCTTCGCCCTCCTCGGGGCCGTGATGACGGCGAGCCTCTCCCTGCTTCAGATGGGCAACTGGCCGATGGCGGTGGTCATCTACCTCTTCGCCATGGTCGGCTTCGCCGGTGGCAACACCTTCTACGATGCGCTCTTGCCGTACGTCGCCAGCGAGGAGAAGGTCGACTTCGTCTCCTCCCTCGGCTACAGCCTCGGCTACATCGGCGGTGGCCTGCTCTTCGCCGTCAACGTGTTTATGTTCCTCAATCCCGAGTGGTTCTCCATCGTGAGCCAAGAGCAAGCGGTGAAGCTGAGCTTCGTCATGGTGGGCATCTGGTGGGCGGTCTTCAGCCTGCCGATCCTCCTCTTCGTCAAGGAGGAGAAGAGCCGGGAGGCGCTGCCGCTCTCCCAAGCCATCCGGAAGGGGATGAGCGTGACGATCAACACGGTCAAGAGCTTTCGCAGCCTGAGGACCATCTCGTTCTTCCTCGTCGCCTACTGGCTCTACATCGATGGGGTGGACACCATCATCGTGATGGCGGTCGCCTACGGCACCTCACTGGGCTTCCCCAGTGAATCGTTGATCGTGGCGCTCCTCATCACCCAGTTCGTCGCCTTCCCCTCGGCCCTGCTCTACGCCCTCTTCGCCAAGAAGGTGGGGGTGAGGCGAGCGCTGCAGGTGGCCATCGGCGCCTACACCTTCATCGCCATCCTCGGCTTCTTCATGAACAAGCCGCTCCACTTCTACCTCTTGGCGGTGGCCATCGGACTCTTCCAAGGCGGCATCCAGGCCTTGAGCCGCTCCTACTACACCCGCTTGATCCCCAAGGGACGGAGCGCCGAGTTCTTCGGCTTCTTCAACATGCTGGGCAAGTTCGCCTCCATTCTCGGCCCCCTGCTCATGGGCCTGGTGAGCCTGGTCACCGGCTCCACCCGCCTCGGGATCGTCAGCCTCATCATCCTCTTTTCCGGAGGCTTCTTCATGCTGAGCAAAGTCGATGAGACGAAGGGAGCGGAGGAGATGGCCGCCTTCCTCGCCCAGGAGTAGCTTTACCAAAGGTCTCCTCTATGCTATGAATGGAGAATCAGAGGAAATACCCATGCAGCCAATAGCAGAAAATAAGATGGGGGTCAAACCGATCCCCTCGCTCGTGTTATCCATGTCCTTTCCCATCATGCTCAGCATGCTGGTGCAAGCCCTCTACAACGTGGTGGACAGCCTCTACGTCTCTCACTACAGCCAGGACGCGCTGACCGCCCTCACCCTCGCCTTCCCGCTGCAGAACCTTCTCATCGCCGTCAGCGTCGGCACCTCGATCGGCATCAACTCCCTCATCAGTCGAAAACTCGGCGCCAAGGATACCAAAGCCGCCAACAAGGCCGCCGGCAACGGCATCATCCTCTCCCTCCTCAGCTGGCTGCTCTTCGCCATCATCGGGCTCCTCTTCACCCGCCGTTTCATCGGTTTCTTCACCACCGATGCCGAGTTGCTCAGGATGGGGCACCACTACAGCGCCATCGTCCTCTTCTTCTCCCTCGGCGTCTTCATCGACATCACCTGCGAGAGGATCCTGCAATCCACCGGCGATACGGTGAGGCCGATGATCATCCAGATGACCGGTGCCATCATCAACATCATCCTCGACCCGATCCTGATCTTCGGCCTTTTGGGGGCACCGCGCATGGGCGTCGTCGGAGCCGCCATCGCCACCGTCTTCGCCCAGCACGTCTCGGCCGCCATGGCGGTCTACTACGTACGCAAGAACCGGGAGATCACCATCGCCCGGGAGGACCTGAAGCTTGAGGGGAGGACCGTCAAGGACATCTACGCCGTTGGCCTTCCCTCGATCATCATGCAGTCCATCTCCACACTGCTCAACACCAGCCTCAACAAGATCCTCATCGGCTTCGGCACCACCGCCGTGGCGGTCTTCGGCATCTACTTCCGCCTCCAGTCCTTCATCTTCATGCCGGTCTTCGGCCTCAACAGCGGCCTCATCCCCATCATCGGCTACAACTACGGTGCAAAACGTCCCAGGCGCATCACCGAGGCGATCCGGGTCGGCATCGTCGTCAGCTTCATCATCATGACCACCGGCTTCCTCCTCTTCACCTTCTTCCCCCACATCTTCCTCGGCTGGTTCAACGCAACCGCCGAAATGGTTGCCATCGGAGTGGTCGCCATGCGGCGCATCAGCCTCTGCTTCATCTCAGCGGGCTTCTGCATCGTCCTCGGCGCCCTCTTCCAGGCCACCGGCGACGGGCAGATCACCATGATCACCAGCATCACGCGCCAACTGCTCTTCCTCTTGCCGGCCGCCTACCTCTTGGGCAAGTACTACGGTCTCGACGCCCTCTGGTTCAGCTTCATCATCGCTGAAACCGCCTCTCTGATCCTGACGGTCTTTTTCTTCATCAGGCTCTACCGCAAGAAGATCCGTCCACTCTCTACCGCTGAGCAGTGAGCGCCCATGATGACGGTACCCGTTGCCCCAGCTGCAGGGCCGGGAGGGTCTTCCGACACACCATACCGCACTCACAAGCACAGGATATGACAATTGCTCTCTCGTAAGCAGATGCGCTACACTGTGTAAAATTTGAGCACGGCTCCGTGGCCAACGCAGGTTCCAAAGCCGACAGAGTTCTCAATGTCCAAGAGGAAATAGCACATGAGAGACACCAATCAATTGACGCGAACCTACATGGATTCCCTGCTGGTGGAGCTGCGGCAACTTGACTGCACCATCCCAGATACGACGTTTCATCTCTTCGGCGAGACATTTGCCACCCCCATCATGACCGCCGCACTCTCTCATTTGAACAGCTATCATGACGGTGGCATGGTAGAGCTGGACCGGGGCGCAAAAGAAGCAAACGCCGTGCTCTGGTACGGGTACGGCGAAGATACAGAACTTGAAGAAATTCTTGCGACCGGGCAAAGACGATAAAGATCATCAAGCCGTTCAAAGAGCGAAAAGAAATTTACCGAAAGATCGAGCACGCCAAAAGAGCGGGGGTGTTTGCCTTGGGCATGGACATTGACCATGGCTACGACAAATTCGGTCAATACGATATGAACGCCCTGATGTGCGGCATCACCACCAGTGAATTGAAAGATTTCATCACAAACGCAGAGATCCCGTTCATCGTCAAGGGTGTGCTGAGCGTTCAAGATGCATTGAAGTGTGCTGAAGCGGGAGCGGCAGGCATTGTGGTCTCCCACCACCATGGGATCATGGATTACGCGGTCCCACCGCTGATGGTGTTGCCGGAAATCCGAGAGGCAGTCGGCCCTGAAATGAAAGTCTTCGTAGACTGTGGGATCGGCAGCGGTGCGGATGCATTCAAATCCATCGCCCTCGGAGCGGATGCCGTCTCGGTCGGAAGAGCCATGTTGGACTCTTTCAGAACAGAGGGGGCGGCGGCTGTTCGCAACGCAATCGTGCAGATGACCAGGGAGCTTGCCGGATACATGGCCCATACCGCAGCTGCCGACTTGTCACACATCGATGGGAGCGTTGTCCGAAGCCTTGATCGTTGAATGGACGGACTTCCCCCTCGGCTTGCTCTGTGATTCCTGACGGATCACGAGAAGCGTCCCGGTGCGCTTGCGCCAGGGGATCTGCTCCCAACATATTCGTGGGTCTTCGGCTCCCACGGTCTTAGACCACCTCCCCCACCGCCCAGAGTCTGCATGAACTCGGTGAACGGGGGTGGATGGAGGTCTGAAAACTCCACCGTACCAACCGGAAAGGAGGTGCCCGGAGGCAGCGCCAAGACGCTCTCAGATTCTTTCGCTTCCACAGTGCACTTCAAAATACAACCTCACCGAAAGGATCAGAGCGGTGATCAAGAGCTTCTGCTACATGTTCAGAAACACAGGTTGAAGTGGGAAGGAGTGTTCTCATCCCCCAGGATGTGGTCCCCCATGACAGCAATGAGTTAGAATTCCCACCGGATCACTCCCACTCTATGGTGGCGGGCGGTTTGTCGCTGATATCGTAGAGCACCCGGCTGACGGTGGGCACCTCAGAGAGGATTCTTTCTGAGATGGATCTGAGGAGATCCGGATCGAAGGGGTACCAATTGGCGTGGATCGCATCGACGCTTTGCACGGCCCTCAAGGTGCAGACCTCCTGGTATCTCCGCTCTCCATCCCGGATGCCCACGCTCTTGACCGGCAGCAGACAGGCGATGGCTTGGAAGATCTCATCGTAGAGGCCCGCCCTGCGTACCTCCTCGATGAAGATTGCATCCACTTCGCGCAGCGTATCGAGGCGCTCTTTGGTCACCGCTCCCACACAGCGTACCCCGAGGCCGGGGCCCGGGAAGGGGTGGCGGCCCAAGAGCTCGGAGGGAAGGCCCAGCACCGCCCCGATCTTGCGTACCTCGTCCTTGAAGAGCTCACGCAGCGGCTCGACAAGCTCCCACTTCAGGTCGGCGGGAAGACCGCCGACGTTGTGGTGGCTCTTGATGGCGAGGCCACCGCCCTTGGCGGGGTTCTGGCTCTCGATGACATCGGCGTAGATGGTCCCTTGGGCGAGGAAGGCGATCTCCCCAAGTGAGCGGCCGGCATCGTAGAAGGTATCGATGAAGAGGCGACCGATGATCTTCCGCTTCTCTTCGGGATCGGAGATATCTTTGAGCTCGGCGAGGAAGCGAGCCTCGGCATCGACCTTCACCAGGTTGATCTTATAGTGCTCGCGAAAGAGCTGCTCCACCATCGCGGCCTCACCCTTGCGCAAGAGGCCATGGTCGACGAAGACACAGACCAGCTGGTCGCCGATGGCACGATGGATCAAGAGGGCCGCGACCGAGCTGTCCACTCCACCGGAGAGACCGAGCAGTACCCGCTTGTCGCCCACCTGCTCCTTGATGCGCCTGGTCTGCTCCTCGATGAACGTCTCCATGCTCCAAGAAGCGCTGAGCCCTGCCCGCTCGAAGAGGAAGTGTGTGAGCGAGAAATGGTCGATCTCCTCGGTGCTGTTGAGAGGAAGCACCGGAACCGTGGTGTCTGGAATCTCGGTCTCGTCACAGAGGATGATGGCTTTGGCATCGAGGGCGGCGAGCATCGCCGGGGTGAAGGCGACCTGGCTGTAGACGCCGAGGTCACGGACAGCGCGGGCGATGTGGTGGACCGGTCGCTCCCCGTCGGTGTAGATGGCTACGATATCATGCATGATGGGAACTCCTACCAAGCGAGGAAGCGTACCGGGGGGTACGCGCGCTTGACTGCCGTCGAGACACCGAGGCCGAGGATGAAGCCCACGGCACTCTGGACGAGGTTGCCTGGAATCTCGGCCGCCGCGACCGCCGCGGTGCTGATGAAGAGCGATGAGAGGGCGAAGTATCCGAGCGTAACGGTGGCCATGCAGACGATACCGGCGAGGATCTTCTTCAAAAGCGATGCTTCAACCCCCGCTTTATTGCGGACGATCAGGGCGATGAGCAGCCCCTCCAGGCCGTGGACCGCAAACGAGATCGGGGCCCATTGGGCGTAGCCGCTGATCAAATCGGCCAAGGCGGTCCCGAGGCCCGCCGCGATGAACGCCGAGGCGGGGCCAAAGGTGAAGGCGATGAAGCAGATGGCTACATCACAGAGATTGAGATACCCCTTAGCGGTAGGAATCCTGACAATCATGGTGAACACGACGACCACCGCCGTCAACACCGCCGTCACGGCGATCTTGAGTGCGTTCTTATTTTCCTGCATGGTCTGTTTCTCCCTATGCTTTGCAGAGTACCCAAAGCACAGTGACAATGATAATGGAAATGACAAAATCGGTAAATAGATGGGTGTAGGAGTCGAGGCTGCGATAGTTGGTGCGCCGCTCGCTGCGCCCGAGGCCCCGCATCTCCAAACTCATCGCCAGGTTGGGGATCGAACGCAGTGCGACGACCAGGACGCTGGTCAAGGTGGGCAAGAGATCCTTGAGGCGCTGCGCGTAGTTTTTCCGCTCCTCTCGCGCCGACTCCCTCAGGCGATGGCTCTCTGAGATCTGCGAGAAGCTCTCGGCGATGAAGGGGATGTAGGTGAAGGAGAGGGTCACCACCAGCGCCGCCTTGTAGGGCAACCTCCAGAAGCGCAGGGCCAGCATGATCTCCCCCATCACGGTGGTGGCGAAGAGCAGCGTACACACGTAGGTGATGCCGATGAAGCGGCAGGCGAGGCGCAACGCCTGGAGCGCCCCTTCGACCGTGATGATGGTCAATGAACGGACGCTCCAGAGGCTCTGGCCGCTTCGTACGTTGAAGGGGGAGAAGAGGAGCATGAAGAGCAGCATCGGGGCGATGGAGAGGAAGACACGCGCGATGTTCTTTCCCCCCGTATTGCGCCATCCCACCACCACGACCAGCAGGACCGTCAGGGCAAGGCCCGTCAAGGTGATGGGCAGGAAGAAGAAGACGCAGAGCAGCACCATCAAGAGGATCTTGGCGCGGGGGTCGAAGCGGTAGAGCCAGCCATGGCCGGCGACATAGGCTGAGGTGTTCATCGTTCGGTCAACCTCCCATCTTCGATGGTGTAGGCGCGCCCCCCCACCTTGGCGGCAAAGGTGCGGTCGTGGGTGATGAGGAGGAGGCCCGACCCACGCCGGCGCAGGCTCGCGATGATGGAGAGTGCGCTGTGATAGGTCAGTGCACTGTCCAGTTCATCGAGGATGTAGAAGGGGCGATCCAAGAGATAGTACACCGCGGCCTGCAGGGCCTTGCGCTTGGGATAGCTCATCGTCGTCGGGGTATCGGCAAGGCGCAGGCCAAAGAGTTCGGCTGCGTCGCCGACCTGCGCTTCAATCTCTTTGGTCGACCGCTCACGCCGTCGCCTCAGCGACCAGGCGAGCTCCTCCTCCACCGTCGGCAGGAAGATCTGCAGGTCGGGGTTCTGGAAGAGGTAGCCGACGCTGCGGTTGAGCTCCTTGGTCCCCTGCCTCTTGCCATTGAGGAGGATGGAGCCACCCTTCGGCTCGTCGAGGCCACAGAGCAGACGGCTGAAGGAGCTCTTGCCGCTGCCATTGGGTCCGGTGAGCGTCACCAGCTCACCGCTGTGGAGGGCGAAGGAGTCGACGTGCATCTCAAAGGGAGGAGAGGTGGCGGTACTGCGTCGCCTCCGCTCCACCGTCAGGTCATCGGCCATCAGGGTCGCCTGGTGGTGCGCCTCGATGCGCTGGGTGAGCAGGGGGTTCGGCCTGTCATCACCGGAGAGGGTGGAGAAGCGTTCGATGGCCTCTGGAAGCGGCAACTCCACGATGCGCTGCTCGTCGAGGAGCAACACCCGGTCAAAGAGATCGACAAAATCGGAGAGGTAGCGGCTCGCCAGCACCAGACAGGTCTTGCCTTCGGCCAAGATCGTCTCTTTCAAGCGCACCCGCCACATCAAATCGAGGTCGTCGAACGGCTCATCGAGGAGCCAGAATCGTGGTGAGATCGCCTCCTGGATAGCCAAGAGCACCCGTTTGCGCTCCCCACCGCTGAGTTCACCCTCGTTGGCGTCACGAAGATGGGTGAGTCCCCACAGCGAGAGCGACGCCTCGATACGCCGGCTCATCTCCGCTCTTGGAAGACCCAACGACTCCAGCGGGAAGGCGATCTCCTCCTCGACGGTGGTGGCGATGAACTGCTCGACGGGGTTCTGCGAGACATACCCCACCTCGGTGAGCAGGTGCCACGGCTCGATGGTACTCAGATCCGTGCCAAAGAGATGAACCGTGCCGCTCAGGGTCCCGGGAAAGTACTTGGGGCAGACTCCGCTGATGATCTTGGCAAGCGTGGTCTTGCCCTTGTCGAAGGGGGCGAGGAGCAGGACCCGTTCCCCTTCATCAAGGGAGAGGGAGAGATTGCTGAAAAGCGGCTCGAGGGGACGCTCCTGATAGGAGTGGTAGGAAAAGCTGAGGTTGGTAATCGTGAGGGCGTCTGCCATACAATCCCTAGTGTTGGCCAGGCAACTCTTCGTATCGCTTGGCAATCGCGCCGTAGACGACCTGGTCGAGGCCCTTGAGCGCCTCATCGTCAAGATCTGCGGTGGAAATCGGTGCTCCGATGGAGAGATAGGCATCGACAATCTTGAAGTTCCGGATCGCTTCAAGGCCCGGGCGCATCCCCTTGACCGTGATGGGCACGATCGTCGCCTTTGCACGGGTGGCGAGCTTGAGGCTCCCAGCCTTCATCTCACCGATCTTGCCGGTCTTGCTCCGGGTCCCCTCCGGGTAGATGAGCATGGTTCCACCCGCCTTGAGCTTCTCCACACCACGGAAGATCGCCTTCATGGAGTCGCGGGGGCTTTTGCGCTCGATATAGACACAATCCAAGGCGTTGCACCACATATTGAGGATCGGCACCTTCTTGATCTCCGCTTTCACCACGACACTCGCCCAGAGACCGGCAGGCCCGACAAAGGAGGCGATGTCCAGCATCGACTGGTGGTTGCTCATATAGCAGACGTTGCCCCCCTCGGGGACGTGCTCCAGTCCATCGACATGGACACGGACCCCCAAGAAGAAGCAGACCGCACTGCCGATGAAGTGGGCACAACGCCTCAGATGGCGTTTTCTCCGCTCTCCCCGCATCAACGCGGCCGGCAGGAACGCGTAGAAGAGGGAGAGGATGAAGATGGGTATGACAAAGAGGGCGGCTACGGCTATCCTGATTTGTTTCATACGCTCACCTCATCTCAACCATACTCTTGGGTTTTATAGAGCTTGGCATACTGGCCGCCCTTGTGCAAGAGCTCCTCGTGGCTCCCGCTCTCCACAAGACGACCTTTGTCCAACACCAGGATGGTATCCGCCCCCTTGATGGTGGTGAGCCGATGGGCGATGACGATGGCGGTTCGCCCCGCCGAAAGGCGTGCGAACGCCTCGACGATCATCTCCTCGCTCTCGGTGTCCAGGCTACTGGTCGCCTCGTCAAAAATCAAAATCGGGGGGTTCTTCAAGAAGACCCGGGCGATGGAAACCCGCTGCTTCTGCCCACCGGAGAGCAAGGTCCCCCGCTCCCCCACCTCGGTGTCGAGACCGAGCGGCAGAGAGCGGACGAAGGTGCCCAGGTTGGCTGCGTCGAGCGCGGCCCACATCTCTTCATCGGTCGCATCGACTGCACCATAGCGGAGGTTCTCCCGAATCGATCCGTCGAAGAGGAAGATGTTCTGCTGCACGAAGCCGATGTTCTTGCGCAGTGAGCTCTGGCGTACGGAGAGGACATCCTGTCCGTCGATGAGGATCCGGCCCGCAGTCGGTTCATAGAACCGGGGGATCAGGCTGGCGAAGGTCGACTTGCCTGCCCCGCTCTCCCCGACGATGGCGACGGTCGACCCGCCGGCGATGGTCACATCGATCGAGGAGAGGATCGCCTCTGCGCTCGATTCGTATTGAAAGTCGACGTGTTCGAAGACCACCGTCCCCTCGCTGATCTTCAGCGCCTTGGCATCCTTTGCATCCTGGATGGTGGGGTCCTCGTCCATGACCTGGGCGAAGCGCTCGAAGCTCGCCATCCCCTCCTGCAGCTGCTCGGTGAAGTTGATCAACCGATCGATGGGAGGCAGGACCACACCGACGTAGAGGATGAAGGCCACCAGGTCATAGGACTCGACCTTGCCGAAGTAGATGAGGATGGCACCGCCGGCGATGGTGAAGAAGTAGTAGAGCTCCCGGAAGAAGCCGATGCCGGCGTGGTAGGAGCCCATGACGCGGTACTGGGCGACTTTGCTGTCGCGCAGGACATCGTTGACTTGGTTGAACTTCTTCTGCTGGAATGTCTCCCGGCCGAAGGACTTCACCTCTCGGATGCCCAGAAGCGAGTTTTCCACATTGCTGTTCACATCAGCCACCGTGGAGCGCACCCGACGGTAGGTCGCCTTCATCCGGTGCCCGTAGTGGATGCCGTAGAAGACCATGATGGGAAGCGGGATCATCGAAACGAGGGCCAAGAGCGGGTTGTACCGGAACATCAGGATGTAGGAACCGGCGATGGTGGCGACGCTGATGATCAGATCCTCGGGGGCGTGGTGCGCCATCTCGGTGATCTGGAAGAGGTCGTTGGTGATCCGGCTCATCATGTGGCCGGTCTTCGTCTTGTCGAAGTAGCCGAAGGAGAGCTTCTGCAGGTGGGCAAAGAGCTCGCTGCGCATATCGGTCTCCATCTTCACTCCGAGGATGTGCCCCCAGGTCATGCGGATGTACTGACAGATTGCCAAGACCACGTAGATGAGCAACATCATGGCGAAGATGAAGACCATGTTGGAGAAGTTCTGCTCCGGAATCTCGACTCTCAACAGCTGACGCGTCAGCGACGGTACGAGGATGGAGAGGACACTTGCAAGGACCGCCACCCCCATATCGAGGAAGAAGAGTCCCTTGTACGGCCGATAGTAGGCAATAAAGCGCTTGAGCATCCTACTTCTTCCCCTTGCCCAACAGCCGCGAGAAGAAGGACCCCTTCTTCTTTTTCTCGCCCTTGTCCGTCTCCGGTGCCGCTTTCGCCGGTTGCGTGGCGGCGGGTTTGGAAGCAGGCTTGGATGGGCGCTGGATCTGATCCCGTCGTTCCGCAGTGGGCTTGGAAGAAGGCTTGGCTGCCTGCTTGGGTGGGCGCTGTTGCCCTTCCCGTCGTTCAGCAGTGGCCTGGACAGCGGGAGCACCGCTCTCCTTCTGGTACTGCTCCTTGTAGTAGGCGAGCCGCTCATCGAGCGAGAGGGCCTGGATCTGGGCGTAGCTCTTGGAAGATTGTGGTGAGCGCCTCGGCTGTTGTGGCCGCGGTCGTCCACCCTGGCCTTGCCCTCCCCCCTTCCGTGGTGCACCCTTGGATTGGGGACGGGACCCGCCCTGTCTGCCGGTGCCGCTGCGCGGACGACCGGACGGGGGTGACGAAGGCCTGCGCCCTCCGCTTCGCCCACCCCGGCTTCCCCCACCGCTCCGGTCGGAGGCGAAGGAGTACTCGTCGCGGCTGACCAGATCCCGGAAGCTCTTGTGGGCGCTCTTGTCCTCGACCTTGGCCACTTCGTCCATATCAGGCCAGACCACCGGGATCTTCATCTGGATGAACTCTTCGATCGCCTCGAGGTTGAAGACGTACTCTTCATCGGCGAGGGAGATGGACTTGCCGCTCTTGCCCGCCCGAGCGGTACGGCCGATTCGGTGTACGTAGCTCTCATAGTCGTCGGGGAGGTCGTAGTTGACCACCATCTCCAAGTCATCGATCTGCAGACCGCGGGCGGCGACGTCGGTGGCCACCAAGAAGTTGAGCTTGCCTTCCTTCATCCGGTCGATGGTCTCCAAACGCTTGGACTGCACCATATCCCCCATCAGGTACTTTGCGGGGTATCCATTGAGGGAGAGGCGCTTGGCCACCTCGATGCACCGGGCCTTCGTGTTGGTGAAGATCAGGCAGTTTGCCGGGTTCTGCTCCTTGAGGAGGTAGAGGAAGAGACGGAACTTCTCCGCCTTGGAGATGTGGTAGAGCTCCTGGGTGATCAACTTGACGGTGATCTCCTCCGGCTCCACCTCGATTTCCGCCGGCTCATTCATGAACGACCAGGCCAGGTTGCGCACCTTGGTGGAGAGCGTCGCCGAGAAGAGCATCGTCTGTCGTTCGGTGCACGGCCTGAGCAGACTGAACATCCGCTGGATATCGGGGTAGAAACCCATGTCGAAGAGGCGGTCCGCCTCATCGACGACGAAGATATCGAACTGACGGAAGTCGATCTTATGCATCTTCTGATAGTCGAGGATCCGGCCGGGAGTGGCGACGAAGATGTCGCACCCCTGCTCGATCAACTCATCCTGCTTGCCGTAGCCGACACCACCGAAGAAGGAGCCGACCACGAGGTCCTTGACGGCGACTGAAAGCTTGGCCGTGTCCTCCTCGATCTGGACGGCGAGCTCGCGCGTCGGGGCGATGATCAGCGCCTTCGGGTCGGATTTTCCCGCCGCCCGCGCCTTGGCCATCGCCTCCAGGATCGTCAACACATAGATTGCGGTCTTCCCACTGCCGGTCTTCGACTGGACCATCACATCGCGCCCCGTCAGACTGACGGGAAGCACCTTCGCTTGTACCTCGGTACACACACTGAAGCCTGCTGCTTCAACACCTTTGAGCACCTGCTCACTTAGGGGTAACTTTGTAAATTCCATTGGTTTAATGCCTTTATAGTCAATAGCTTAAATTCTGCATAAGGGAGCCTGATACCGGCTCCATTCAAAGATAGAGAAAAACACCACCGGTGTCCACCTCACCTGAGGATCATTGGCCTTCTCCCATTTCCCAGGAGCGCACCAGATCCTTGATGGCCAAGGTGCGGCGGTAGGAGCCGAGGAAGGACATGCCGTCGACACGGGAGAGCGGCATGGCCGCCATGCTGGTCGCGGAGATGAAGAGCTCGTCGTAGAGTCCGGCGAAGAGGTCTTCCACCTGCACCGCCTCGTAAACCACCGGGATGGAGAGCTTCGCCGCTGCCCGAATAACCTGTTCACGGGTGATGCCCAAGAGGACTTCACCGTCGCGTGCGGTATAGAGGACCCCATCGCGGAAGGCGAAGAAGTTGGAGCGCGTCCCCTCCAAGATATGTCCATGCCGATCCACCAGGAGCGCCTCAAAGTTCCCCCGGCGATTGGCGTCAGCCAGTGCCATGTAGTTGAGCAGGAGGTTTCCCGTCTTGCAGGAGGGGATGAGCCGCTCACCGCGATAGGTGGTCGCCCCCACCCCGTCACGGTAGTACTGCTCCGGGTAGGTGAGCATCGCAGAAGCGAGGATGAAGAGCATCGGATGATCCCCGCCGTAGAGCTGGATGCGGATCGTCGCATCGCTGATGGCATCGGCTGCGATCAAGGCCCCCACCCAGCGCTCGATCTGAGCTGAAGAGAAGGGGTGGACCAGGCCAATGCCCTCGCAGGACTTCTGCAGGCGCAGGAGGTGGTCTGAAAGATGGACCGGGTGGCCTCCCACCACCCTGATCGATTCATAGGTGGAGAAGCCGTACTGCACCGCTCGGTCGGTCACCGGCACGGTGGCTTCCGCGGCCGAGATCAAGGCACCGTTCAACACTGCATGCATCCCGATCATCTGTTGTTCATTCATGGATATTTTATCAACTCCCTGGGTTTACTGCCGTTTGGCGGGCCTACATACCCCATCTCTTCCATCTGCTCGACCAGCCGGGCAGCCCGGTTGTACCCGATCTTCAACCGCCGTTGGAGATACGAGGCACTCGCGCTCTTGCGCTCCACCACAATGGCGAGGGCCTCTTCCATCAACGCCTCATCATCGTTGAGGTCCACCCCGTCCGAGGAGCTCTCGCCGGCGGCCTTCGGTTCATCCTCCTCGAAGAAGGACTCATCGATGTAGTCGGGCTCTCCTTGGCGGGCGACGAAGGCGACGATATCCTCGACCTCCTGGTCGCTGAGGAACGAGCCCTGGATGCGTACCGACGCGGGCTCGCTGCTGCTCTGGTAGAGCATGTCCCCCCGACCCAAAAGCTTCTCCGCCCCCATCTCATCAAGGATGATCCGGCTGTCGGTCGAGCTCGTCACCGCGAAGGCGATGCGGGTCGGGATGTTGTTCTTGATGACCCCGGTGATGACGTCGACCGAGGGGCGTTGGGTGGCCAACACCAGATGGATGCCCACCGCCCGGCTCATCGCCGCCAAGCGGCTGACCTTCGTCTCCATCTCCTTGCCCACCAGGTGCATCAGGTCGGCGAACTCATCGATGATGATGACGATGTAGGGCAACTTCTCCCGTGCCAGGGCATTGGCCTTGATCTTCTCGTTGTAGCCGATGATGTTGCGCACCCCGATGGACTGCAGGAGCCGATAGCGTCGATCCATCTCGTAGAGGGCGAAGTCCAAGGCCTTCAGCGTCCGCTTGGCATCGGTGATGACCGGCGTGAGGAGGTGGGGGATCCCGTTGTAGATGTTCAGCTCGACGATCTTCGGATCGACGAGGATCAAGCGCACCTCACGGGGGCTGCGGGTAAAGAGGATCGAGCAGATCAGCGAGTTGACGCAGACGCTCTTGCCACTGCCGGTGGAGCCGGCGATGAGCAGGTGCGGGCTCTTCATCACATCGATGACCACCCCGCGGTTGAGCAGGTCTCGCCCCAAGACCATCGGGACCCCGAGCTCTTTCTTGAGGAATGGCAACATCTCCCGAAAGCCGATGATGTCGCGCTTGGCGTTGGGAATCTCCACCCCCACCGCACTCTTTCCGGGAATCGGGGCGACGATGCGCACTTGGGTCGCCGCCAGGGCCAGCGCGATATTGTCGGTGAGGTTGGCGATCGAATTGACCCGGACCCCCGGGGCCGGCAGCAACTCAAACATCGTAACGGTGGGACCACGGACGATGTTGGTCAGCTCGACGCTGATGGAGAACTGGGCCAGCGTGGCCACCAAGAGCTCGCCGCGCTTGATGGTCGGCGTATCGACGACATCCCCGATCTTCTCGTAGGTTTCGAGCATGCTTTCGGGCGGATACTTGTATCCGATCTTCCCGCGGTTGAGCAGAGCGCTCCTCCCCTCTCCCCTCACCAGGCCGCCAATGCCGTTGGAAGGCTCGAGCGGGTCATCCTCTTCAGCCACCTCTACCCCCGCCGGCTCTTCAACCGGGGCAGGAGGCTTGGCCTGCTCCCGCACCGGCTCCACCACGCTCTCCGGTTCTTGGATGGACACCGCTGGCCTCTCCTCCATCCGGACGGGCATGTCCACGCACTTCGGCTCTTCGACGGTCACCGCTTCGATCCGCTCCTTGACGACCATCGGCTGCTCTTGGTGCACCTGAGCCTTGGCGACCGCCTCGACAAGCATGCCCCTGCCCCGGCCTTTGGGGCGCGGTGTCTCCGCACTGTGCTTCTTCGATGGCCGCCCAATCGCCTCAAGCGCCCCCACCAAGAAGCCGGAGAGGGGTTCCCCCTCCCCACTCTTCCCTTTTTCTTTGGTGGGTCGCACAGAGAGCTCCTGTTGCCGCTGCTGTGCAGAACCCTGGCTCTCCTTGCGCTTCCGCTCCTCGTTCATGACATGGAGCGCACCCGTGGAGAGCTTGCCCAACTCCGCATCGCTCTGTGGCGTACTCTCCACTCTCTGTGGAGGGGTGTACGGACGCGAGAAGCTCTCCATCGCGGGGATGTCGACAACGGCGAAGGGTGAGGGATCAACCGGTTTTTGTGCATTCTCATCCACCTTCGGTTGCTGTGGCGGTTTCGCTTGAGATTTCTTCTTTTTTTGCTTCTCGGCCGGTCTGGCACGTGTTTCGTGACGCTTCTTCTGCCGTACCGCACGCTCACTCTTCATATGGGAGAGGGCATCGGCGACGAGGATGACGATGATGAAGAGCGCCATCTCGGCAAGGAAAGCGATGACCACCTTCAGCGATGCGCCTCTCCAGCTGTCTGACGATTCCAACAGGGCGGAGGCGAGATAGGGCCGGGCGGACTCCACCACCATATGGCTGAGCGTATAGAGGGTGTAGGCCATCGCCGACACCAAGGGGATGAAGAGATAGAAGATACGCTTGCCTCTCCTGATGGCCAGCACCATGGCAAAGAGGGCGATGAAGATGATCGGAAGCGGCACGAGCCCCCACGGCGATCCATCGGCGGCAAAGGAGAGGTGATCGTTGACCCATCCCACCACCAGCGTGAGTGGGGCGCTCTCCACGGCGAGGAAGGCCATGGCGGTCACCGCTGCGGAGGCGGATGCCATCACCAACACCACTGCAGCCACGATCAACGATATCCTTCTCTTCCGTTCAGCCATCTCCTGCCTCCTCGATGATGGTATCAAATCTTCCTCAGAAGGCAAAGTGTCCGTTCACCCTCGAGCATCGGCACCTCGATGGGCACCAATTCGCTCTCCCAACGACTCTTGCACCGGTTCTCAACCGCCTCAAGCTCCGCCTCAACCTGTGCACGCTGCCCCTTGTAGGCACAGACCCATCCCTCCGCATCGAGGAGGGGGGCGACGAGGTCGAGGATTTCGACCAGCGGACGGAAGGCACGGAAGGTCACCAAGTCAAAGCGATCCTGGACTTCGGCCAGGTCGCGGTCGATAATCCGCACCCGATCAACGAGGGAGGAGGCGACGATCGCCGAGCGGAGGAAGGCCACGCGCCGTTGCATCCGCTCCACCAGCGTCATCGTAGCGCTCGGCAGGGCGATGGAGAGTGGAATACCGGGCAATCCCGCCCCACTGCCCAGGTCGGCGATGTGCACCGACTCATGCGATCGAGTCAAGGCCTCGATGGTCTTGACCGCCGCGAGGCTGTCGAAGATGTGGCGGACAACCAACGCTTCCCCGGTGGCCCCCACGAGCTTGTAGGTGGGATTGAAATGCTCGATTTCAGCGATGTAGCGCTCCATCTGGCTGCGCTGCCGCTCATCGAAGCACAGGCCCAGCTCTGAGAGACCTTGCTCGATCAACGCCTCATACATGCGCGCCTCCCCGCTTGAGATGGACGATGAGGATCGCCACATCGCTGTTGCGCACCCCATTGATCCGGGAGGCTTGGCCCACCGAGAAGGGGCGCACCGCCTTGAGCTTCTCTCGTCCTTCGCTGCTCAGGGCCTCGATGCTGTCATAGTCGAAGAGCGGGTCGATGGCCATCGCCTCGAGGCGTTCAAAGCGGTCGACCTGCCGCTGCTGGCGATCGATGTACCCGGCATATTTGACATCCAGCTCGACGTGGAGCAGGGTCGACTCATCAAAACGGTCCAAACCGGCGATCTCTCCCTTCAACTCCTCGATGGTGACCTCGGGCATCTTCAACGCGGCGAGGGCGTTCTTCTGTCGATGGGTGTGCGCAGAGAGGAGATCCTTGACCGCTTCGATGCGCGCAAGCTTCTCTTCCAGCCGCTGGAGGTGCTCATCGCTCTGCAGACCAACTTCCCACCCCTTGTGTGTGAGGCGCACATCGGCGCTGTCATGGCGGAGGTTGAGGCGGTACTCGGCACGGCTGGTGAACATCCGGTATGGTTCCCGGGTCCCCATCGTCACCAAATCGTCGATGAGGACACCGGTGTACGCCTCTTGGCGCCCCAGGATCAGCGGCTTTTCCCCTTTGAGCTTCTGCGCCGCGTTGATCCCGGCCATGAGCCCTTGGCAGGCGGCCTCCTCGTAGCCGCTGGTCCCATTGGTCTGGCCGGCGATGAAGAGACCGGAGACGAGCTTGCTCTCCAGCGAGGGGTAGAGGGCCATCGGGTCGATGTAGTCATACTCCACCGCATAGGCGGGACGCATTATCTCGGCCTCCTCAAGACCGGCGATGGAGTGGATGAACGAGGTCTGCACATCCTCGGGAAGCGAGGATGAGATGCCGTTGAGGTACATCTCCTCACTGCCGAGCCCCTCCGGTTCAATGAAGATCTGGTGGCGCTCCCGCTCCGGGAACCGTACCACCTTATCCTCGATGGAGGGGCAGTAGCGCGGCCCGATGCCGCTGATCTTCCCGCCGTAGAGCGGAGAGCGGTCCATGTTCGCTCGGATGATGCGATGCGTCTCCTCCCCGGTCCACGTGATGTAGCAGTCCAGTGAGGGGCGGTCGACGGTGGGGTAATCGAAGCTGAAGGGGAGCATCGCCTCATCCCCCTCCTGCCTCTCCATCTTGGAGAAGTCGATGGATGAGCGGCGCACCCGCGCCGGGGTCCCGGTCTTCATCCTCCCCACGGGAAATCCCTTCCCTCGCAGCGCGGTGCCGAGCCCGATGGCCGCCGCCTCACCGAGGCGACCGGCCGAGGTCTCCCACTCCCCGATGAAGATTTTCCCCTCCATGAAGGTGCCGGTGGTGAGCACCAAGACCCGGCTGGAGATGGTGTGTCCACGCTCGGTGATGATGCCGAGGCACCGGCTCCCCTCCTCATCGAGGAGGAGGTCCACCACCGTATCCATGAAGAGGGCGAGATTGGCCTGCCCCTCCACCGTCTCCTTGGCCAAGCGATTGTAGGTGAACTTGTCCGCCTGGGCGCGGGGCGCCTGTACCGCGGGCCCGCGCCGTCGGTTGAGAATCCGAAATTGGATCATCGAACGGTCGATGAGGTGGGCCATCTCCCCGCCCAAGGCATCGATTTCACGGACGATGTTGCCCTTGGAGAGCCCCCCGATGGCGGGGTTGCACGACAGGGCACCGATGGTGTCGAGGCGCTGGGTGACCAGGAGCGTCGAGAATCCGATCCGTGAGAGGGCCAGCGACGCCTCGATGCCGGCATGCCCCCCTCCCACCACTATTGCATCATAATCCATGTCACTTCCCTACGCAGAATCCGCTGAAGATCCGCTCAAGGACATCGTCGCTGCGCACTTCTCCGGTGAGCTCGCCCAAATACCCCAAGGCCTCTGTGAGCTCGACGGCGACCACATCCAGCACCCCATCATCACGCGCCAGCTCCTCGGCTCGAAGCAGGGCGTTCTTCGCCCCCTCCAAGAGTCGCCACTGCCGCTCCCCCTCGATGACCAGCTCCTCATCCCCGCCGGCGGGCAGGGAGCGCTTCAAGCGCTCTTCGACTGCAGAGAGCAGGCGGGACACCCCCTCCCCACTCTGTGCACTGATGGCGAGCTTGTCCGCCCCCACCGGGGCCAGGTCGCTCTTGTTGTAGACCACGATGGTTCGCTCATCTTCGGCCGGGATATCCTGCAGGTCGGTGGAGTCGACGAGGTGGATGACCAGGTCGGCCTCCCCGATGAGCCGTTCAGTCCGTACGATTCCCTCCCGTTCCACCAGATCATCGCTCTCCCGCAGCCCCGCCGTATCGTAGAGGCGGATGGGGATTCCCCCGACCTCGAGATCCGCCTCGATGTAGTCGCGCGTCGTACCGCGATAGGGGCTGACGATCGAGCGCTCCTCCTTGAGCAGGAGGTTGAAGAGCGAGCTCTTTCCCACATTCGTCTGTCCGGCGAGGACCACGCGCGCCCCCTGCTTGTAGAGGCGTCCGACCTGGTAGCTGTCGACCAGCGTTTGGATGGAGGCGATCAAGGAGGAGAGCGAGGCAGCGGGAAAGACAAACTCATCCACCTCATCCTCGCTGTAGTCGAGCTGTACCTCCACGGCGGCCAAGAGGGTGAGCAAGCGATCCTTGAGCTCGTCGAGGCGCGCCCTCAGCCTCCCCTCGAGGCGAGAGAGGGAGAGCGAGCGCGAGCGCTGGCTCACCGAGCTGACCAGCTCCTCGACCGCCTCGGCTTGGGTGAGGTCCATTCTCCCATGGATGAAGGCGCGGAAGGTGAACTCCCCGCCTTCGGCGCTCCGCATCCCGATCCGCCCCAGGAGGGCGAGGATCGCCTGGATGACCGCCACCGACCCGTGCGAGGTGACCTCGATGGCCTCCTCTGCGGTATAGCCATGCCCCTCGGTGTTGATGGCCAACACCACCTCGTCGATGCGCTGTTGCCCCTCATCGTGGAGGTAGCCGTGCACCATGGTGGCGTTGGGTGCCTCGAGCAGCGCCTCCGGCCGTGAAAAGAAGGGGGCCAACGCCTGTCGGCACCCCGCTCCGCTGATCCGGATCACCGCCAGGCCACTCACACCCCAGGGGGTCGCAAGGGCATAGATTATATCCTGGGTATCATATCGACTCATGGGCCAAAGTATACTGCGCCTGTGCACTTGCTTGCAACAGAGGCCATCAGATGATTATGATGGGCGCATGAGAGATGCCGCGCTGTTTCGCAACCATATGATGAGACAAATCCGCTCGTTCTTCGATGAGCGCTCCTACCTTGAGGTCGATACCCCGGTCCTCAGCCCCACGCTGATCCCCGAATCGACGATCGAGAACTTCGCCACCCGCTTCGACAACCCCTTCTTGTCGTCGGTGGAGCTCTTCCTCGTCCCCTCCCCGGAGATCTATATGAAACGCCTCATCGCCGACGGCTGGGGCAGCCTCTACCAGATCAGCCACTGCTTCCGCAACAGCGAACAGCTGGGGAAGATCCACAACATCGAGTTCACCATGCTGGAGTACTACACCGTGGAGGCCGATGAACAGGACTCGATCGCCATCACGGAAGAGCTCTTTTCCGCCCTCGCCGACGGGGACAGCCCCGACCACCTGCGTCCCCCCTTCGCCCACCTCACCGTCGAGGAGGCGACAAAGACCCTCGCCGGTGTCGATCTTGAAAAGCACCCCCGCCAGAGCTCGCTGGCCGAGGAGGCGCGGAGGCTCGGCCTCTCGGTCCCCGATGAGGGGGAGAGCTGGGAGGAGACCTTCAACCGGATCTTCCTCACCTTCGTCGAACCCAACCTCCCCCAAGAGAAGCCGTTGGTGCTCGACCGCTACCCCGCCCAGATCGAGTGCCTCGCAACCCGTGACGGCGCCTTCCGGCAACGGTGGGAGCTCTACGCCGGGGGCATCGAGCTCGCCAACTGCTACAACGAGGAGCGGGACAGGCACGCCATCGACCGGTACATGGACGACGAGTACGCCCGTCTCGTAGGCAAGAGAAGCGAAAGCGGCATGCCGATCCCCGACATCGACCGTGAGTTTGGAACCATAATTTCACACATGCCCCCCGTCAGCGGCGTGGCCATGGGCATCGACCGCCTGCAGATGCTCTTGATGGGAAGGGGGAGCCTTGATGAGGTCATGCTCTTCCCGCTCTCGAGGATCCTTGGGTAGGGGTGTAATCCTTTGCTCTCACAATGATAGAATTGCGTGTGAATCGGAGGGGATGATTAATTTTCTTCTTTCTGATACGATTCGAGAGTGTATTTCGAGTATTCTGTAACCATATGAGGTAATGTATATGATTAAAGCTGGACAAATTGAGAAGGGAACCGCCTTGCTGATCAAGGGTCAGCCCTTCGTTGTCGTGGACCGAGAGTTCGTAAACCCCGGCAAAGGATCGGCCTTCGTCCGACTGAAGCTGAAGAGCCCCTCCACCGGCCAAGTACTGCAAGAAACGATGAAGAGCCAGGACAACGCCGAGGACATCACCGTCGCCGACCGAGACTGCCAGTATCTCTACAACGATGGAGAGAGCTTCCATCTCATGCTCACCGACAACTTCGAGCAGATCGAGGTCCCGATGACGACCTTCCCCGACTACGAGTTCTTGATGAAGGATGGGGAGACGTACCGGTGCACCTTCTGGGAGTCCCAGCTGTTGGAAATCCAGGTTCCCCCGAAAGTCGTCTACCTGGTCGCCGAGGCGGAGGAAGCCGTCAAGGGCGATACCGTCCAAGGGGCGACCAAGTACGTGACCACCGAGACCGGGCTGAAGGTCCGTGTTCCGATCTTCATCAAGCAGGGCGAGAAGATCCGCGTGAACACCGAGACACGGGAGTACATCGAACGGGTCAACAGCTGAATAGATCCATCTTTCGAGACACCCCTCCCCAATTGGCGGAGGGGTTGCTTTTTTTAGACACTTTGACCATACAATCCAGATAATGACAAATTAGTGCTAATTAATGATTATACATTCATTGAATAATCACCAAAACGTGTCAAAATATAGTTGTATGAAGAATACGTGAAGTCTCTTGGTGCCAGGTTTGTTCGGTTTGACACCGTGTCTGACCGATTTGGGCATCCGGCAGACTCTATCATCAAGGAGGATCCACATGAAGAGAAATCGTATGTTCATGCTGGCGCTCGTCGCCCTGGTCCTGCTGCCCGGCTTGCTGTTTGCCATGCCGTCCGCAGAGGAGAAGGGAGGCAAGGAGATGCGCCTCGCATGGTGGGGAAACCCCACCCGTGATGAACGGACCCTGAAGGCCGCAGACATGTTCATGGCAAAGTACCCTGAGGTCAAGATCGAGAGTGAGACCACCGGCTGGGCCGGGTACTGGGACAAGCTCAACACCCAGGCAGCCGCCGGCAGCCTCCCCGATTTGATCCAGCATGACTATGCGTACATGTTGCAGTGGGTGACCCGCAACCAGCTGGCCGACCTGACGCCCTACATCAAGGATGGCACCATCGACCTCTCCAAGGTCAATGACTCCTTCCTCACCGGCGGCATGGTCGACGGCAAGCTCTACGGCATCAGCCTGGGAACGAACGCCGTCTGTCTTACCTACGATCCGGCAGTGCTGGCCAAGGCGGGGATCGCCAAGCCCGACACCGCGACCTGGACGTGGGATGACTTCGAGCGCATCGCCATTGAGGTCTACCGCAAGACCGGCGTACAGACCATTCCGTTCTTCACCACCGACCCGCGCGTGGGCTTCGAGCATCTGATCCGGCAGCAGGGGGACGTCCTCTTCGGCACCACCGGCCTCGGCTTCACCGATGTTTCGGCGCTGCGTGAGTTCTACGCAATCCAGTTGCGGCTCCAAGATGCCGGCGCATTGATCAAACCCGAAGTGGCGTTCGTCTCCGTCTCTCCTGAGGAGGGTGAGTTCGCCAAGGGCAGATCGTGGGTTGAGTTCATCTGGTCCAACCAGTTCGTCGCCACGCAGAATGCCGCCGGCCGACCGCTTGAGCTTGGCTTGATGCCGATCCTCAAGGGAGCCAAGGCGAAGGGAACCTATCTCAAGCCGTCAATGTTCTTCTCGATTCCCGCCAAGGCGGCCAATCCGAAGGATGCGGCGCGGTTCCTCAACTACTTCCTCAACGACATCGAGGTCAACGACATGTTGATGGGTGAGCGCGGCGTCCCGATTCCGGACGATGTGCGGAACCACATGGCGACGAAGGTCGACGCGATCAACAAGCAGATCTTCGACTTCATCAGCCTTGCCTCGACCAACAGCGGGCCGATCGATCCACCCGATCCCCCGGCTTCCGGTGAGTTCTTGAAGATGGTACGCGACGTGACCCAGGAGATCCTGCTCAAGCGGATCAGCCTCGACGCCGGTGTTGCCAAAATCATGAATGAAGGGAACAATATCCTCAAATAGAGGGTGACTCAACGAGGAGACCCGGATCCGGGTCTCCTTCTCTCTACCGTGACTACCTCGGGAGGTGCAATGAAACAGACTATACGGCCGAAACGATCGTTGGCCGATGACATCGCCGGATATGCCTTCATCAGCCCATGGCTCCTCGGCTTCATCGCCTTCTCCGTCATCCCGATTTTTTTCTCACTCTACTACTCGTTCACCAGCTACGACATCCTCGGCTCCCCGGTCTTCAACGGCCTGGACAACTTTCGACGGATGGCGCACGACAAGCTCTTCTGGCAGTCGTTGAAGGTCACCTTCTTCTACGCCTTCATCTCGGTGCCGCTTCGCCTCCTCTTCGCCTTCTTCGTCGCGATGCTCTTCAACCGAGGGACCCGGGCCATCCGGGTCTACCAGGCGGTCTATTACATTCCGTCGCTCGTCGGCGGCTCGATCGCCATCGCCGTGATGTGGAGGCGCATCTTCATAGCCGATGGCGTGCTCAACGCGGTCCTGGCCAAGATTGGCATCATCACCGACTACTCTTGGATCGGCAGCCCGGACACCGCCATCTGGACGTTGATCATCCTCGCCGTCTGGCAGTTCGGCTCCTCGATGCTGATCTTCCTCGCCGGATTGCGACAAATTCCCACCGAATACTATGAGGCCGCGTCCATCGATGGGGCCGGCGCAATGCGCAAGTTCGCCCATATCACCGTCCCGCAGATCACCCCAGTGCTCTTTTTCAACCTCATCATGCAGTTGATCAGCGGCTTCACCGTCTTCACCCAGGCGTTCGTCGTCTCCGGTGGAACGGGTGATCCCTTGAATTCCACCCTCGTCTACGCCCTCTACCTCTACCAGCGCGCCTTCAAGTACTACGACATGGGCTACAGCAGCGCCATGGCCTGGGTCCTGGTTCTCATCATAGGAGTGATGACGGCCATCGTCTTCAAGACCTCCACCAGCTGGGTCTTCTACGAATCGAAGGAGGGCAAGTAACATGGCCACACAGCGAACCCGTCATCTCATCAACCAGACCATCTTCCATATCGTCGTCATCGCCCTCGGCTATGTGATGCTCTACCCCATCCTCTGGATGGTCTTCAACTCCTTCAAGACAAACGCCGAGATCTTCAACTCCGGGGTCCTGCTCCCCTCCTCATGGAAACTTGACAACTTCGTCCGGGGCTGGCAGTTCAACCGTTCCGTTTCCTTCTCGGTCTTCTTCAAAAACTCGTTCTACTATACGATCATCTCGACGATCGGGGCGGTGATCGCCTCCTCCCTGGTCGGGTACGGCTTCGCCCGCATCCCCTTCCGTGGACGCTCCTTCTGGTATGCCTGTATGTTCTTGACCATCATGCTCCCCTATCAGGTGGTCATGGTGCCGCAGTTCATCATCTTCCATAAGCTGGGGTGGGTGAACACCTTCAAGCCCCTCATCATCCCCCAGTTCGCCGGGGTGCCGTTCTTCATCTTCCTGATGGTGCAGTTCATCCGCCAAATCCCCTACGAGCTCGATGACTCGGCGAAGATCGATGGATGCAACCGCTTCAGCATCTACTCCCGGATCATCTTCCCCCTCATCGGGCCGGCAGTCATAACCAGCACGATCTTCAGCTTCTACTGGAGGTGGGACGACTTCCTCGGACCGCTGCTCTACCTGAACAAGATCCGCCTCTTCACCGTCTCGCTGGCCTTGCGGATGTTCAGCGACCCGATGACCTCCACCGACTGGGGTGCCATCTTCGCCATGGGCACGCTCTCCTTGCTGCCGGTGCTCATCATCTTCCTGATCTTCCAGAAGCACATCGTCCAAGGCTTGGTGACCACCGGCTTGAAGGGTTAGAAAAGTCGAAGGTACTCAGCGAAGGCCAAGAGGATGATGCCGATGCCGTGCGTATCGTCGATCCGCGGCAAGAGCTCCTCGGCGTAGTAGTGGCGGGAGCAGGAGAACTCGCTTCCTCTGCATACTCCCAACACCCGTCCCTCCTCATCGATGGCATGGCTGAGCAGCCCCTCGATGGCCCGTGCGATGGCATCGCGATACGGCTGCGGCTCCACAAACCAGCCGTGTTGCACCGCCCGGGAGCAGGCGGCGGCGAACATCGCCGTACAACTGCTCTCCTGGTACGATGTGCTCATATCCAACACCTGGTGGAACATCCCCTCCGCATCCTGGAGCGGCAGGAATCCCGCACTGAGGCGCCGGAAGCGCTCCAGCATCCGCTGTCGGTCCGGGTGCTCCTCGTCCATGGCCAAGAGCAGTTCGCTCAAGCTGAAGAGCACCCATCCGTTGCCCCTCCCCCACGGGATGCCGGTGGCGATGGAGCGCTCAAAGTCATAGACGTGGCTCATCAGGCTCGTCTCCTCCATGAAGAGCAGGGAGAAGAAACCGTCGAATTGGCGAACTGCGTCAGCGAGGTGGCGCTGGTCGCCGGTATAGGCGGCATAGCGGCAGAGGAAGGGAACCGACATGTAGAGGTCGTCCGCCCAGAGCGTATTCTCATGGAACTCATGCATCAAGCCGGTTCGGTAGAAGGTGCCGTCCGCCAAGCGCGGCTGCACCTCGCTGATGTACTGCCCCACCACCGCCATCAAGTGTTCATACCCCACCAAATGGTGGTCTCGGGCCACCTCCAGCACCGTGGCGGCAAACGAACCGCAGTCATCGAGGCTGTCCAGGCTCGTCATGAGGTGGTGGACCGCCGTCGCGCCACCGAGCGTCTCCTTGTCCCACAGCGCATACTCGTACGTATCGATGCTCTTCTGTATATGAGCGAGCAAGAGGGCGTGGATGCGTTGGCTGAGGCTCCCATCGATCGATGTGAAGAGACGCTCCATCTCGACCAGGCCGTAGAGGGTGACCCCCAAGGGGTAGTTCCAGTGTCCGAAGCGCTCGTTGTCATTGGAGATCCTGAGGTACGTATCCCTCCCCTCCAGACGCCAGAAGGCGTCTCCATCCCCGCTCATGAACGGCTTGGTGAACTGGATGGCGATATCCTCGTCCGCCTCCTCGAAGGGCCCTGCCACGAGGATGCGATACGGGCTCTCCTTCCCCAGCAGCGGGTTGATGAGCGGCAACGGTTCCCCGCGCTCCTCATCCCAGAGCGTGAGGAACAGCGGCTCCTTGATCGAGGCGCGGGCAACCAGCTGATGAGTGCCCGCCCCAAGGTGCATGGAGGGGCGGCTCGCCTGCCCATCGATGGTGAGCGGCGCGTTGGTTTCCACGCGGCACTGACAAGCGGAGGGGAGCGTCACCGAGGTGACGACGGTAGCCACCATCTCAGGGGAGGCGTCGGGATAGATCTCACTGAGGGAGAAGCCGTCAACAGCTGAAGGGGTCGCACGGTTGCGATAGGAGAGCAGAGAGAGGGTGGTCCGGTCGATCTGCGGAAGCTGCTCGCGCTCCGGTTCACTGTACCACACCCCCTCCATCAGCTGGTCCGGCGTCAGGAAGTAGTAGTCGAGCTTCCCAACCCAGGTGCCGAACTCACCGCCGAAGCCACCGCTGGTGTTCTCACACTCCAAGACGATGTCGTTGATACCCGCCTGCATGGGCAGGTCGAAGATCACCTTGCTGCGCCACCGTTCGCTGAAGATGTCGCTCTTCGCGCAGAGAGAGCCATTGACGAAGATTCGCACCGGGCCGTAGGGGATCAAGGCGAAGCGCAACGTCGACTCGCCCGAGGCATGCCAGGTCGCCCACAGGTAGCTGAAGCTCCCGAGCGCCGCCTCGGGGAGGAGGGTTTGCAGATCGGCATGATAGCGGTAGTCCGCTCGGCGATACAAGCCCCCCATGATGTATGGGCGATAGGTATACGCCTGCTCTCCATGGAGAGAGAGATACCGCTCAACGATGATCCTGGCACTTGTCAACACGTGCTCTTTTGTTGGGTGTACGTTCGCTTTCATGCCGATAGTGTGCTATACCCCCTCCCATTTTGCAAGCGACATCACGCACAGAAGGCCCCCTGGAGTGGGGGCCACAAGGATTGGAACAGGGTCAGCCGATCATGAGGGCCAGGTCGTCCTCCACATTGGTGATGCCGGCGATGCCGAAGTTCTCCACCAGCACGTTGACCACGTTCGGTGAGAGGAAGGCCGGCAACGTCGGGCCGAGGTGAATGTTCTTCACCCCGAGGGAGAGCAAGGCCAACAGCACGATGACCGCCTTCTGCTCATACCAGGCGATGTTGTAGGCGATGGGCAGCTCATTGATGTCTTCGAGGGCGAAGATCTCCTTGAGCTTGAGGGCGATGAGGGCCAACGAATAGCTGTCGTTGCACTGCCCGGCATCGAGGACCCGGGGGATGCCCCCGATCGTGCCGAGGTCGAGCTTGATATACTTGTACTTGGCGCAGCCGGCGGTGAGGATCACCGTGTCCTTGGGCAACGAAGCGGCAAACTCGGTATAGTATTCGCGGCTCTTGGCCCTTCCATCACAGCCGCCCATGACGACGAATTTACGGATGGCTCCGCTCTTGATCGCCTCGACCACTTGGTCGGCGAGGGCGAAGACCTGGTTGTGGGCAAACCCACCGACCAACTCCCCGTCCTCGATCTGCAACGGGGGCGGGCACGTCTTGGCCAGGGCGATGACCTCGGAGAAATCCTTCTCCTCCCCGATCCCCCCTTCGATGTGCCTGCACCCGGGATAGCCGGTCGCCCCGGTGGTGAAGAGACGATCCTTATAGGACGCGGAGGGGGGGACGATGCAGTTGGTGGTCATCAAGATCGGGCCGTTGAAGGATTCGAACTCCTGCTTCTGCATCCACCAGGCGTTCCCGTAGTTGCCGTAGAAGTTATCGTACTTTTTGAAGGCCGGGTAGTAGTGGGCCGGCAGCATCTCCGAGTGGGTGTAGACATCCACCCCAGTCCCTTTCGTCTGCTCAAGCAGCATCTCAAGGTCGCGCAGGTCGTGGCCGCTGATGAGGATGCCCGGGTGTGTTCCCACCCCGAGCTTGACGCGGGTCATTTCGGGATTACCGTAGGCGGCGGTGTTGGCGCCATCGAGGAGCGCCATGCCCTCGACTCCCCACTTGCCGGTCTCGAGCGTCAGGGCGACGAGCTCATCGACACTCTTCTCTTCAAGCAGGTCACTGAGGGCGCGCTGGATGAAGGCATCGAGCTCCTCATTGTCCTTGATCAGGTTGTTGGCGTGCTTTGAGTAGGCCGCCACACCCTTGAGGCCGTAGGTGATGAGCTCCTTGAGGCTGCGGATGTCCTCATCTGGTTCGCTGAGCACCCCCACGGTGCGGGAGAACTCCTCCCAGGAAGCGACGGTGGTATCGGCATAGCGGGCGGCCTCGGCCAAGCCATCCGTATTGGAGAGCTCGTTCAGCAGGTCTTCCTTGGCCTTGATGGTGAGCAGGATCCGCTCGATGATCTGCTCATCATCGAAGTTCGCGTTGGTGATGGTCTGGAAGAGGTTGTACGTAACGATGTGGTTGACGGACAAGCCCACCGCCTTGCCCTCGCCCCTCAGCCGGGTGGCGACTTGGCTCAGCCCCTTGGTCACATAGATCAAAAGGTCCATCAAGTTGGAGGTTTCGCTCTGCTTGCCGCAGACGCCCGCCTTGGTACATCCGTAATTTCGCGCTGTCTCCTGACACTGGAAACAGAACATCTTGTTGTCCATGTAGTACGCTCCTCAAAGTATATTCGTGTGAAACCGGGCACTGCCCGGCCGAGATGGCTTTCTTGAAGATACCAGTTGCCGGCAGCTGTGTATGTTGGATTTCCAACAAACAGGAGTGTTCTGCTTGTCGCGTGTCCAAAAAGCTCCTATACTCACCGCAAACCAACAAGGAAGGATGAGAGTGGGACGTATTGAGCTCGTGGTCATAGCCTGTGGTCTGTCGATGGACGCCGTCGCCGTCTCGCTCTGCAAAGGGCTGAGGATGAAGAAGGCCAACATCGCCCAAGCGTTTGTCATCGCCTTTTCATTCGGCCTCTTCCAAGCCCTCATGCCGATCATCGGATGGGCCTTGGGTGTTCAGCTCTCCCACCTCTTCTGTACGATGAGCAACTGGGCCGCCTTCTTCATCCTGGCGGCCGTCGGGGCAAAGATGGTCTGGGATACCCTCCACGAAGAGGACGGCTGCCCCGTGGAGACCTTCGAGCGCATCCACTTCAAGGAGCTCTTCTTGCTCAGCATCGCCACCAGCATCGATGCACTGGCGGTCGGAGTCACCTTCAGTCTCTTGAACGTCGAGATTTTCTCAGCCAGCACCCTCATCGGTTTGGTGACCTTCACCCTCAGCCTCCTGGCGGTCGCCATCGGCAACCGCTGGGGCATCAGGCTACAGAAGAAGGCCGGCCTCGCCGGCGGAGGGATCCTCATGCTCATCGCCGTGAGGATCCTCGTCTCGGGGTTTTAAGCTTCTTCCGTGCTCACCGGCTCATCGACGGGCTCCCCCTTCCCCGCCTTCACGCGGCCCATGAAGAAGAAGGCGATCAACATGGCCACCGAGCCATAGAGGAAGATCGCCCGGAAGCCGAAGAAGTCGATGAACGCCCCCGTGATCGGCGGGCTGATGATCGAAGCGAGTTGGCTTGAGAAGTAGTAGAGACCGGTGTAGATGCCGACCGTCTGATAGGTGGACATCTGCCAGAGCATCGGGAAGCTGTTGGTCACCACCGACACCCAGAAGATACCAAAGCAGAAGAGCAGGGCCCAGAAGGTGTACTGGCGGAAGGCCTTTCCCATCGATGCGGTCAGCGGATCGTGGAAGAAGATGAAGGCGAGCAACACCACCAGGACGGTGAGTGAGATACGGATCGTCTTCTTCCGTCCGATGCGGTGGGCCACGATGCCGCTGGGGATGGCGAAGATCGCATAGGCGATGCCCACCATGCCGGCGGCGAGGCTCGCCGTGCCGCTGCTCGTCTTGAGGATATCCGTGGAATAGAGGCCGACGAACGGGAGAATCCCCTGGTAGCCGATGAACCAGAAGAGCAAGGCAAGGAGGATGAAGAGGGCGCTCTTGTCCTCTTCGGCGAAGATGACCTTCAGTGAGTGGAGGATCGGCTCCTTCTTCTCACTCTCCTCGTGACCGATCGCCTTCTCCTCCTTGATGAAGGTGAAGAGCAGGATGACGGCGATGATGACCAGGACGCCGGAGATTGGGAATGCGAGGATCTCCTTGGTCGGTCCGCGGCCGGGGATGTTGACCGGGATGTCCATCAGGCGGGCGAGGCCGACGGTGCCGACGATGGTGGCGATGCCTCCCATCGTGTTGATCACCCCGTTGGCTTCACTGCGAAGGTCACCGGGGATCATATCGGGCATCAGGGCGACGACCGGACCACGAACCGCCTGCTTGAAGAGGTTGAGGACGAAGACGAGGATGATCAGCATCCAAAGGCTGACCAGCGCGGCGAAGGGAATCAAGCCGAAGGCAACCGCGGACACCGGGAGGCAGACGATGATGAACGGCATCCGTCGCCCGATGCGGGTGTGGGTACGGTCGCTGATCGCACTGAAGATCGGGATCAGAAGGATGGCCAGGAGGTTGTCCAGCGTCATGATGGAACCGATGAGCGCCTTCGACTCTATGAAGCGGGAGAGGAAGATCGGCAGGTACGTATCGTAGAGCGGATCCATCAAACCCATGGTGAAGAATCCAAGACCGATGAGGAAGGTGGTGAGATAATACCCCTTCAAACCTCGTTTCTGTTTTGTGGCCATTCTATGACTCCTTGCGGTATTCAGTTGAGAGCAGTGTATCACGAAAGGGGGGAAACGGGGGATGATTTTATCAAGGACTGGACCAAACGCACGCGATACGGTACACCAAAGCTATGATCGACACCAAAGAGAAGCTCGCATCCCGCCTCAGCCTCACCCAGGAAGAGGAGGCGTTCGACGATCGTGACAGCACTGCCTTCCCGATTAAAATCCCCTCTCACTTCATGGCCCTCATCAACGCCGACGACCCGACCGATGCGCTCAGGCGCCAAGTCGTGCCGACCGTCTACGAGATGGAGCGTGAAGCATGGGAAAGCCTCGACCCCCTCTCCGAGGTCGCACACACCAAGAGCTCCCGGCTCATCCATCGCTATGCGAGCCGCGCCGCCTTCCTCACCACCGACGTCTGTGCGATACACTGCCGCCACTGCTTCCGTCGACGGTTCACCTCCACCGCCCAGGGTGCCGCCTCAAGAGAGGAGATCGATGATGCGGCGCGATATCTGGCCGATCATAGAGAGATCACGGAGTTACTCCTGACCGGAGGCGATGTGCTGACCCTCTCCGATGAGGCGCTTGAGGAGATGATCGGGGCGTTCAGGGCACGACGAGCCGATCTCGTCATCCGCATCTGCACGCGGATGCCGGCGGCCCACCCCGCACGCATCACCAACGCCTTGGTGGAGATGATCAAGGGCTTCGACAGCGCCCCCTTCTACCTGATGGTCCAATTCAACCATCCCCGCGAACTGAGCGCTGAAGCCATCAAGGCGGTGGCCCGCTTCGTCGACCACGGAATCCCCGCCATGAACCAGACCGTCCTGTTGAGGGGGGTCAATGATGATGCCGATGTGTTGCAAGAGCTGTGCAACGGCCTCGTCTTCAACCGCATCAAGCCGTACTACCTCTTCCAAGGCGACCTCGTGGAGGGCACCGCCCACCTGAGGGTGCCCATCGGGCGAGGACTTGAACTGGAAGCAGAGCTGCGCAGGCGCCTCAGTGGACTTGCAATGCCCACCTACGCCGTCGACTTGCCCGAAGGAGGAGGAAAGGTCCCCCTGACGACGCACTATCTCAGAGGAGAGGTGCAACCGGGAGTCTGGGAGTTCGAGAATCCTGATGGAGAGCGAAGACGCTACTGGGACCCGCCTACTGACCGATCTTCTTCAACACCTCGTTGATCGCCTCGGTACGGAGCCGTTGTCGCTCTACCTCGTAGGCCACCTCATCGATTTCGTACGCCGGCACCGTCTCTTCAGCGACGGCAGGCTCAGTCTCAGCGACGGCAGGCTCGGTCTCAACGACGGCAGGCTCGGTCTCAGCGACAGCAGGCATCGGCATAGCTTTGGTCGTTACCTTGATCTTAGCAGCTGTCGGGGGAGCCGGAACAGAGGGAACAGCAGGGGCTTCTGAGACAGCGGGAACAGATGGAGCCTCTGAGACAACCGAAGGAGTAAGAGTTACCGGGGCCTCTGGTTTGGCAGGGGTTTTTTTCACCTCTCCGGCGATTGCGACCTCACTTACCGTGGGTTCACCCTTGAGCAACGCCTCGATATCGTCGAGGATTGCCGGGACGAGATCCTGGACCAGTGCATTCCGGTAGCCAAGATAGAGATCCACCACCTCATCCTCCAGAACCACATCGCCGAGTTCGCTACGGACCGCCTCGATGTACACATCGCGGTTGGCTTCGATGCGGGCAACCACGGCCTCGACCACCACCGGTATTTGGGCATCCACCACTTGGGCGATCATGCGGCGTGCCTCTTCCTCGTCGGCAGCGACGACTGCAGTTGTTTTGGGAAGGGCGGCGATTTGCGCGTTGATATCGCGGCGCAACGAGGCGATGGCCTGATCATTGGCCTCTGATACCGCAACGAGGGCCTGATCGTTGGCTGCTTGTATCGCTGAAAGATCAAGCTGAGAGGCGATGGTGTTGATGAACGCGCTATCGCTGCTCAGGTCCGCCGACACCCCACGCATGATGGCTGGCTGGATCTGGTTCTGGATGGCCTGTACATCAACCTGTTGGTTGACGGCACGGGCGAAGGCGGGATCGGCGAGCAATTCAGCCTTGATCGACGCCTTGATGGAGGGTTCGAGGTCGCGCTTCAGATCCTTTGCCAATTGCGCAGTGTCGATGAGGTCCTCGGCCTTTGGTTTCCTCAAGGGTTCGTTGATCTCCATCAACGGCTGGCTCTGCCGAATTTGTGCCTGCTGGAGAATCTCAGCCGACACGCCCGGGCGAAGATACCACAGCCCTGCGAAGATAAAAAGTGTCACAACAATGGTGATGACCAGCAAATTGATCCGTACCGATTTCTTCATTTCAAACCCTCTTGTAACAAGATTTCAACGCAATGCTGAAATATCTGTCCCTATCGTATCACAATAGTTCGTCACTTGTCGATGAATTATCGTACGACTCCCCCCATTGTGGAAGACCTGAACCTCACTCTTTCCTTTACACAGGGAGACCTTGATATCCTTTTGGGCATTATTTCGTGCCTTAAAGGCTGACCAGGAAAGCCCTTGACGCAATTTACAGCGCCGATAACGCAGAAATAGCGGCGCTTTGATGAAGAGAATCCGGTCACAGAGATCGGCCAATCCCATCCGGTACAGCAGGGCTGCATTGAGCACCACCACCGGTGAGATGCTCTCTGCAATGATGCTCCTACAGCGCTCAACCATCGCTGGATGCAGAATCGCCTCCAGTGCTTTCAGGGCAACCGAATCAGAGAAGACACGAGAAGCCAGCGCCGATCGGTTGATTTTCCCCTCGGTGGCGACCTCGGCGCCAAAACGGGCGATGATCTGCTCCCTCTGCTCGTCCAACACCGCATGACCCAAGAGATCCACATCAACCACCAATGCGCCCCACTCCTCAAAGAGGGCGGCGTACTGGTTCTTGCCGGCACAAATCTTGCCGGTCAGCCCAATGACCATCATCAGGAGAGCTCCCCCCAGTCCCGCCCAATGGCGATGGAGACCCTCAGGGGAATGGAGAGTTGCACCGCACCCTCCATCGCCTCCCTGACCAAGGTTTCCATCCGACCAAGCTCATCCTCGGGGACCTCGAAGATCAGTTCGTCATGGATCTGCAACAAGAGCCGGGCGTGCATCCCCTCTTCTTCGATCATCCGATCGGCACGGAGCATCGCCATCTTCATGATATCGGCCGCCGTCCCCTGGATGACGGTGTTCACCGCGATGCGTTGGGCCTTGGCCCGTTCGACCGGGCTGCGGCTGGTGATCTCGCTGATGGTCCGCACATGGCCAAGCAGCGTCTTCACATACCCCTCCTCTGCAGCGAGGGCCTTCGTCCTCTCGATGAACTCCTCCACCGCCTTGTAGCGTTCGAAGTACTGGGCGATGAACTCGCGAGCCTCAGAGAAGCTGATCTTCAGATCTTGGGAGAGGGCGTGGGCGCCCATGCCGTACATCACGCCGAAGTTGATGGTCTTCGCCACCCGGCGCTGGTCGCTGCTCACCTCCGCAAGCGGGACGGAGAAAATCCTGCTCGCCGTGGCGCGGTGGACGTCGAGGCCGTCCAGGAACGCCTGCTTCAGGTTCGGGTCATCGGCCGTATGGGCGAGCACGACGAGCTCGATCTGTGAGTAGTCGGCCGACAGGAGCCGGTAGCCGGCTCGTGCGGTGAACGATGAGCGGATCCTCCTCCCCTCCTCGGTCCGCACCGGGATGTTCTGCAGGTTCGGCTCGCGGCAGGAGAGACGCCCCGTCTCGGTCCCGGTCTGGGAGAAGGAGGGGTGGATACGTCCGGTTTTCTCATTGACCTGAAGCGGTAGGGTGTCGATGTACGTCGACTTGAGCTTGTTCAGCATCCGGTAGTTGAGGATCAGATCAACCTCAGGGTAGGTCTCCCTCAGCGGCTCGAGCACCTCGGTCGCCGTGGAGAAGCCGGTGCGGGTCTTCGCTCCGGTGGGAATCTCCCGCTCCACGAAGAGCACCTCCTGCAGCTGTTTGGGGGAGTTGAGGTTCAGCTCATGCCCCACGATGGAGAAGATTTGTGCCTTGATGGCCTCGATGCGGCTCTCGAACTCGACGGCGAGCGGCTTGATGAGATTCGTATCCAAGAAGATCCCCTCGATCTCCATCTTGGCGATGACGAGCAAGAGCGGCATCTCCACCTCGGCCATCAGGCGGTCCAGAGAGCGGGCCTTGAGCAGTTCGTCGAAGAGATGATAGAGGCGCCAGGTCACATCGGCATCCTCGGCCCCGTAGGCGACCACCTCGGAGAGGGGCAGGTCGTCAAGCGTCTCCCCCTTGCCCACGATGTCGCTGTAGCGCACCGTCGTATGCTCGAGATACTTCTCGGCCAGGTAGTCGAGGTTGAAGACCGAGGCGCTGTCCAGAAGCCAGGCCGCGATCATGGTGTCGAAGAGCAATCGCTTCGCGTCGATGCCCCAGTAATGGAGGACCTTGTAGTCGAACTTGATGTTCTGCCCGACGAGGGCCACGCGTCCGCTCTCCAAGAAGGAGGCGAGGATCTGCTTGACGCGTCCCTCATCGAGCAGCGCCGCTCCTTGATGGGTCAGGGCACAGTAGTAGGAGATCCCCTCCTGCCAGGAGAACGAGAAGCCGAGGATTCGGCTGTCGAGCTCCGAGAGGCTCGTCGTCTCCACATCGAAGGCGATGATCCCCCCCTCCGCCTCCGCCTTCAACAAGAGGCGTTCCAACTCCTCGGGAGAGGAGATGAGGTGGTAGGCACGAACGATGGCCGCCCCCTTCGGTTCGGCTGCCTGACTCTTCGGCGCCTGCCCCTCCCCCGCCGTCTCAAGCGACTTGATGATCGAGCGCATCCCGAGCTCCTCAAAGAGCGGGATGGCGCCCATATAGTCCACATCCTCGACGAGGTACTGCGGATCATCGAAGGAGTCCACGGTGAAGAGGTCACGCCGAAGGGTCACCAGATCACGGCTCAGGTAGGCGCTCTCGCGCCCCTCCTCCAGCCGTTTCTTCATCCCGGGGGCCATGCCATCGAGGTGGGCATAGATGGCATCGAGGTCCTCCCACTCACCGAGCAGCTTGACCGCCCCCTTTGCCCCGATGCCCTTCACCCCGGGCACGTTGTCCGAGCTGTCGCCGATGAGGGCGAGGTAATCGACGACCTGCGTCGCCTTGATGCCGAACTCCTCCAATACCTCTGTCTCGCCCATCATGCGGTAGAAGTTCTCCCCCTTCTTCGCCGGACGCAGCGCCTTGGTGTGGGAGTCGACGAGCTGGAGGAGGTCCTTGTCCCCGGTGAACATGATGGCTTCAAGGTTGTGGCGCTTGGCCTCCTCGGTCAGGGTGGCGATGATGTCGTCGGCCTCAAAGCCTGCACGCTCGATGGTCGGCACCCTGAGCGCCTGCAAAATCCTCACGATGATGGGGACCTGGCTGTGCAGCTCCTCAGGCGCCGCCTCCCGGTTCGCCTTGTACGGCTCGTACATCTCGTGGCGGAAGGTCGGCCCCGCGCTGTCCATCGCAACGACCAGGTAGTGGGCCTCATACTCGCGGATCAGCTTCAAAAGCGTGGAGAAGAAGCCATAGACGGCCGAGATGTTGTTGCCCTGCGAGTCGCGGATCGGGTTGTTGAAGAAGCCGAAGAAGGAGCGGTAGATGAGGCCGTAGCCATCAATGATATAGAGTATCTTCCGTCCATCGTCCTCTTGCTGCCTTTGTGTACATAGATCGTCCATTCTTCAATCCTTCATGGTGATGGTCAGCTGGTCGTAGGCGACGTAGAAGCCGTCCGCCAGCTGCGCCTCAAGCTGTGCGTGACCGAGATGATGGCTCAGATGGGTGAAGTACACCCGCTCGCTCTTCAGCAGTTTTCCCAAGGCCGTCGCCTCAAAGACGGAGTAGTGGTGGGGGTGTGGCCAAGAGCGCAACGCCCCGACGACCAAGACCTCAAGATTCTGGAGAGCGGGAAGGCTCTCGGGGGGTACTTCGCTACAGTCGGTCAGGTATGCCGTGTTGTCGATACGATAGCCGTAGATGCGCTTCTTGCCATGGATGATGGGGATGGCCGTCACCTGAAAGGGTCCGATGGAGACCGTTTCATAGGGGGTAAGCACCGTCACATCAAGGTGCGGGATCCCGAGGGCGGTCCCATTGACCACATACGGGAAGCGCTCTTCGATGGCCCTCTTCACCGGCTCACTGGTGTAGACGGGCAGGTGACGGTCGTTGCAGAAGACGCGCAGGTCATCGATGCCGTTGAAGTGGTCGGCGTGGTCGTGGGTATAGAGCACCGCGTCGAGATGCTTCAAGCCGCAGCGGAGTGCCTGGAGGCGAAACTCCGGCCCGCTGTCGATGAGGAGGGAGAAATCATCCTTGGTCAACAAGACGCTCGAGCGGTAGCGTCGATCCCTTTCATCCTTTGAGGTGCAGACCTCGCACCCACATCCGATGACCGGGATGCCGTGGCTGGTCCCGGTGCCCAGGAAGGTCAATGTGCTCATTGCACCTTTTCCAACAGGTTCTGCACCACGCCCCGTACCGCCTGCTCACCCTGTTCACTGGCGGCCTTGAACTGCAGACGGAACTCCCGGCTGTTCAGCAACTTCCAAAAGTGCTGGGCGGTCTCCTTGGAGAACTCGACGTCATCGACCATCCCCATGACCTGGGCGTTGACCGATCCGTCGCGGAGCGAGTAACTCACCCCCAGATACTGCATTCCCATGCCGGGGATGAAGAAGTAGATGATGAAGAACGACAGCACCGCCGCCAGCAGGGCGAACAACGCGGTACGAAAGAAGCCTCTCTGTGCCATACAAACTCCTTGGGGCCACTGTACCACACTTGGGCCACACAGAGAAGTCAGGCCCGGGAAACCCGGGCCTGAAGATATATGTCTCTCTGTGTTAGAAGAAGGAGAAGAGGAAGGAGACGCCGAAGCTTCCTGAGTCCCAATTTGCGTTGAAGAGCTTGTCGAACTCGTCATACTTCTCGAAGGTGTAGTTGGTATTCAGCGTATAGCTGGCCCCCAGCCAGATCTTTTTTCCAATCTTGAAGTCCGCGGTGGCCCGGAGGGCGAGCGGGCTCTTGATGAATGCATCGCCGAGGTTATCGAAATCAACGGGAGTGTCGTTGTAATCCAGTACTTGGGGATCGCCATCCCCGAAGAGGACCGTGAAGTTCGGCCCGAGACCGACGCCGAGACGAGTGAACCCGAAGAGGTCAAAGGAGACACCGGCGGTCGCCAGCGCCGAAATCTGGAAATCGTCATTTGCCGCCTTTCCGAAGGTCGTGACCACGTCCACTTCCGCCAAGAGAATCTTCATCCTCAGATCTGCGCCGAAGGAGTAGTTGCTGAAGTCGCTGAAGAGCTCGCCCACATCCCCCCCACCACTGATCTCTGCGAAGTCGGGTGCAAACTGCATGTTCGCCCCAAGGCTCAGGTCAAAGATCTTGGCACTCAAGGTAGCGGGTACCAACACACAGAGAATGAGAAATACAATGAAAAGCTTTTTTTTCATAATAAAACCCCTTTGTTCTAATCATAACACCAACTGTGTCTAGAATCTAAAACATTTTCAGTGACAACACAAGAGAAAGCGCACCCGAATCTACGTTAAATATACTCCATACCCCCGCCTCCCCAAAGACATCAGCACACGAGGTTTTGGTTTTCATCAGATACCGCAGCCGCAGTCCGACGGGGCCCAGCTCGGAGGAGAGGGCCGCCTGCAGGTAAATCGGGCTCTGGTAGAGTGCTTCGCCAAAGGGCATGGTATCGGTCTCGACTTGGTCACCGCGGCCCAAGATGTAGGAGGGATGGACATCATCGGAGGTGGACGGGACGTAGGTGAGGCCTACCCCACCACCCAATTCAAGACTCAGCAGGGACCCGACCATCGGCAAGCTCAACGAGCCCATGCCAATGAGGAGAATCCCCTGATTACCCGCGTTGCACTGCACCGGGAAGATCAACGCCTGTGCTTGGAGCACGGTGAACCGTGCACTGAGCTCTCCGTGGAAACACCAGTTGTCGGGATCGGAGAGCCCTTGGCTGAACTCAAGATCATCATCGGGGAGGTAGCTTGCACCAAACCCCAGGCTCACAGAGGCCAGACTCCGCGCTCCAAGGGAGGCGGGGATGAGAACACACAGCAAGACCAGCATGGCAAGCACTCGTTTTCGCATGGTTGGGAAATATGCTCCTTACTACCTATAACAGCAGAAACGAGAAAGGATTACAACAAATGATCGAAGAATCTATAGAATTCCTATACAATTGTGTCATCCACCTCAGAGAGCCAGAGCAGGTCGCTGGCATCGCTGGGAAGGGAGAAGGAGGAGCGCGGAGAGAGGGAGACCGACCCGATCTTCGGACCATCGGGCATGCATGAGCGCTTGAACTGCGCGCGGAAGAAGCGCCGGTAGAAGGTCGCCAACCACCGCTTCAGCTCCGCTTCGCTATAGACCCCATCAAAGGCACAGAGGGCGAGGCGCAACACCTTACGGGGGGCAAAGCCCCAACGCAGGATGTAGAAGAGGAAGAAGTCGTGCGCTTCGTAGGGGCCGAGGATCTCCTCGGTCTTCTGTGCGATGGCCCCGTCCTTGGCGGGCAGCAGCTCCGGGCTCACCGGGGTGTCGACGATGTCGAGGAGGATGGTCCTCAGTCTCGGATCCTCCGCCCGCTCCGCCTCATACCGCACCAAAGCGCGCACCAGTGTCTTGGCGATCGTACCGTTGAGGCTGTAGTTGGACATGTGGTCGCCATTGTACGTCGTCCACCCCAAGGCGAGCTCACTGAGGTCGCCCGTCCCGACGACCAAGGAACCGAGGCTGTTGGCGAGATCCATCAAGATCTGGGTGCGCTCGCGCGCCTGGCTATTCTCGAAGGTCGCATCGTGGACCGATGGATCGTGACCAATATCCTTGAAGTGTTGTTCCACCGCCTCCGTGATCGGGATCGTACGAAAGTCGACACCCAGGAGCTCGGCGCACTTCTGTGCATTGCCCTTGGTGCGCCGGCTCGTCCCGTAGCCGGGCATCGAGACCGCCGTGATGGCGCTGCGGTCGAAGCCGAGCATATCTATTGTCCTGACAGAGACGAGGAGGGCAAGGGTGGAGTCCAAGCCTCCAGAGAGACCGAGGATGACACCGTTGATCTTGGTATGCTTGAGGCGCTTCTTCAAAGCGAGCGCTTGGATGGTCAAGATGCGCTCAAAGCGCTCTGCCTGTTCCTCCTCCTTGGGGATGAACGGAAGGGGCTCGAAGGTACGCGTCAGCGTGGTGGGGCGCACCTCGAGGGCGAAGGGGATGCTGGTGAATGCCAGGTTGCACGCGGTGATCTGCCGCCGCCGCCGCTCAAGGGCGAGACGCTGTACGTCAATCTCGCTGATGAGCAACACGCCGCTCTCATCGGTGCTCTTGGCCATGGATCGACCGTTCTCGGCGATCAACAGATGGGGGGTATAGACGAGGTCGGTGGTCGACTCCCCCTCTCCACCGCCGCTGTAGAGGTAGGCGCAGGCGAGCTTGGCGCTCTGGTGACGGACCAAGAAACACTGGTAGTCGCGCGAGCCGATGAGCTCGTTGATCACCGACGGATTGACGATGACCGTCGCCCCTCCCACCGCCATTCGACTGCTCGGTGGAGTGATGCTGTAGAGGTCGACCCCGATCTCACAGCCGATGACCAAGTCGATGACCGTGGTACACCGGAAGAGCAAGTCGGTGCCGAACCAGGTCTGTTGACCCATGAGCTCGATCTGTCGGCACTCCGTCTTGGGGTGGACAAACCACCGCCGTTGGTCAATACCGCAGGGAGAGATGAGGTGCTCCTTCGGCACGACGCCCAAAATCTTGCCACCCTGCATCAAAACCGCACAGTTGTAGAGCGCCCCACAGACGATCATGGGAGAGCCCAACACAATGACCATGTCGCTCTTTTTACTCACTTCAAGGATTTGGGCAAGACTCTCGATGGCTTTGTCCTGCAGCTGGTTCTGGAAGAAGAGGTCGCCGCAGGAGAGACCGGTGGTCACCAACTCGGGCAACACCAGAATACGGACATCTTGTCGGACCGCTTCTTCTATCACTGCGATGACACCAGCGGTATTGGCAACCGTATCGGCGACGACCACCTCTACAGCGGCAACAGCAACTTTGACAAACCCATCCTTCATACCGGCCTCCTACCGGTAGTCTATCACAAGAGAGGGCGGTATTCACTATCTCTGTGTCAAATGATCAGGACGATCCAGTTCCTTCACCGCCAGCGTCGCCCAGAAGGTCGGCACCCCCATCTCATGGAGGAAGCCGCTGCCGTTGGTATCCTCGTAGAGGTCCAGGAGGCGAAAGCCCGCCTTGATCTGACCCCGGATCTGCTCCTCGAGGGTGTGGGAGAATTGGATGCCCCCGTCTTCCGCCTTGAGGACCTCCAAGAGATGGGGATCCTTGAGAGGATTGAACGGCAGGCGGTGGACGACCTTCTGCTCATCCTCGTCAAAGAGGTAGTTGATGCCGTTGTCCAGCCCCGCCATCAAGAGGCCACCGTCAGTGAGGATGCGGTGACACTCCCGCCAGAGCGGCTCGACCTCCTCGATGTAGCAGTTGGAGACCGGGTGAAAGATTATATCGAAGGAGCTGTCGGCAAAGGGGAGTGGCCGGCTCATGTCGGCCCTAACCGTCTCGATCGAGTACCCTTCACGCTCGGCGACAAAGAGGTCGGTTTGGAGCTGTCGCTCTGAGTAGTCCAGGAGTGTGCACTCGGCCCCCAGGGCGGCGAAGATCGGCATCTGCTGCCCTCCCCCGCTGGCCAGGCCCAATACCCGCTTGCCGAAAAGCGAGGGGAACCAACTCTTGGGCACCGGCTTCGTCGGTGTCAGCACCATCGACCATTCGCCTCTTCGGGCATTTTGGTAGGTGGCAGAATCGATGGGGACACCCCACATCCACCCCGCCTCGACCCACCGGTCGATCGCCTCTGCGTTGATAGCCGCCCAATCCAACTCGTTGCTCATCGCTTCACCCGCCCCGCTCTCACAAACGGCTCCTCCACCTGCTCTGCGGTGATGATCGCATAACAGCCGGGCCTTCGATACGCATTGCCGTGCACCTCGCTCTCCCGGTACTCCCGCATCATGGCAAGATCGAAGCGTGCCATGTACACCCCCTCCTCAGAGGATGCCTCGAGGATACAGGTGTCGCGACTCTCAGTGCCGCCAGGCAGGTACGCTGCCCCATCGAAGGCCGAGGAGTGCCCGTTGCAGTCAGGAGTACCCTCCCCGTAGTTGGCAGTCGCGATGCCCACCATATTCTCATATGCGCGCCCCCGCAGCTGAGAGAGGCGGTTGATCTCCATCGGGCAGGCATTGGGAACGAGGATGAGCTCACTTCCCTTGAGCATCAGGATCCGGGCGCTCTCGGGAAACTCCCGGTCATAGCAGATCATCGAACCGACCTTCACCACACCTGCTTCGATATCCAGATCAACAACAGCAAAGTCATCACCGGCGTCAAGGTATTGTTCTCGGTCAAAGTCGCAGGTATGCACCTTGCGGTAGCGCAATACCTCTTTCCCGCTGCGGTCGAAG
>ENA-UOUL01000811-UOUL01000811.1-bioreactor-metagenome-genome-assembly--contig:-NODE-811-length-50249-cov-5.979909_pt1 | contig 50249 bp, 39 predicted proteins | sample MGYA00249838_ERZ747220 | MGnify/ENA primary metagenome ERZ747220 (study PRJEB28778, sample SAMN05720191) | bioreactor metagenome | isolation source: Anaerobic biogas reactor | place: USA:Washington... | reverse complement strand
ATCGCCGATCCACTCCTCGTTGTCGTCGTTGAAGGTCTTGTCCTGGTTCCAGTCGACCCAGACCGCGCACACGTCGGCGGACCAGGGGTTGCCGTTGGTGACGGTGATCGGGTACTGCACGCCCGGAACGACCAACGTCCACATCGTGGTGTAATCGCCGTAGCGGTCGCAACTGCTGCTGTTGTCGATGTCGCCGACCTGCACGCGGCCGATGTACTCATCGCAGCCGCCGGACGCATCGCAGTAGGTCGGCGTACCCGGGCACATGAAGAACGGATCCGAGCAGCTCGCGCCGCCGGTCCAGTTCGTGTACTCGCTCAGGTAGAGGCACTCCCACTGCAGGTAGTCACCCATGCACTGCCACGGCTCATAGCCGGGGTCGGCGATGGCGCCGTAGCAGCAGGCGCCCATGTACTCGCCGCACGGCGGGTCGAACTCTTCGCACGCAAAGACGTTGATGTCCCAGCGCCCGCCCGTGGCGATGCAATCCATGATGTCGACCTCGATCTCGCAGCTAGCCTCCATGACGGCCTCATAGCAGCAAGCGCGATAGAGCGGCTCGCACGCGCAGGCCAGGGCGAATTCGCCAACCGCGAAGTCAACGTCGCACGAAATCGTCACCGAGGTCAGGCCCGTGCCGTACACGCCGCAATACGCGGCACCGGCCGAACCATGAGCGCTGAACGAAGCCGACGAGCCGTCATCCGCCGTAACGGTGAAGTTGTGCTGCTCGAACGGATTCGGCTCGACGTAGAAGTAGAACGCACAGCTCGGCACCGGCAGCGTGATCGTCAGGCTGGTGGCGCCATTGGTGTAATACACGTCACCCGTGTACCCATGGCTCCAGCTCATCCAGCCGGAACCGATCCTGCGGTGGTTGCACGGAATACTGAACTCGATCGAGCCGGGAACCGGGCACGGGCCCGCCACGCTGGTCACGTCAGTTGCAGTAGGCGAAGGATCAGGCCCGAACGGGGTCATGAGATACGCGCCCAACGTATCCGGCGGGGCCGCCGACCCGACGCTGGTGTCAAACCCGTACAGCCGGCTAGCCACCGGCGCTACCACGATCGTCGTGGCTGGGGTCGGGGACACAAAGGCGCCCGTGTTGGCTGGGACCTGCTTTTCAGTCCGGGCGTTCACACCGCTGGACTGCAGTCCAGCTATGTTCGAGCCCGTCAGCGTGGCCGGCGTGGCATTGGGGCCTTGTTGCACCACAGCCCCGAGGTTCCCGCCGGACGTCGCCGGCTGAAATGTGGCCACGCCTGCAACCAGGACGCTGGCCGACAGGAGTACGACTCCTGCCATACATAACCATCTCTTGCAAACCATTCTCTTACCTCCTCACATGAAATGGATCGATCTGCGTCTGACGAAAAACCCGGCCTCCACTCCCATAAATGGCGGGCCGCGGGTCCTCCGTCCCGACCTGGTGTCGCCAACAAAAACAAATAACACCAACTTGGGCCCGGGAATGAAGTCGGCGGCAGGCGCGGCTTAGGTGAGCGGCAGAATAAGTTACGCGCAACAAGGCGGCATTACGCCTGACTGCCATCGACTTTCCCCTCAAGGGCCAAAACACATTCGCGCGCCGCACATTAGCGGCTAACGAATAGCGTGAAAAGGACACAGGTAGCCGTCATGGAATCCACAACGCAGTACGTGGTGCTTTCCTCCTTGCTCCGAGTCGAATTCTAACTCCCCCGTTCCCCCCCAGTCAATTCTTTTTTTCGAATGGGCGCGCTTTTTTTGCAGCCCGAATGCAGTTCTGGAGTTGTGGACTCCAAAATGCTACAGACAATTCGGTCAAGGGCGCGCAGACTGTGGCAGATCGGAGTCTGTAGTATTTCATTTCAAAACGAGCACATGAAGCCGAGTTGGCGAGTCGTAAACTCTGAAATAGTTGACTAACACTTACGAATGTGTCGCCCTTCGAGCCGTGCGCGATTACGTACAATAAGTATAGATTGTACATACCCGTCGCAGGCCATTGGCGATTCTGTCACTCGGAAATGCGTGCACCACTGAGCAGAAGCTGGGTATTTGCTATATCGCGGATCGGAAATGTAGCAATGCGGTGATACTGCGCCACCAACCAGCGTGACCGAGACCGACCCCGAAACAAAATCGCCAGATCAACCGGCGCAACCTAGGCCGGCCGACGACGGCAACCAGCCAGTCGGGCGACCCCCAAGTAGCTTTAAAGTACGTCCTATAAGACAGGCCGCCTCGCGACGCCTCCCGATAGAAGACCCTCTCCCCTACTCCAGGTTATAGGACGATGCCGTTCCAATTTTCACCGTAGCCTTATATCTAACGCACCTCATCGCACTCATGTACCATAGCCGCATAAAGCGAGGCCCCCTTGCCGCACGCTCCTGATACCAACTCCCGCCAGCTTTGGCTCGTGCCCCAGGCCGGCTCCTCCAGTTTTGGACCCGTCGCCGAGGTCGCTATTGCTGTTCGCTCGTTCCACCTTTACAGCTACACCGTCCCCCAGCCGCTCGCGGCGCTCGTGCAACCCGGCACTTTCCTGCGGGTGCCATACGGACGTCGAGCGCGTTTGGTGCCGGGCGTCTGCGTCGCCGTCGCCCAGCGTGAGTGGAAGCACACCTTGCAGCCTGTGGCTGAGGTGATTGCCGCCGAAGCGCTCGGCGAAACGCTCGTAAAGCTCGGACTTTGGATCAGCGAGTACTACGCCTGTCCGCCGGGGCTGACGCTGATGAGCCTGGCCCCGGCGGCAGCGCGGAATCCACCGCTTAGACGCACGTTCTATCTGAAAGCCAGCCCCACCGCCGCGGCCGCAGAACTCACGCCCCGGCAGCGGCTCGTGATCGAAGCACTCGGCAGCGCCGAGCATCCGCGGAGGGCATTCTTGGGCAAGCCGGGAATCAGCGCCAGCATAGTTCGCAAGTTGATCGAGCGCGGCTTCATCGAGCAGGTCGAAAAGCGCGAACCCCGGCCAATAGTCGATCTGGCCTTCTCAACGACGGATGAAGGTGCGTTGCCGGCGTCCGCGTGTCCTGAAGACGAGTATTGCCTTACGCCTGAGCAGCAGGCCGCCCTCGACGAGATTTCGGGTTCATCGGGCGAGCCGTTTCGCGTATTCCTGCTCTTCGGTGTGCCCGGCAGCGGAAAAACGGAAGTCTACGTGCGCACGATCCGCCGCGTCATCGCTGCCGGCCGACAGGCGATCTTCCTGGTGCCGGAAATCGCTTTAACGACCCAACTGGTGGAGCGTTTGGCGCGGCGCTTCAAGCGGGTCGCGGTTCTGCATAGCCGCCTGCCGGAGCGTCAGCGGCGCAGCGCCTATGCCGCGATACGCGCCGGGGCCGTGGACGTCGTGATCGGGACACGCAGCGCTGTGTTCGCGCCGTGTCCGCGGCTCGGGCTGATCGTGGTCGACGAGGAGCAGGACTCGAGCTTCAAGAGCCTCTCCACGCCCCTGCTTCATGCACGCGACGTGGCGATCAAGCGCGGGCAGCTCGAAGGTGTGCCGGTGGTGCTCGGCTCCGCGACGCCCGCCCTGGAAACCTGGCACAACGCCCAGACACTGCCGCATTATCGCCTGCTGCGTCTGCCGCAGCGCGTCGGTTCAGCCACGTTGCCCAAGGTGCGCGTCGTACAAACCGCCGCGCGCGAACTGGGGCAAACGACGACCTTGATCTCGCCAGAACTGCTGCACCTGTTGTCGGAAACGCTCGCAGCCGGCGACCAGGCGCTGCTCCTGCACAATCGCCGCGGGTACGCCGTCCATCTGCGCTGCACGCGCTGTGGTTTGACCGTGCGCTGCTCAGGTTGCGGCGGCATGCTCGTCTATCACCAGCCCGACCAGCAGGCACGCTGCCACCGGTGCGGGCAGGCCGAGCCCGCCCCGCAAACGTGCCTGGACCGCACGTGCGGCGGGCGCATCGAACGCGTGCGGCTCGCGATACAGCGCCTCGAAGAGGAACTGCGGCGCACTTTCCCGACGGCCCGCTTGCTGCGCCTGGATCGCGACACGATGCGCCGCCGGGAAGACTACGCCGCGGCCCTGCAAAGCTTTGAAGCCGGGCAGGCGGACATCATGCTCGGTACGCAGATGGTCGCCAAGGGGCTGGATTTCCCGCGCGTGCGCCTGGTCGGCGTAATCGACGCGGACGCGACACTGTGGATGCCCGACTTCCGCGCAGCCGAGCAGGTGTTTCAGCTTGTGACCCAGGTCGTGGGGCGAGCGGGGCGGCGGGAGGGCTCGTCGCTGGCCCTGGTGCAGTGTGCCGACCGGAGCACGCCCGCGATACGCTATGCGGTCCAACTTGATTACGAAGGCTTTGCCCGCCACGAACTGCCGCTGCGCCACCGGCACTTCTATCCACCCTATGCTCGCATGGCGCGGCTGATACTGGCCGACGCACGCCCCGGCCGCGCCCGGCAAGAAGCCGATGCCCTGGCAAACTTGCTGCGCGACTTGGCCGCCCGGATTAGCCCGCATCTGCACGTCAGCGGGGGCGAGCCGTGCACCATCCCGCGTCTGCGCCAGATGAATCGCTATAACATCCTGGTTCGCGGTCCGCGCGACGGCGCTATCCAGCGCCTCTTGCGTCTGGGCGTCGATGAGAAACGCCTCTCACCGCCCGTGCAGCGCTTCACGATCGATGTTGATCCCATCGACCAGTTATGACGTGGGAACGCACGGCTGTAGTGCTTGCCGCCTAATCGGCGACTTCCGCGTCCGGCGCGGCGTCGACCAATTTGGCCAGGAGATACGCTTCCAAGAGCGGATCGCGGCCGATCGTAACCCAGTCGATCGCTGCGCTTGCTGCACCGAATTCACCGGCCACTGTCGGAGTACGGACGTTGAAGAGCGCCAGGGCGCCGGAGGCCGTCGTGACTTGGCGCTCTGGAACACTAAGCCGTTCCTTCGCAACGCAAACGCTGACGCGGTAATCGCCGCAATTTACGGGCGTGTCTTCTTCAGTTACGGCAAGGGGCACCGGATCGCCCGCGATGGGCGGCGCCTCCGGTTCAAGCGGACTGATCACCTGGGCGGGCGGCTCGGCGGGCGTGATTTCGACCGTTACCGTGCGGCCGATAGTCGCCAGGCTGGACTCTAAGTTCTGATAGGCGCCTTGCGAATCGACTCGCCAGCACTCGAACCATTGGCCGCTGGTCGTGCGGCGAGAGACGATCAGGCCGCTATCGCGGTCGACGCGCTCGGGCGGCAGGTCGTAGCGCCGCATGACGGTCAGGACGTTATCTATGAAACAGTCGCGATCTGTCAGGCGGAGCACTATCTCAGTGGGTCCACTGGCCTGCGGCGGGGCGTGACACCCGGCCAGGGCGGACACGACCAGAGCAGCCAAGACCGGGATCAGTGTGCTGCCTGATGTCCGGAAACTGGTGGCAAGGGCCGAGAAGGCGCGCCTGCCCGAACAACAAACTGCGGCTCGTCCTAAGGGCATGCCGCGATCATAAATGCGGCTCGGCGAAATGCAAGCAGTCGCTATCGGACCAGGGTAGCCTTTGCCGCGGGCCCGCGATTTCGGCCATTTTCGCCTCAGACTTCAACAGAAATTTGTAATACTTGATGTGGAAGCTGTCGTGTCCCCCTTCTGAGCCCCGAGATGCTGGTCATCTCGGGGCTCACTTGTTGTGCGACCAATCAGAGCCGATTAGAACCCAGGCGGCGGCGAGGAACCGGCTTTGACATTTCCGGGTTCTCCCGCGACATCGCGCCTGCCGCCGGTGCGGCGGCAGCCGAAGCGGGCGGCGGAAACAAGCCGCTCTGCAATAACCGCTCTGCAATAAGCCCATGAAGCAGCGCACCACAAATGCCGTACTCCGCGCGCCGCATCATTCGCTTGTGCTGGTGCCAGTCGATCCCGCGGTGCACTTCTACATCCGCGAGGACGATTTTACGCTCGCCTCCTATCCGCCCCGCTGTACGCTCGAGTTCGCACTGCCGATATGGGACGATCGCCACGTAATCTGCGTGGCCTTGCTCGTGCGCCTGGCCGGTCGCAACGCCTGCACTTTCGAGCGTTGGCTCAACCCGGGCGATCCGGCCGGGTTGCGCATCCTGCAACTGCTTTCGGGACAGGCCAACCTCGATGTGGTGCTGATATCCGACCGCAGCCAGCGCTCGTTTCGCCGCCGCAACATGCTGGCGGGCAAGGCGGCCGGGCTGGTGGCGAGCCTGCGGGTGCGGCGATCGTGGACGCCCGAGGAATTTGATTGGCGGCGCAAACGGCTGGATACGCTTTATCCCACTCCGGCGGCGTTATGGCGCGGCGCCAGGTTGCTGAAGAAGTAAACCGAGCGGCGTTATTTCATTCCCGACCCGGCATCAGACCGGCTCGGCTGGCGGGGCAGCTCGTAAGTTGCTGTGACGGTTGAGTTCATACCGCCGCGCGGGTTCCAGACCGTTTGCACCTGCAGGCGGCGCGGGGCCAGCAGGCTGACGAGGTCGTCCAGAATGCGGTTAGTGACGGCTTCGTAGAATATGCCCTGGTCGCGGTAGCTCTGCAGATACAGCTTCAAGCTCTTCAACTCTACGCAGCGGGCGTCAGGTACGTACTCCACGATTACCGTTCCGAAATCCGGCTGCCCGGTAACGGGGCAGCGGCTGGTGAACTCCGGGGCGACGTGGCGGATGACGTAGTCGCGCCCGGGGCTGGGGTTCGGGAAAGTCTGAAGCAACGACGCGCCGCGCTGGTCCATCGAAAGCCTTCCGAATACAACAAGCTCGTCAGTGAGTTGGTATACCGTCAGTTCCCCGGCGGGCAAGCTGTTCGAGACAAGAAATCATGCGAATGAATTCGCTTCCGACGCGAATTCCCTCTCAGCCGGGCTCCGTCGTCCCGGAACGTCGCCGCCGGACGCAGGTTCAGCGTCAGCGGCGGTCTTGGAACTCTGTTACGTTGTGGTCGGGTTCCGATTATGAATACAGCCATTATTTCTAATTCTGCTTAATACTCGGAAAGGATTACAATAACGCACATGGAAGGACCGCGCGGCATCGCAGGACGACTTGTAGAGAAGATCCTGGGCTGGGTCGCCCTGGGCCTTCTCGTCGCCTTGGGTTTCGCAATCTACAAACTCGGCCCGGAAGGCCGCCAGATGGTCTGGAACGGCATCTGGCGAACGCTCGTTTGGGTTCTGGTCGCGGCGGCGCTGCCCTGGTCCGCACGGTTTTTTATGAGGCGTGTGCTGGAATTCGGCTCTAATTGGGCCGGTTTCGTCCTGCTAGCCGTGTTCTTGCTGGTCGATATCGTTGTCGGGCTGGTGTTACTTCAGCACTGGCCGACCAGCGGCTGGGGCTGGGTGGCGGGATTGGCAGCGGTCGCTATCGCCGGAACGTATAATTTTCTGGTGGCAGAGTATCTGTCGGAACAAGCCGGGGGGTGATTCGCGGATGCTGGCCGCCGGAAAGGCTGCCGGGAACAAGAGCGATGAGCAAGTACCAAGCAGGCATGCGTATCAGCGAATACGTGCTGGAAGAGCCGATTGGCACGGGCTCATTCGGCGAGGTCTGGCGGGCGCGGCACCACGTTTGGGCGAACGATCTGGTGGCGATAAAGCTGCCGACAGAACCGGAGTACGTGCGGTACTTACAGCGTGAGGGCATCGTCGTTCACGGGATTAGGCACGAGAACATCATTCGCGTGCTGGGTTTCGATCCTTACGCCGAGCATCCGTACCTGGTGATGGAACTGGTCCGCGGCCCGTCGTTGCGTAAGGCGATCGAAGAAAACCGCAAAGGGCTGCCGATCGGCGTGGTCCTGACGGTCATACGGGGCATTCTGCAGGCCGTGGAAGCGGCACATGCGGCCAGTGTGCTGCACCGCGATCTGAAGCCCGGAAACGTGCTGCTGGATCTGGGCGAGCGGCCCATCACGGACGTGCGCGTGGCGGACGTGAAGATCGGCGATTTTGGGCTGGGCGTCAGCAACGCCGATACTTTGCGCTCCATCGCGCACTCGGCCTCGCTGGATCGAGATGACAAACTGGTCGGCACGCTGGCCTATATGGCCCCGGAGTTGCGCGACGGGCATAACAAGCCGTCGCCGCCAAGCGATCTGTTTTCAATCGGCGTAATCCTGTTCGAGCTGCTAACCGGTGAGCGGCCGGCCGGCGCCGAGTTGCCCAGCAGCGTGCGACCTGAAGTCCCGACGGCACTGGATGAAGTCTATCGGCGGCTGTACGCGCGGCAGGATTCGCGTTACGAGAGCGCCCGTGCGGTGCTGAACGACATGGACGCGCGGCTCGCCGCGGTGCGGCCGGCGCGAAGCGGCAGCGTGCCTCCGCCCCCTCCGTCGGGTTGGGACGCTGATGGCAGCGGGGCGTTGCGGGCCTGCTCGTCCTGTAATCACCTGGTGGCGGCTGACGACCAGTTCTGCACGTACTGCGGCCACCAGCTCACCCGCCGTGTGCGGCGGTGTCCGGCCTGCCGGGGCTATCCCGCGGCCCGGGACCGGTTTTGTATTTTCTGCGGGACGGCGCTGCCGTTGGAGGAGTAGAGGATCGTGCTGCTGGCCGAGGCCTTTCACGTCACCGTCGGCGTACTGTTCCTGCTCGGCGTGTTGGGCCTGATGGTGGTGGCCGTCGCGCTGGTCGTAAGGGCGCTGCGGTTTGTGTTTCGGGCAGTGGCCGGGATCGGCGGCGGCGATCGGCAGTTGGGCGCCGCGCGCCGCGGCCGGCTGGTTTGCCCAGAGCCACGTTGCGGGCACGCCAACCCGGATGATGCGCGCTACTGTGCGCGTTGCGGCCGGTCGTTCCAGCATGAACACGATCTGGACGCCTATGGATGAGCGCAGCCGTCAACGCCAGTTCGAAGATTCGTTTTTCCGGCAGTTGCGCGCCCGCGCGACGAAGCTGATTCACGGGCCGCTGCCGGCCGATCGGGTCGTGGTTGAGTCCATGCCGGATGGGCGGGACGCGGTGCGGGCCGCGCTGAACCGCCTGGAAATATTCGACCTTGACCTGCTGAACGAGTTGCCGGGGACGCGCGCGGTCAGTCTGGAGTTTGGCCGACAGTTGATCTGGCCGCTGTCGTACACGGTGGCGCGCGTGCGGGCGCAGGTGCTCACGCCGACCGCGGCGCTGGTTTCCGGCGAAACTCCGAGGCCGATCGGGCGCGATCAAGTGCAATATGCGCTGGATCGCTACGAACTCCTTCCTACCAACCAGCGCCCGACGGCGGTGATACTGGCGAGCGCGACGGGTTTCACGCCCGAGGCGCGGGCCATGGTGACCGATAGCGACCTGCCCAAACTGGTCCTGGTCGGCGGGCGCGAGGACGGCGGCTGGGACGTGGAAATGTCAGACTCGGTGCGCTATAGCCCGTGGGCGCAATTGGTGGAATTCGAAACACAGGACGACCAGGTCCGGCGTTTGTTGTATCATCTGGACAAAGAGGCCGCTGCCCTGGAGTCGCGGGGTCTTGCGCTCTCCAAGCTGTCCGATAAACTGGGGCTGCCGCAGGAACAGACCGAGGCGGCGGTTCGGCAGGCGTGCCGGAGCGACCCGCGCCTGATGACGGTCGTGCACGAGGGCGAGCTGCACGTGGCGCGCAGCCCGCTGGCGGACGAGGTCGGCGCTATGAGCTTGTGGATGCGGATACGACGGCTGTTTGGGTTCAAGCCGAGCACCGCTGAACGCGTGCGCATCATGACCGCGCAGCGCGTCCAACTCGAACAACAGCGGGAGGAGCTGGACCGCCGGCTCGACGCACTGGAAGCCGAAGAGCGCGAGTCGCTTCAGAAGGGGGCGGCCGCCGCAACCGAGGCCGAAAAGAAGCAGCTCGCCGGCAAACTGGTGCGCGTACGGCGCGACTTGCGGCGCATCCGGGCCCAGGTCAACGTCTTCACTCAGCAGATCGACATTATCGGCACGCACGTCCACAACCTGACGCTGGCCGAGCAGGGCCGCCGCCTGGAGCTGCCGAAGGCGGAAGACCTGACGCGCGAGGCGGCCGAAGCCGAGCAGATCGTGGCCGAACTGGCGGCCAATGCGGACTTGGCGGCGGGCATCGAAGTGGGTGTGCAGACGCCGCTGCAAGCCGATGAGGAAGACGCCATTCTGGCCGAGTTCGCCCAGGTAGCCGAGGCCCAGGCGGCGGCCAAGGCCGCACCCGCCGCGGCAGGTGCGGCGGGGCCGGAGCCCGAAGCGCCGTCACGGGCCAAGGGGGCTGAAGGCTCGACCGGCCAGCGCGGGCGCGAGCGCGCCGAACCGCGCCCGGAAATTGGTTAAGCGCTTCTCGCTGCTGAACAGCAGTGGCACACCGCGTCTGGCTAAGCTGGCAGCCGGCTGATGGTATTAGCTGGTGCCTGGCCGATGGTACTTGAAACTGGTAGTTGAGAGCTTCAATGAACTTCTTCGAATGGCTCACGACCAAACGCAAGACGTTGGCGACGATGAACGTAGCCGAGCTGCGCGCCCAGGAAATGCTCTTACAGAACGAGCGCAACCGCATGCAAGCCCGCGTCGGGCAGCTCGCTAAAGATAAGCAGAAAATCATCGCCCAGGGCGCGAAGGAAAAGACGCCCGAACTCCGTCGCACATTCGCCCAGCAATACGACCTGCTGCACACCGAGCAAATGATGATCGCCCGGCATCTCAACATCCGCAGCAAGGAAGTCTTGACAGTCTCGCGCCTCCGCATGTTACGCGAGAGCGGCCAGATGTTCGGCGGCGCGGCCGGCGTTCGGCCGCTGATCCGTGAAAGCGACCTGGCGGCCATTGAGCGCCTGATCGAGAACGATCGAATCAGCAGTGAGATGTATCAGGAGCGCCTGGACGAAATCCTCCGCATGGGCGCCGAAGCCGACGAATCGACGGCCGGCATCTCACCCGCCGCCCAGGAGCTGCTGAAGATCTGGAATGACATGGACGCGGGGCTGATCAAGGATACGGGGACGGCGTTCGACGAGGCGGAACGCCGCGTGCGCGAACGGGAGAAAGCTGTCGAGGGTTAACCGTGGGAAAGTGGGAACGTGGGAAAGTGGGAAAGTCGGAGACTGCGGCCCCGCTGGGCAGCGAGCCGGCGCATCCCGACCACGACGCTTGTGATCACTCACGGGTAACGCGGTTCGAGGACCTGCGGGTTTGGCAAAGCGCCCGACGACTTGCCAGAGGCATTTATCGCGCTTCGCGGACGCAGTTGCTCAAGGACGATTACGTTCTTCGCGAACAGATGAAGCGTGCTGTGGTCAGCATCGGTAGTAATATCGCGGAGGGCTACGAGAGAGGTACACGAAAGCAGCATATTGAGGGCCGCTACTTGGCTAAGGGTTCTGCTGGCGAGTTGCGCAGCCAAATTCTGACAGCTCGCGATGTCGGCCTGCTTGACGAGCGTACCTTCACCTGGCTCTACAGTGTCTGCGAGCAATGCTCACGGCAGTTGGCGATGTACATAGCCCATCTGCAGAGAACTCAAGCTCGGATAAGGGGCACTAAGTACGCCGGGCAAACCCTGTCGCGCGCTTCCAGCGATGCTGAACGGCATCCCGAAAGTTCGAGCAGTCCACCTTCCCACCTTCCCACGTTACCACCTTCCCACTCTTCTGGAGTCATCGATGGGTCTCTTTAAATCTAAGGAAGAGCGTCGGCTCGAGCGCGACATGCGTATTCGCCAAGGCATACGGCGAATCGAAAAGTCCATTGCCGAGCAGAACAAGTTCACCGATGAATTTGTCAAAAATGCCCGGCAGGCCAAGCAGATCGGCGATCAGGCGCAGTACCAGTTCATTCGGAGTTCGCTGAAAAAGACGGCCACCATCAAGAAGTTGCTCGAGCGGCAGCTCCTGGCGGTGAAGAACGCGCTGCTGATCAAACGTCAGGCTGAAGCCTCGGCCGACTTCGCCGAAGCCATGAGCCTGATGGCCCGCGAGGTCAGCCGCATGTACGGGGATACGGACCTGGCCAAGACGCAAATGGACTGGGAGCGGGCGCTGATGCAGTCGCAGAGCATGGAGGAGCGCATGCAGATGTTCCTCGATGCCATCGAGCAGGGGGCCGCGGCGGACGTATCGGCCGCGGGGACGACTGAGGCGATCAGCGACGAGGAGATCGACCGCATGATCGCCGCTGAAGAACAAGTCGAAGCGGCCCGCGAAAGCCAGCAGATGAGCGCATTGCGGGCGGAACTGGCGGCGCTTAAGGGGGAGGGGCAGAAGGAGACGAAATGAAAGGTGAGCGGCCGGGAACTCGGCAAACGCCGGATGGGTACGGCGATGCAGCACCTGGGGTGATGCCCGAGTTCTCGCAAGACATGCTTGCCGAGATCATCAGGCGCTTGGTGGCCGCGCTGACGCCGCGCGCCATCTATTTCTTCGGCTCGCATGCCTACGGTACGCCGCATCGCGACAGCGACATCGATTTGCTGATCGTGCTTGACCACATCGACTCCATCATGGATGTAGCACGGCGCGGCTATGGGGCGCTGTTCGGCTTGGGTCTGCCGATCGAACTACATTTCATCACCACCGAGAAACTGGAGCGCTACTCAGGCGTGATCGGGAGTTTTCATCGCGAGGTCAAGACGCGCGGGAGAATCGTCTATGCCGCCTAAAGAGGAACTCATCCGGAGGTGGCTCCCCTGATGCCCGCCACCTTTGCCACGTTCAAACGCCTCAAGGACAAGGGACTGGCCGCACTGCGCGAGGGCGACTACACCGCCGCGCGGCCGTATCTCATTCAGGCCGCCGAGTGCATGATTGAACTCGCCGAAGCCAATGACGACCCCAGGCACCGCGAGGAGCAGGAGGCCTATGCCAAGGAACTGCTCGAGCTGGCCAGGAGTTGCGACCGCCGCGTCGGCGCCCCTGGCGGCGGTCCGCGCGCTCGCGACCGGGCTCGCGAGGAGGAGAACGGCGCCCAGGCCGAAGATTGGATCGTCCGCGAAAAGCCCAATGTACGCTTCGCCGACATCGCCGGCCTGGAGGACGTCAAGCAGGAAATCTACCTGAAAATGATCTATCCCTATCGCCACCCGGAACTCGCCGAGCATTACGGCATTGACGTCGGCGGCGGCTTGCTGCTCTTCGGTCCGCCCGGCACCGGCAAAACCATGATCGCCAAGGCGGTCGCAACCGAGGTGGACGCCACCATGTTCGTCATCAGCCCGGCGCAGATTATGAGCAAGTGGGTCGGCGAGGCCGAACAGAATGTGCGCAAACTCTTCGAAGCCGCCAAGGCCGAACCGAAAAGCGTCATATTCATGGACGAAATTGAGGCCCTGGTCCCCCGCCGGCGTTCGTCTGAATCGAGCGTCATGCAGCGCGTCGTGCCGCAAATACTGCAGGAGCTTGAAGGCTTCGACCGGAAAGCAATGCGGGCCCTGATGTTCCTCGGCGCCACCAACGAGCCGTGGAGCCTGGATCCGGCCATTCTGCGCCCGGGCCGGTTCGATTCCAAAGTCTACGTCCCGCTGCCTGACGCGGAGGCCCGCTTTAGACTGTTTGAAATCTACGTCGGCAAACGCCCGTTGGCCGACGACGTGAATCTCGCGGAACTGGTCGAAAAAACCGCGGGCTACAGCGGCGCGGATATCAAGGCCGTATGTGGGCGTGCGGCCACGCGACCTTTCCTGGAGTCGGTGGCCGGGGCGGAGCCGCGTAAGATTGCGATGGCTGACCTGCTTGCGGCGATCGAGGATGTCCCGCCATCCGTAGGTGCAAAGGACCATCAGAAGTTTGAGGAGTGGGCTGCAACCAATAGCTAGAATCAGTGCCGGCTGGCCGGAATCGTCCGGGCGTCGCCGGAATAGAGGCTGAACGGAATGTTACACGTTGCAAGCGGAGTATCCGGCCCGCAGATACGTTGTCCAGATTCGGACTGCGGCTGGCGGAATCAAGCTGGGGCGCGGTACTGCGCCAGTTGCGGGCGGCCCCTGTCGGATTACCGCCGATTTCGCCTGGGAGAATTGACCGTGCGCTCTGTGGGAATGGCATATCTGCTGTGGGCGCTGTGCCTGGTGGGCGCGGCAGGCATACACCGGTTCTACACAGGGCGTTATGTCACGGGCGTCATTTGGTTGTTGACGTTCGGTCTGGTGGGCATTGGATCGTTGGTGGACCTGTTTCTCATTCCCGGCATGGTGGAGAGTAAAAATCGGGAGCTCGCCCGCCGCGGAAGCTGGCAGTTTCCATAGGAAAGTCCATGGCAGCAGGCAGCATCATCGATCGGCTGAGTGATCCGGCGCTCGTGGCCGTATGTGCGGACGCCGAGGCTTTACCGCGTTCGATATTGTCACCGGCCGTGCTCGTGCCCGACCAATGGGTGGCTTTGATCGAGCGGGTGGACGGACGCCGGCGCTTGGTGCCCGCGGGCGAGGAACCGCGCCCGCAGCGCGACGAAATCATCGTGTTCGCGCGGAACAGGGCTATCAAAGTGCCGCTTTCGGTCGAAGGCGCCGCGGCCGACAAACACGATGTGACGCTGACCGGCGAGTTGCTGGTGCGCTGGCAGGCGCGTGCTGACGAACTGGCCGCTCTCCGCCGGACTTTGCTGGACAGCGGCCAATTGACGGTGGAGCAGCTGGCAGAACGCATTGCCGCGGCCGGGGCCGAACCGGCCCTGCAACGGTTTCTGCGCGAAAATCCGGCCGCACGGCTTGTACATGAGGATGTGCGGGAAGAACTGGAGGGCCTACTGCGCGAGGCGCTGAAACGCTTCCTCTTCACCACGGGAATGACGCTGGAGGGCGTGCGGGCACTGCGTTGCGAGAGTTTTTCCCTTAATCGTAAGGAAGCGCTCGAGCGGGAGACGGCCGCGCGCCTGGCCGGCATCGAATCGCGCGCCCTGGTCGAGCAGGCCGCGCTGGCGGCCACCGAACGCCGCCTGAACCATCTAAGCGGGTTGCTCGAGAAGATGAAGGCCGCGGCCGGGACCGGCGAAGATCTGCAATGGCGCGACCTGCTGCCCTCACTTTCGCCCGGCGAGCGTGGACGGCTGCTGGAAAGTCTGTGGCGTATTTCGCCGGACCGGCAAGTGGCCGCGGCGCTAATCGCAGTGGCGGGCAACGACTGCCTCTGGTTTGACCCGGAGCGCATCGAGCAGCCGTTGCGGGTCGTGCATCTGGATGACAGCCTGGGCGGGCTGCGTTCGGTTACCTACTGCCCGCAGCATGATCTGCTGCTGGTCGGCGCGGCGCGCGGGGTCTGGACGATCAGCGCCGCGGATGGGTCCGCTTTAGCCGCTTATCCCGTCAAGAGTAGTGAGGCGCCGCGCACCGGTTTCAACGCCGCCGCTGTGGCAGGTGATTTGCTCTTCGCCAGCCACTCGCAGCTCGGGGTGTGGGTCTGGCCGCTTAGCGCTCCGGAAGCTGGCGAGCCCCGCTACGAGCCGATTGCCGGGACGCCCAAGACTATCCGGGCCGTCGTGCCGGCCGGCGACCGCGTGCTGTTCGCAGCCGACGACGTCGTGCACATGTTAGCCCTCGCAAACGATGATCATGAGCTCTCGCCGCCGGCGCCGGCCGTCATTCAGTGCTTGGCCGTTGACGGTCGCACGGTCTATGCCGGGGGGACCGACGGCGTGCTGGCCTCGCTGAACATCGATCGCCCCGACGGCTGGGTCCCGCTGCACCGGGCCACTTCGGGGTTTGAGTCCATAGTTCTGCGGCACTGGAGTGATCTGCTGGAACTGGTGATTCCCGCCGGGTCTGCTGGAGTCCACGGCGTCTACCCACAACAGGGCATAGTGGCCCGGTTGATGGAGAGCACCGTGCCCATACGACGCGTCTGGGCCAGCGACGACCTGCTGGTCGCGCTGAGCGAGAACCGCGACCGGCTGCTGTTAATGACCCAGGACGCGCCGGACCGCCGCGGCCGCGAAATCCTCATCGCGCGCATGCTGGGCCGGTCGATTCAGGATGCGACGATCATCACCACGACTGAGGCCGCCGAGCCCACTGAGAATGCGTCAGTGTGACGCCGCGGCGGCAATCGTGATAAAGTGATAAGGTGATAGGGTGATAGAGGATGGTCTGCGGAACACTTTATCACTCTATCACTTTATCACTTTATCACCCTTTTCACGGAGGATTCACAATTGCCATCCGGCTTCCCCACCACGCGCGCCGCTCTGGCCCGCTGCATCGACCATACGCTGCTTAAGCCCGAGGCGACTGCGGCCGACATTGAAAACCTCTGCAACGAGGCGCGCGAGTATGGCTTCTTCGGCGTGTGCGTTAATCCGATTTGGGTCCCGCCCTGTGCAGAGTTGCTCCGCGACGCGCCTACATGCGTGGTGAGCGTGGCGGGCTTTCCACTCGGCGCCTCCGCGACGCCGGTCAAGGCGCTCGAGGCGAAACTGGCCGTCCAGCAAGGGGCCGCTGAGGTCGACATGGTTGTCAAGCTCGCCGCATTGCGAGCCGGCGACCGGGAAGCCGTCGTACGCGACATCGCCGAAGTAGTTGCGGCCGCAAAGGGGGTCAACGAACGTGCGTTGGTGAAAGTCATCCTTGAAACGCGTGCGCTGACAACGGAGCAAATTATTCTCGGCTGCCGCTGCGCGGCCGAGGCGCAGGCCGATTTTGTGAAAACCTCAACCGGATTTCATCCGGCCGGCGGCGCGACCGTCGGGCACGTGGCGCTGCTGCACCGACATGCGGCCCCGCTTGGCGTTAAGGCGGCCGGCGGAATTCGCGATGCCGCCTCCGCGTTAGCTATGATCGAGGCGGGCGCAGCGCGACTGGGGCTGTCTGCCGGCGTGGCCGTGCTGCGGGAACTTCGGGCCTGATGGAGCCGCCATGACGCCCCAGGCACGCCAGTGCGAGCGTTGTCACAGAACGATCGAGCAACGCGGGCCGACGCCCGTACGATTTTGCCCAGTATGTGGTCAGGCGCTGAGCGAATCTCAGCCCGCCGGCGCCGAAACCAGCGCGGCCCGTAGCGACACGCGCTCGCGTACCAGCGTTCAGGCCGTTCTGGGGCTGATCCTGGCTGTGGTATCGCTAGTCATTCAGCCGTGCGCCTTCCCGTTGGGCCTGGTATCTGTACTGCTCGGACTGACAGCTCAAAAAAGCATCGAGCGCTCCGCCGGCCTCCTTGTCGGCCGGGGTTATGCCCTGGGGGCAGTCGTGCTCGGCCTAATCAGCCTGATAGTCTGGCTCATCATAAATGTGTTTGTCAGGCCGGGGCATCACGAATACGCCAGCTTTTGAACAGTGCTGTCTGGAATTTGGGGGTGTGTTCCGGCTGCCCATTTGGCCGGCACGCTTACTCTGGTGACGCCGATTTTACACTTCAGTCAGCGATTTTTCACAAGCGCCGGCAATCATCCAGTGGGCACCCGGGGCCGCTGCTTCACGGCGGCGATTCACACAGGAGGCTTTCCATGGCCGAGGCGGTACACGGACCAACATCAAACTGGGCCGCTACACCCCCAGTGCGGACGGCGCGCCCGGTTTCGTGGGGCGCGATTTTCGCGGGCGCAGTGCTCGTAACCGTGATCCAACTTATGTTGGGCCTGCTCGGCCTGGCGATCGGCCTGGCCGCGGTCGAACCGGGCAAAGGAGAGGGCTACTTCGCCGGTCTCGGCATTGCCGGCTACATCTGGTGGCTCGCCTCCGGCATCGTCGCGCTGTTCATTGGTGGCTGGGCGAGCGCACGCCTGGCGGGGGTACACCGTCGCACAAACGGCGCTCTCCATGGACTGGTGGTGTGGGGCCTGGCCACTCTCTTCATGGCATACCTGCTGACCACTACGGCGGGCAACATCATGGGCGGCGCGTTCAACCTGCTGGACCGGACCGTCTCCTACGGGGCGCGTGCGGTCAGCGGCACGGGCGCCGAAGCAACCGCAGACAGCAAGACCGCCGACACCAAAACTGCCGACGGTAAAACTCCTGACGGCGAAACTGCGAACGGCGGGAAAACGCCTGAACAGGTTTACAGCCAGTCACAGGCTGTGCTGCAGCGCTGGCAGGCAACCGAAGGCGCCTGGGACCAGTTGAAACCCGCACTCGGTAATTACTTCGACGCGGACGGCGCCACAGCGCAGGACAAAGAGCGCGTAATCGAGATCCTCGTCAGCCAAACAAGCATGTCCCGTCCCGAGGCTGAGCGCAACGCCGAGCAGTGGGCTCAAGGCGCGCAAACAGTGCAAGGGGCAGCCGAACGCGCCGGAGAGGTCGCCGAAGAATGGGGCGGCAAGATCGCCGATTGGAGCGCGGCAGCCTCGTTCTGGGCTTTCATCATGTTGTTGATTGGAGCAGGGGCCGCGGCGTTTGGCGGCAGCCTCGGAATCTATCGCACGGACCGCTTTGGTCACGACGAACCGGTGACGCCGCCGCGGGCATAATGCGGCCGGGACGCACGGCTCGCGCGCAGTGAGTGGGCGTGGTGCGCGCGGAAGTCAGCTATACGTATTCGCCTGGGATACTACAGGTGAGTGCCTTTAGAGGGCATACACTGGACATTCGTGTCTTAAAGCGGGATTATCAAAAGAGCTACCCAATCCTGATTTTCACATCAACGACACTGCGAGGCGGAAAACAAGCTTAGCGCGTTCCAAAGTCGACCTTGGCGAGCGAGTATTTGCGCGAACGCGCAACACAATGCTACTGGTGCGCTCTTTACTTTGCGCGAGTGCGCAATCTTAAGCAGCAATATGCGACTTTGCGCAAAAGCGCATGCAAAAAACACGTGACAAACTTAAGTCTGGTGTTATAAGGGCGGGCGTGGTTCCAATCCAATACGTGATTGGTTTTGGAGCCATAAGCACACTCCTGAGGAGGTAACGAGTATGTATGTCAGCAGAGTAGTGGCAAGGGCATGTGTCTTGGTGGCTGTCGGGTTGCTAAGCAGCACGGCGGCCTGGGCCATTCAGGCCGGAATAGTCTTCGATGTACACCAAGACATCAGAGACCCCGACTTGTGGCCGAACGATTTTCATGTTGAGGGGAAACTTCAGTCATTGGTGGGATTACCCACGGTCATCAATCACTTGGACGGCCCCTTCACCGGGTTCAAGTGGGAGATCACGCCCCTCGGTGGGGAAGATTACTGGTTTGAGTGCACGTGGTGGATGAAGGAGCCCGGAGTTTATATTCCGTACTGTGAAATCCTTCACATGGGCGTGCTCTTCGACGTTGACTACAAGAACATTGTCATCGACGTCGTGTCCTGGTGGACGCGCGATGGCAAGCCGGTTGGGGAAAAGGACCGGGGCGCGTTGTACAACGACGGCTTCGTTCCCATGATTGGGTTCAACGTCGCCGACGGCAGCGAGCCGCAGGTGCTGACCATCGCCAACAACTTCGTCACCGCGACGCCGCCGCCGCCCCCGGCCGAGCAGCCTCCACCCTGGCCGCCGACGCCGATCAAGCTGGATATTGTGCAACTGCAGGCGGCCGTGTTTGGCCCCGATCACGAGCCCAAGTTTGAGGATTTGGCTGAAGGTGGGGCGTCCGAGGGTTACAAGTGGGTCGACATCGTACGTGCGGATGGCAGCAAGATCAGCGGCGACAGTCCGCTGAGCCTCGACGCCGGGAAGGTCATCAACGTGATTTTGGGCGAGGCGCGCTCGGACGCCGATACGTTGCGCGCGGCTGAGCCGATCAAGATCGAGCCAGGCGGATTCCTGGTTGCCCGGGAACTGGCGGGTTTCACCAACAACGAGGGCGAGTACGAAACGCGCTGGTTCTGGGAAATTCACGGCGCCCCGCCGGACGAAGCCTGCTGCTTCCCAGACGGAACGTGCGAGATGCTGCAGACCTTCGCGTGCCTGATGCAGGGCGGCACGCCGATGGGCCCCGGCTCGCAGTGCGACATGTTGAAGTGCCCGGTCAGTGTTGAGCCGGGCGCCTGCTGCTACGGAGAGGCGGACCCGATCCAGTGCGAGGTTATGGACGTAATCAAGTGCCGCGACGAGTACAAGGGCACTTGGCACGGTCCCGGGAGCGACTGCGAGGATCTTAACGGCAACCATGTGGCCGACGTTTGCGAGATTATCTCCACGCCCGAGCAGGCCTGCTGCTTCGACGGCGAGTGTAGAATGATGCCTGTTGAGGCCTGCCGGGAGGAAAAAGGCGAGCCGCAAGGCCCCGGCTCAATCTGCGTCGGAGACTGGGACGGCGACGGCAAGGATGAAACGTGCGAATCCAAATGGCTCCAGCCGCCCGATTTGAGCAGGACCGGCATCGACGTCAGGGACATGCAGCCGATAGCATTGGCTGACGACTTCCTCTGCACTGAAACCAATGCTATTACCCGGATCGTGATTTGGGGATCGTGGTTGCACGATGAGTATCCCTTTGATCCGGCAAACATCAATGTCACGCTTAAGCTGCGCGAGGACATTCCTGATCCGGACGGCTCCGGCCCCCTGTACAGCATGCCGGGCAAGGTGCTCTGGTCCCGGTCCTACCGCCCCTACGAATTCCGGGTCGAGGTGTATCGTAAGGACATTCTGGAAGGCTGGTGGGATCCTTCCCGCGCCGATTCGTACATTTTCCCCGGCGATACCGTTTGCTGGATGTACACGTTCGATGTTCCAGTGACAGAAGCGTTCTGCCAGCAAGGGTCGCCTGACAAGCCGATTGTCTACTGGCTCGACGCCCAGGCCACAATTCCAGATTATCCTGGAACTCGCGTCGACTTTGGCTGGAAGACCAGTACCAAGCACTGGAATGACGATGCCGTCTGGCAATACAGGACCGGCGGCCTGGAAACGCCATTCCGTGAGTTGCGCTATCCGAAGCCTCACCCGTGGGCTGGACACTCAGTGGACCTGGCCTTCGCGCTCCAGACTGAGCCGTGCGTAGGCGCCGTAGGCGCCTGCTGCCGGCCGGGTGGATGCCACCTGATCACTGAGGCGGACTGCCTGATGAGCTTCCCGGCATGGTGGATGGGACCGGGCACAAACTGCGACGACCTGGACGGCAACGGCGTGGCCGACATCTGCGAGCCGGTCGTTCCGCAGGCCTGCTGCTTCCGCGACGGGAGTTGCGCGATGTTGTCCCCTGGCGATTGCTTGGCCGCGCGCGGCACGCCGATGGGCGTGGGAACCACCTGCACGCCGAATCCCTGCGACCCCCTGGGCGCCTGCTGCGACGGAATCGCCTGTACGGTTGAAACCGAACTCTCCTGCTACTTACACCCCCATCGCACCCAGTGGATGGGGCCCGGTACCGACTGCAGCGACCTTGACGGTGACGGCGTCGCCGACGCGTGCGAGACGCCGTTTATACAGGCTTGCTGCTTCCTCGACGGCAGTTGCAGCATGTTGTCCCCATGGGATTGCGAGGCCGCCCGCGGCACGCCAATGGGCACAGGCACGGATTGTGCCACCATCGAGTGCCCCGTGTACTTGGGCGCCTGCTGCTACGGAACCCACTGTGCAATTACAACCCAGGCCAGTTGCGTGGCGGCTAAGCCTGGAATGTGGGCCGGTCCGGGGACCGACTGCGATGACCTGGACGGTGACGGCATAGCTGACGTCTGCGAGACAATCGTCTACCAGGCCTGCTGCGAGCGCGACGGCACCTGCAGTATGAGAACCTATGACGAGTGCCGCGAGTTGGGCGGCCAGCCGCAGGGCCCCGGATCGGCGTGCGTCGGCGATTGGGATGGCGACCGCCGCGACGAGACCTGCGAAGCCAAGTGGATTCAGCCTCCAGACTTGGCGCGCACCGGCATCGACGTAAACACCTCGCTTCCGCTAATGCTGGCCGACGATTATCTTTGCACCGAAAAGAACGCGATTACGCGCATTTACGTCTGGGGTTCCTGGTACCGCGACCAGTATCCCGAGGACCCCGGTAATGTATACTTCACCCTCGCCTTCCATGAGGACGTTCCCGACCCGGACGGCGACGGCCCTGGATATAGCATGCCCGGCCGGCTGCTGTGGAGGCGGGAGTTCAGGCCGCACGATTTCCACGTCGTACCGTTCCAAGAGCACATCGAGGAAGGCTTCTGGCGGAATCCTGGCCAGGCGGGCACTTATGTCTTCCCCGGTGACACGGTGTGCTGGTTGTATATCTTCGATATCCCCGCGACTGAGGCCTTTTGCCAGCAAGGCACGCCCGACCGTCCGCTCGTCTACTGGCTAAGCGTCCAGGCCACCCCGGGTCCGACGACGGTACCGTCGCGTGAGCCGTTCTTCGGCTGGAAGACCTCGACCAAACATTGGAATGACAACGCCGTGCACCGCTATGACGACTCTACCATGGTCTCCATCTGGAAGGAGCTGGTGTATCCGGAAGGCCACCCGTGGGAGAAGAAATCTATTGACTTGGCGTTTGCTTTGGATGCGGAGCCGTGCGTTTGGACACCCTCTGAACCCGAGGAGAAATGACGGCCAGTGCGACGACTTCGCCAGTGACTGCGCAAACACCCCCCTGGGCGATTGCGCACTCCTGCAATAGCGCAGCCGCGCCACTGTGCCGCTACGGTAGACCGGCCGACAGCCGGCAAGTGCGAGCAGAGCTTCGTGGGCGAGCGGCATTGGCCCAGCGCCAATAGCCGCCTGGCGGCTCTGTCAACAGGGCTCCACGTTCCGCAACCGAGCGTGGAGCCCTCTGTTCGTCACCTGCTCCCCCGGCCCCCTTGTCACCTTATCACTTTATCACCTTATCACCTTGTTACCCGACCCGGCTGGATCCCCAACGCGGAACTGCTGGCCCCGGCGCCGCCTGACTCTTTCAATTGCCCAGGCTTTTCGCCCGAATCCGGTTCAGCTTCAGGTCCGTAACTTCCAGCCAATCCGAGAACGGCTTGCCCGTCAGCAATTCCGCCAGCGTCTGCGCGGCGATCGTCGCCTTGATCCGGAACTGCCCAGAGTTGTCAGTGAAATCCCCCTCGACTGAACGGACATTCTCGATTCCGGCCAGCGCCTGCTTCAGTTTAAGGTACGATCGGAAGTCCAGCGGCCGTACCTCCAGTTCAATATCGCCGCCAAATGAGATCTGCGTCGACCACTGCTCCATCACCGATTCGTACAGCTTGATCGCCAGCGCCGAACGCCGCCCTGCGGATTCGGCCGGTGGAAACGTCGCCTGGACCAGCGCTTCACGCGCCGCTTGCGGGCTGAACTCATGCCGCGAGCGCACGCCGCGCCGCGTGGAAGGTATTGACTCGCTCACCAGCAGCCGCCCCGTATCGGTCGCATAGATGCGCGCCTGCACGTCGCAATTATAGAACGCCGCCGGCACACCATAGAGGCTTTCGAGGCCGGCCCGGTCAGCATTGGCCGAGCCGCGTATGAGAATGTGCGCCCCCGCCTCGCGGGCGATTCGCTGCAACTCAGTCGCGCCGCGCTCGTCGCGTACGTCGGCCGCCTCGGGAAGCGGCGCCGCGCCGCGCGCTTTCCGCGTCACCAGGTCGAAGCCCGATTTGACGAACAGCTCCTCGATGCGGTTCTCGACCATCGAATCCTCTTGGAGCTCCCCGTCGATGCGTTCGTCGATCCAGACCATGATCTTGGGCCGCCCGATCTGGTCCAGCACGTTCTGCACCTCCCCCCATGCCGCCGCCACCGCGCTGGGCCGCACCCGGGCTTCGAGCCGCACAATGCTCGTGCCGCCCGGGCCTTCACGCTCACTGAGAATTCGAAAGTCGCTGACAATGCCCGAGGCCCGGCTGTAAATCGTGTCGCGCACCAGGACGAAATCCTGTGTCTGCGAAAAGGACGCAATCTGCGCCCCCGCGCCCTCCTCCAAAGCCTTCCGCAACGCCTGCTTGATCGCATCGTCGCGGTTGTACCCTTCGGCCTCGACCGTAACCGTCTTCGTCTCCATCTCGGGCGGCGCACCCGCGAGCCGCGGGTCGCCGGCCGGGAATGGAGAACCAGTTTCCTGAGCCGCGCCCGGGCACGGCAGAAGTCCGATCGCGATTACCATGCCGGCGCACAGCAGGCCGGCGCGGCAAATCAAGCCACCAGACGCAAAAAGCCTCACATACAGATTCATGGCGCTCCCTTCTGAGCCGGTCGGCCGGCACTCTCGGCCGCAGTGGCCATTTCCGCCGGGCGCAAACCGCGCCGCACAATCCACCACAGCCGCCTCAGCGGCAGCTCGATCTGCACCGTGACTACGCCGGCCGGCTGCGTGCTCTGCGGCCCGACTACCCGCGCCCCGCTCAAGAGCACTTCCAGGTCGGCCTGCAACTCGGTGTGCTCCGCGAAGAACGCAGATAGCGTCCTTCCATCTTTGAGGGCGAGAGTCTGTATTCCCTGCCATAATTCGTCTACACCATCGAGCCGCGCCGCTTCGGCCTGCTCCGCCTGGGATAGCTTCTCGTTCTCCCTCGGCAGATAACGGCCGCTGGCGGTCATTTTGGCCGTCGCCCACGCCGGCGCGTCGAGTTCGCCACCCGGGTAGTGCGAGCGCGAAATCGCGGCCGCGGGCGGAATGGCCCAGCCGGTCGCACTCACCTCATCTACCGTCGCCAGCAGTCCCATTCCGCGGAAGTCGCGGCCGTGAAACCCATCGCCCTGATAGTTGTTCTCGTGAACTTCGGTGAGAATGCGGATCAAATCAACCAGCCCGATGCGCGCCGTGGCGACGGCCACCTGGTCCGGCGCGAAGCTGACTGCCAGCAGCGCCTCGCGCTGCAACGCGGCAATAACAGCTTCACGCACCTGCTCGCCCGATTCGAGAAATTCGCTCAGCCCCCGCGCTCGCGTTACCGGCAACATCCCAATCGAATCAAACAGCGCCCGCCGCGCGTCCGCCTCGGCCGCCCGACGTGTCATCTCCAAGCCCACAGGCGTCACGTCTTCCCAGCCTTCCGGTTGCTGCGCCAGCTCCGCCTCAGTGGGCCAGGCCGTACCTTGCGCCCAAAGAACCGGCCATTCGCGCGCGGCAAGTGAAAAGTCCGGGGTCGCGACCGCACCGTCGGCCGTGGCGCCGCTGGTCGCGGATAATGCCTCGAGCTTCTGCTCAATCGCTGCCGGGGCGAGCCGCACCGCCACGTCGCACGAGCCGTCTGAATAAGTACGGGCGGCTCCGTACGCTGCCGTCTGGCGTAGCCACAGGCGCAGCGCCCGGTCGCGGCCCAGATCGTGCGCCGCCCAATCGCCGATGGTAAGCGACTCACGCAGCTTCAGAGCATAGACCCGGTCGAGGAGTTCGCTGCGCGCTTTGGCGAGCGCGACTCGTTCCAACGCGCGGCCCTGCAGGCTCAGCGCTCCCGCCGCCCAACCGATTGCAACCGGCAGCACGCACGCCCAAGGCGACGAGCACAACAACCACTGAGGCCACACGTGCATGGCGGCAGCCCAGGCTATTCGACGATCATCTCACCCTGCGGCGCTTCCTGCACTTCGCCCACGCGCTCTTCTTCCAGCACGCGCACCTTGTGGTGACGCTGCGAAGCGCAGCCCACCGTCAACATCAAAGCCAACGAAATCGCGAGCGAAACGAAAAGACGCATCGGTTTCTCCTGTCACTTACCTGGCGCGCGGCCGCTACTGGTTTCGCGGGAGCCCGTCGTTGACGACGCTCCAGACGCTCATGCCCGGCAGGGCCACGGTCACGACCGCGACGTCCTGATCGAAGCGCGTGTTGGTCACGGCTGCGTCCACGACCACTGCCTCTACCAGGCCGCGCACTTCATCGTGCTGCATCGCAAAGTCGCTCACGGTCGTCGCGCTTTCCAATTGCAAGCCGGCGATCTGCTCGGCCAGTCGGCGCCGCGCGTCCATTTCGGCGGCCCGCGCCGCACGCAGCCGCCCTTGCGGCGTATCTATTTGCGGGTCCGTCCCGCGCCCGTCAGCTTCGAGCGTGCGCATGGACCAGTCGGGCATGCGGACGGCCGCCGATTCCTGGAACTTCTGCATGAAGCGCGGGTTCGGGACGCCCATACCCGTCGCTTCGAAGTCCTTCTTCACGACCGTCTTGACGATCTTCTCGATATCCGAGCCGCGCGTATCGTCCGGGTCGCCGTTGTAATAGCGGCTGTGGAGTTGCTTGATGGTCGTGATGACCTGCTCGGTCGGCACGACGTACGTGCATTCACAGATTAGCTCGTCGCTGTGGAAGTAGCAGCATATCTCGCGGGCGCCTTTCAAAAAGGCCTGCATGTCAGCCGTAATTCGGTCACTTTCCGCTACGAAGTCACGCACGCAGGTCTGCGAGGTGAGGCGCAGGCCCTTGATGCGTTCGGCCAGCTTCCGCATGGCGTCCATCTGCGCGGCCCTCATGGCCGAAAGGCGCGCCTGAGGACCAATCTGCTTCCAGATATCCGGAACCGGCGGCGGCGGCGCATTCTCGGCCATCGGCGGACCCGGCGGCAGCATTTCCATCGCGCATTGCGGCAGATCCGGCGGCAAATCCGCCCGCGGGGCTCCCATGCCGCAGACCTTGATCACGTCTTTCTGAATTCGGCGGCTGATCGACTCGAAATCGCTGGTCTTGATGTCCTCCCCCTTGTACCAGCGGTCGCACGCCGTGCGCAGCGTTTCGACCACCTTCGCGACGGTCACCTCGGCCGGGATTTCGCAGGAGCCGTCGTCGTAGAAGATCGGCTGCCCCAGCCGGACGCCCTTTATGAAGGTATCCACCTCGCCGCGAATCTCGTCCGATTCACAGACGAAATCCTGCACGTACGTGCGTTCGTTAAGTTGAATCCCGTAAACGATTTGCGCGAGTTTCCGGTAGGCGTCCGCTTCGGCCGCCCGCCTGGCCAGCAGTTTCTGCTGCTCGGCGGTAATGTCCTGGGCGACGGCCGAACGGCAGGCCAAGAGCCCCGTTATGGCGATCAAGATCGTAGCGGTACGCATCGTGCTCCCTCGATAGCAAAGGTCAAAACGTTGTTACCAGGCTTTGGACACGTTTCGGAGGCGGCGGTTAGCCGCCCATAGGCTCGCCCGGGCTCAGGGCGGCATCATAAGCAGCCTGCGCCGCGCGCCACAAGCAGAGCCGGCCCGTGCCGGGCCGGAGAAACCAAAGGCCCCCGGAAGCAACGGCGCCGCCCCACTTTGGCGTCCAACCACCCCGCACTCCGGGGCGACACGCCCCCGCTCCGCTTACAATTCCCGTATGCCTACGCCCAGCGCTGGATTGCTGATGTTCCGCATCCGCCATGGACAGCCGCAGGTTCTCCTTGTTCACCCCGGCGGGCCGTACTGGGCCAAGAAGGACGCCGGCGCATGGACGATTCCCAAAGGCGAGATCGCTCCCGGCGAAGATTCGCTGACCGCCGCGATTCGCGAATTCAAGGAGGAAACCGGCCTCACACCGGCCGGCCCATTCATCGCGCTCGGCACAATCAGGCAAAAAGGCGGCAAGCTGATCCACGCGTGGGTCTTCGAATCCGACTGCGACCCCGCTGCGCTGCGCAGCAACACTTTCACAATGGAATGGCCGCCACGCTCGGGCCAAACTCGTACATTCCCCGAAATCGACCGCGCGGCCTTCTTCACGCCGGACGAAGCGCGACAGAAGATCAACCCCGCTCAAGTCGAGCTGCTCGACCGGCTTGAGGAGCACTTGCGCGGTTGATCCAAAGGCACGTCCTACGGTGCGGCAAACAGATTGGAGACTTCGGAGTTCCAACCGCCAGTTTTCGTCCAGCGGCAGCGCCGTTAAAGTAGACAACCGGCGGCGCGCACGAGTCGCTGCCTTTTTGTTTTGCAACCGTCCGCGCCAGACCCGCGCGGCGGCAGAAAGCCTGAGTTCTCCATGCCTGATTTCGCCTCGCCCTGGATCGCCGCCTGGTTCTGGATCACGCTCGCCATCGGCCTCGTCTGGCTCCGCCGCCACCTGCAGGTGAATCGCGGCGGGAAAGAGCACGTTTTGTCAGAACAGGACGCCCAAACAGTCGACCAATCCGGCGGCGGCGCAGACAGCAACGGCTGGCCGAGCTTGTCAGTCGTGGTTGCGGCCAAGGACGAGGAGCAGAACATCGCGCGGTGCATCGACGGCTTGCTGGCACAGGACTATCCACGCCTGCAAGTAATTATCGCTAACGACCGCAGCCGCGATCGCACGCCGCAGATCATCGACGACTACGCGCGCCGCGATCCGCGCCTTACGGCCGTCCACGTGCGCGAGCTGCCGGCCGGCTGGTTTGGTAAGAACAATGCGATGCGCGAGGCGATGCAGCACGCCACCGGGGAGTTGCTGTGCTTTTCAGACGCCGATTGTGCTTACGATTCGCCACTGTTGCTGCGCGCGGCCGTGTCATTCGCCCGACGGGAGGGGATTGAGTTTTTGTCGGTGCTACCCCGGCTGGAGGCGAACAGCCTGTGGGAAAAGGTCATTCAGCCGGTGGCCGGGGCGATCATGGTCTTCTGGTTTCCGCCGCAGAAGGTCAATGACCCGCGTTGCCGCGAGGCGTACGCCAACGGAGCCTTCATGCTCATGACGCGGCGGGCCTACGAAGCGATTGGCGGTCACGAGTACGCCAAGGCCACGCTGAATGAAGACATGCACATGGCCCGCCAGGCTAAGCGCGTGGGAGTGCGGCTGCGGGTGCTGCAGAGCGCCGGCCTCTACCGCGTGCGCATGTACACGGGCCTGAAGCAGATCTGGCGCGGCTGGACCCGCATTTTTTACGGCTGCTTCGGGACGTTGCCACGCCTTCTGGCGAGCGTGATCATGCTATCGATTTTCAGCGTTTCTCCGTATGTGGCGTTACTGGCGTCGCCGCTGGTCGGCGGCTCCGGCTTGTGGCTGGCGGCTGCGGCGGCATTCGCAATTGTGTCGCAGCAGTCGATCCTGATGCGCTTTTACGCGCTGACCGGGAACGCTCCCGGCTGGGCCTTGACCTACCCGGTGGGTGCGACGGTGTGTTTGGGAATGACACTCAACGCCATGACACGCCTGACGGGAAAGACGACTAATTGGCGCGGAACCGCTTACGCCGGCGGAGCTCAAGTCAAAACCACGTAAAAATTCCGACCCGCGCCGGAAAGCCGTAAACCCTTGCCTGCGTGTCATTTGCGCGCGGCAGCGGGGTTACAGATCCGCAGCGGCCCGCAGATTTTTTGGAATCGGGAGCGATTTTGTGGCGAGCATCGACGGCACAATAGGTTGAACTGTTGTACTATTATTATGCAGGATGTTGTGTTCCGTTGTTCGTGCGGATTTCCGCGTCTGCTCTTGACGCGCTTGACAGGTTAGGCTAGTATTAGGCTAATAAAGCTCTAACTGGCGCGCTGACTTGGCGACGGATGTGGCAATGGAGTGCCAAAGTGTTGAGCAAGCACGAAAACATGACCGGCCGACTGATCTGCCTCACGGGCCCGGGCGGGAACTTTCAGTCCGAAGTGCGGACTGACCCGCGCGGCGAGTTCGAATCGTGCGGCCTGACGGCGGAACAGGCTCGCGATCTCAAGCAGTGCCTGGCTCGCTGCCTCGGCGGCGCGGAGCCTGCCGCGGCGCCCGTGGCGGACGCGATGCACGTGGAAGTCGAGCTGGGCCTCATGTCCGCCGCCCGTCAGCCTCTGCCGCCAGTCCTCCTTGGCTCTCTCAGCGCCTACCTGGCAGAGGAGTGGACCGATGCCGCGGACCGTCAAGTCATTGAAGCATCAACAAGCATCGCTGACGCCCAAACAACTGCGCGTGCTCACGTTCATTCGCGACTACACGAAGGCTCGCGGGTTCGCCCCGACCATGCAGGAGTTGGCGGACGAGTTCGACGTCAGCAAGGTAACCGTCTTCGAACACATCGTCGCTTTGCAGAAGAAGGGTTTTCTGCGCCGTTCGCGGCACAGGGCACGCTCTTTGCGACTTAGCGAGGGCATCGAGTTCCCCGACGAGCGCCCCACGCTTCTCCCGCTGGTAGGGACGATCGCCGCCGGCAAACCGATTGAGGCCCTCGAACAACCCGAAACGCTCGACTTGGAGGAAGTCTTCGTCTCCTCGCGCGGCAATTTCGTCCTGCGCGTCCGCGGCGACAGCATGATCAACGACCAGATCCGCGACGGCGATTACGTAGTCGTGGAAAAACGCGAAACCGCCCGCGACGGCGAAATGGTGGTCGCCCTGCTCGACAACGGCGAAGCCACCCTCAAGCGCATATACCGGACCGCCAGCGGCGCTCGCCTCCAGCCCTCAAACCCAGCCTACGCGCCGATCGTCTCAAAAGACGTTCGCGTCCAAGGCGTGGTAGTGGGCGTGCTCAGGCGTTACTAACGCCAAACGGCAAACCGCTGCCGGCAGAATTCAAAACGGCTAGCTCGTGCCACGGTCATCCCCAAGCCGCCGCGCGGGTGCCATGCCCAAGCCGCAAATGCACGGGCGCCATGCCCAAGCCGCACGGGTACCATGCCCAAGCCGCACGGGTACCATGCCCAAGCCGCACGGGTGCCATGCCCAAGCTGTAAGCGCGGGCATGCCCATCGTTAACGGCATCACTACCGTAGCACGGGTGCCATGCCCAAGCTGTAAGCGCGGGCATGCCCATCGTTAACGGCGTCACTACCGTAGCTTCCCGCCTAACCGCGACTTTTCGCCTTCGTAGTCTGCCCCCACCGCTGCTCTCCGCCCACCGTAGCATTCCGCCCGCCCGGACCTTAGGCTAAAGGCGGATGAAACCGACCGCTGAACCCCCAGCCGAATTGCCGGAGGTGCACTGCGTTCGTGAGGTGCGCCTCGAAATCCCGCAGGAGCTGCTGCCGGCGGTGCAGGAGTTTTATACGGACTTGCTCGGCCTGCCGCCGTGGCCGGCCGCCGAGCAGATTCCCGGCGGCTGGGGGCTGGGCAATCCGGCCCGCGGGCTGTATTTGCAATTTCGCCACGATCCCCACGTGGATCCGGTCCGCCGCCGGCTCACGTTGCTAGTGCCTGACCTGCCCCAGATTATCGCCCGGCTCAACGAACGCGGCTGGCCGTTCGAACACTACCACGGCTTCGGCGCCGCCGAAGAATGGCTCGTTCTGGCCGACCCGGTTGGCCACCTGATCGAAGTTCGCGCATCGCACCGTTCGCTGTAGCGCCAAGCGCCGGCCGCACCAGCGCCCTGCCGAGCCGCGGCCTTTACGCCGGGATGCGCGCGATGCCGCGGGCGGAATTTTACTCTTTGCATGGGGCAATCGCCCTGCATTCTTCCGCCCTCAGGGGCCCGGGGACCGTTCTGGTCGTTTTGTTGGCGGTCTGGCACATAGTGTGTATGCTGTGGGCTGGATTGGTTTGCCCTCGTTTTGCAGGAGTCCAGCGATGTTCGGCGGCGAAGACGTTCAGATCACTCCCGGAATGCAGCGTTACATCGACCTCAACAACGCCTACCTCGCCAAGCGCGATAAGTACATCCGCGAAGTGGTCAAAAACTGGAAGTTCGACACCATCGCCGTCCACGGCCTGTACACCGTCCAGGACGCCATTGAGGACTACCAGGGTGCGATAATCGAGCCCATCTTCATGAGCAGCTCGCAGGCTTACCGCGATTCCGACGAGATGGCCGCCGCCCTGGCCTACCTCATCCCCACTTGGTGCTACTCGCGCATCGCCAACCCCTCCACTTACTATTACGAGTGGACCCTGGCCCTGCTCGAAGGCTATGGCTTTGACGGCGAAACCTCCTGCTGTTCAACCTCCTCCGGCATGGCTGCGATCATGACCGCCGTTCAGCCGTTCCTGGTGCACAAGCGCCGCCACGTTCACGAGGCCCGCAACTTCGTGGCCGTGGCCCAGTGCTACGGTGGGACTTTCCAACAATTCAGCGTCCGCCTGATGGAAGAGCGCGACATCGAATGCCGCTGGGTCCAGAACCCGGAGAACATCGACGAATGGGCGTCCAAGATCGACAAGAACACGCGCTTCCTGTACGGCGAGCTGCCCAGCAACCCGGGCCAGAGCTTCTTTGACATCGCCGCCGTGGCCGACCTGGCCCACAGCCACAACCTGCCGCTCATCTGCGATTCGACCGTCGCGACGCCGGCGCTGCTGCGGCCGCTGTGCCACGGCGCCGACATCGTCGTGCAGTCGGCCACGAAATCGATTACCTCCAGCGGCTTCGGCGTGTGCGGCGCGCTGATCGCCCGCAAGAACCTGGTGACCAACATCGACAACGAAGACCTCAAGAAGGACTTCGCGCTGTACGTCAAATACCTGCCCAACCGCGACTACGGCCCGAACCTGCACCCCATGCAGGCCATCATGACTTTGAATGACGTGCGCACGCTGCGCTCCAAGATGGACCTGCTCAGCCGCAACACGATGAAAGTGGCCCAGTTCCTCAGCAAGCATCCGCAGGTTGAGAGCGTGCAGTACCTGGGTCTGCCGGAGCATCCGCTACACGAGCTGGCCAGCAAGTACATGTGGCTGGTGGACGCCGAGTACGACGAACAGTACGGCAAACCGGTGAACCGTTACGGCCACCTGATGTCCTTCTGCGTGAAGGGCGGCCCCGAAGCGGCGCGCAAATTCTTCGACGGACTGCAGCGCATCTGGCGTGCCACGGACTTGGGCCGCATCAAGAGCGTGGCCACTATTCCCGCCATCAGCACGCACCAGCAGCAGGGCGAAGCGGGCCGCAAGCTGGCCAACATCCCGCCGAACCTGGTGCGTCTGTGCGTAGGCGGCGAGCACCCCGACGACATCATCGCAGACCTGGATCAGGCGCTATCGAAGCTCCAGACAAAGGCCGCGGTCCCGGCCCGAGCGCACGGCTGATTGCGGGACGTCCGCACCGAGCTGGTCCGCACCGAGCTGGTCCGCACCGAACCGGTCCGTACCAAGCCGGTCCGTACCGAGCTTCTATACGATGAATACCGTAAGTTCCCGATCCGGACAGCAGCTCAGGCCCTACACCGGAGTCGCGCAGGAACAACCAGTGGTTCTCCCCGGTTGAGGGGTAGCTAATCAGGACTGCGTCTCCCGTATTCGAGGCCCCGTGTAACGAGTAGTAGCCGCCCAGGCTGATGTGATTGAGATCCCAAAGGGACTCGAGGCCGCCCGATCCCGGCCACCGAGCGACGATGGTGCCGTCTTCGAAGTTACTCGCTAACCCGATAAGGGTTTGGCCGGCGCCCGTCACGGCCTTGGGATAGAACGTCCTGTCTCCGAAGGTCGAGGGCACCCAGCTCGAGCCCACCCCTTCCCGCCACAGGTACGACGAACTCCCTCCCGTGAAGCCGAGCACGGTGCGACCGTCGTAGGACAGATCCAGCATCTGGGAAGCGCCGGGAATCTCGCCCCCGGGTAGGGGCAGCGGCTGAAAGCCGGTGGTCTCAGTCCAACGCCCGTGCGGGCCACCCGTGAGCGACGCAATAACCGTCGAGCCATCGCCGGAGAGCCGCACCGTCGAGCCCAATGGGATCGGCAGAGGTTGAATGTCCGCAATTGCCACCTCGCCAACCAAGCAACCAAGCAGCCCCAACACTGCGAGCATACTTCAAAATGTCATTCTCTTCCTCCAGAAGATGCTGTCACGTGGCGGGCGCTACGCTAGCGACCGCTAGCGTCAATATCACCAAATCAGACGCGCAATAGCAAACCTATTCCTGTGGAGACATCCCTGCCCCACCGCATCGTCGTAAGTGCAGTCCCCCACTCAGTTTAGATTGCAGTTTGCGCGCCGGGTTACCTCGCCGCCGGCTTCGTCAGCTTTACGTATTCCCGCACCAGTGCATCATTGGGCGCACCGCGCAGTGCGATCTGAAAGGCCGCATTCGCCTGTGCGAAGTCCTCGCGCTGGAACTGCATATAGCCCAGCAGGAAGTACACGTCCGCCGTTACTGCGTGCCCCCTCACGTATTCGTACAGACGTTGCACGTGCAGGTCAAAGTCCTCGGGATCCGAGTAATACTTGCCCAGATTCAGTGGAATGAACTTCAAATTCGGCTGAAGTTGCAACGCCCGCCGCAGTGCCGCGGCCGCTTCATCGTAATGACCCATGGCCATCTGGGCCTGCGCCAAATGAATGCGCGAAGCCGGATCGCCCTGATTCAACTGACCGGCCATTGTCAGCGCCACGACTGCCTGCTCGTATGCGCCCGACTTCAAATCGTCCAAGCCCGTCCGCAGCGCCGTCTCGGAATTGGTCAAGGCACGCTCGCGCCGCTGCTGCATGTCCACTTCATTGAAGCGCCGCCCGCGCTCACGCATGTAGACATACCGTTGCCCGCGATAGAGCTGCTCCACCGCGACGCCGTAGTCCGTGTTGTAAGGGTTCGGGTATATCGGCCCCGTATCCCACCACGACGTGTCAGTCGGGTAGTAATACGAAACCGGGTACCCGGCGTAATACGCGATCTCCTGCCGCCGCGGTGGCGCACCACCGGCTCGGCCCGCTCCGCCCCACTCGTCCCCGGGCCGCTCCCGCGGCCGCGCGACCCCCGCCTGGGGCGGCACCACCTGCCCGGCCTCAACCACCTCCAGCACCGCTTGGCGCGAGTTGTTGCCCGGCGCGCTGCGCGCCGGAATAACCGCTACTGGCACCCGCCGCCCGTCTCGCATGATGAACAGCGGCTGCGGGTCCGGGTCGGAAGCCCAAGCGCCGGCTGGCAAACTCGTTAGAATGAGCGTCGCAACCACAAACGCAGGGCGAGTCTTTCTGAACACGAGCGGCCTCCTCGCTTACGTTGACACCATTATAGACGTTGGGGCGGCTATCCTATTCCCATACATCGGAGTAACTTCGTCCTAAATCGGCTGATCGAGCTGGCATTGCACGTTCACGCTCTAACCGACAACCGGATGGTGTCAAAAGGCCTTTTCCTCCGTAGCCCGGCTCGGCTCGGGATGCTTCATCAGCCCCCCGGAATCGCTCCCGGGCCGACCCGCGCGCATCAGCAGCTCGGACACAAACAAGCGGCAATTATCTGTCATTGTCCTTTCCGGCCACTCACGCTACCTCTAATGGCGCTGTAAACTATTGGTGTTAACAGCGCGGGAGGACATGCGAGTGGATTTCTACGTCGGCATCGACGTCGGCGCGATTAGCGTCAAGGTTGCCTTGCTCGCTTCCGGGTCGACTTCCAATCCGGATGGCTCAGAGCCCGGGCGTATCGCCTCGGAACCTGAGTTCCATAACCCCTTGCGCCAAATCCAGACGCCGGGCGCAGTCCCGCCCGTCAGCGTCGCAGCACCCAAGCGTACACGCGGCCGCCCGCTCGAAGCCGTCCGCGAAGCTCTGGAAGAGGTCCTGGGCGCTTTACCTGCTGATTCTGCGCTACGCGTCGCCATCACCGGTTCAGGCGGCAAGCTCGTGGCCCAAGCCCTTGGAGCGCCGGTCTTCAACGAGTTCCAAGCCTGCGCCCGAGCGGTCGACCGCCTTATGCCGCAGGCGCGGACCGTGTTCGAGATGGGCGGCGAGTGCAGCCGCTATCTGCGGCTCTTGCCCGATCCCGGCAGCCGCCGCCTGGGAATCGTCGATTACAGTAGCAACGGCGATTGCGCCGCGGGCACCGGCGCGTTTCTCGATCAGCAAGCCGCCCGCCTTCAATACGCAGTAGAAGACATCGCGACCATCGTTGCCGGCGCCGAACGCGCGGCCCAGATCGCCGGCCGGTGCAGCGTCTTCGCCAAGAGCGACATGATCCACGCTCAGCAGAAGGGCTTCAAACCGCCCGAAGTGCTGCGCGGGCTGTGCAACGCGGTGGCGACCAATTTCAAATCGGCCGTGGTCAAAGGCCGCCCGGTCGAGCCGCCGGTAGCCTTTGTCGGCGGCGTGGCGGCCAACTCCGCGGTCGTGGCCGCCCTGCGCGAAACACTCGCCCTCGGCGAAAATGAGCTGTGTGTGCCAGAAGCGCCGGAGTCATACGGAGCAATTGGGGCCGCCGTGCTGGCGATGGAAAGCCGGAATTGCCCCAGCCGCCGCCCGTCGGAGTGGCTGGAGGCCTTGCAGACGGCTCTACGTGGCGACGGCTCCGCGTTCGCCGCCACCCGCCCGCTGAACCTGGACCGCGTCAAGCTCCTTCGCGACCAGGTTCGCCCGTACCGCTTCCCGGAGGACCAAACGGCGGTCGACGCGTACCTGGGCCTCGATATCGGCTCGGTCGGCACCAAGCTGGTCCTGATCGACTCGCGCGGCGACGTCATCTATTCAATCTTCACCCGCACCGAAGGCCGCCCCGTTGAAGTCGTCACGCGCTGCCTGCGCGAATTGGAGGAGGCCGTCGGCTGGGGCGTCCGCGTGCGGGGCGTCGGCAGCACCGGCAGCGGCCGCGAGCTGATCGGCGAACTGGTGGGCGCCGACAGCATCAACGACGAAATCACCTGCCACAAGACGGGGGCGACGTTCGTCGGCGATCGCCTGCTGGGCAAACGCCCGGACACCATCTTCGAAATCGGCGGCCAGGATTCGAAGTTTATCAGCCTACAGCCCGAGGGCGGCGACTCGCGCGAAACCATCGTCGTCGATTTCACCATGAACGAGGCCTGCGCGGCGGGCACGGGCAGCTTCCTTGAAGAGCGCGCCACCGAGTTGGGCGTCTCGATCAAAGACGAGTTCTCGCGCCTGGCCCTGAGCTCGCAGGCCCCCATCCGCCTCGGCGAACGTTGCACCGTCTTCATGGAGCGCGACGTCAATACCTGCATGCAGCGCGGTGCGCAGCGCGCCGACATCATTGCCGGCCTGGCGTATTCCATCGTCTACAACTACATAAACCGCGTTGTGCGCGGCCGCCCCATTGGCGACTGCATCTTTTTCCAGGGCGGCACGGCCTACAACGACGCGGTTGCGGCCGCCTTCAGCATCGTCTGCGACAAAGAGATTATCGTGCCGCCGCACAACGCCGTGCTCGGCGCCATCGGGGCCGCCCTGCTGGCCAAGGAGAAAATTGCCCGCACCGGCGCCTCCACGCGCTTTCGTGGCTATGACCTGGAGCAGGTCGAATACTCTCTGCGCGAGTTCACCTGCAAAGGTTGCGGGAACTTATGCTCCATCCAGGAATTCAACGTCGCGGGCGAAAAAACCTACTGGGGCGACAAGTGCTCGGAGCGTTACCGCAAGCAGGTCAAAACCGACCGTATACCGATTATCCCCGACCTGATCGCCCGCCGCCTTGAACTGCTGAACGCCGACGATGCCGGCGACCCGCCGCACCCGCGCGGCTCGATCGGCATCCCCCTGGCAATGTACACCTGGGATTGGCTGCCACTGTGGCGGCGGTTCTTCCGCGACTGTGGGTTCCAAGTAATCGTCTCGAGCGAAACCAACCGCCAAACCGTCCGCCAGGGCCTCGATAGCGTAGTCGCAGAGCCGTGCTTCCCAATCATCGTAGCGCACGGGCACATTGCCGAACTGATCAGCCGCAAGGTCGACTACCTCTGGATCCCCAACCTGATCACCGTGCCGGGCCGGGATTCGCATTTGGAAAATTACGTGTGCCCCTGGGGCTCAACGCTGCCATTCATAATTCGCCATAACCCGGCCTTCCGCGGCTGGGCCGACCGCATCCTGTTCCCGCTGCTTTCGTTACAGCGCGGCACAGACGTCCTCCGCGGCGACATGGTAAGAGTTGCGGCCAAGCTGGGCGTACCGGCAAAAACCGCCCGCCGCGCCTTCGAAGCCGCCTGGGCCGCCCAACAGCGCTTCCTCAGCGCCTACCAGCAGGCCGGCCGCGCCGCCCTCCAGCGCTTGATCGACACGCGCGAAAGCGGCATGGTCCTGGTTGGCCGCCCCTACAACAGTCATGACGCCGGCGTCAGTCTGGCGATTGCCCGCAAGCTGCGCGAGCAATACGGCGTCAACCTCTTGCCGGTCGACGCTCTGCCGCTGGCGGGAATCGACGTCACAGACGTTAATGACAACATGTACTGGGCATATGGCCGCCGTATTCTGGCGGCCGCCAAGCTGGTCCGCGAACACCCGAACCTACATATTATCTACGTCACGAATTTCAAATGCGGCCCCGACTCATTCGTCAAGGCTTTTATCCGCAAGGCGTCGGGCAAGCCGTTTCTCACGCTCCAGTTTGACGGGCATTCTAACGACGCCGGCATGCTCACCCGCTGCGAGGCGTACCTGGATAGCAAGGGAATTCTGCGATGGTGGCGAACGCAACAGACCAAGTCCATACACGAACTCTTGCCGGCCGCACAGTCTATATCCCCCAAATGTCCTACTCCAGTGCGCGGCTGATGGCGGCGGCGTTCCGCTCGGTGGGCGTCGACGCCGAAGCTACGCCTGATTCCAACGGCGAAACGCTCGAACTCGGCGGCCTCTATAGCAGCGGTGAAGAGTGCTTGCCGCACAAGATCACCCTGGGAGATTTCCTGCGCATCTGCCGCCGGCCCGGCGCGCAGGCCGCCCGCCTGGCGTTCTTCATGCCGCGCGCCCAGGGCCCGTGCCGCTTCGGCCAATACGCGCCGTATCTGAAGCAGGTATTGGAGCAGGAAGGCTACGGCGAGGCGCTGATTCTCTCGCCCAGCAGCGCGTCGAATTACGACGAGCTCGGCGACCACGCCAGCCAGTTGATGCGCACCACCTGGATGGGCATCGTCGTCAGCGATCTCGTCAGCCGGTACCTGTTAAAAACGCGCCCGTACGAGCTGCGCGCCGGCGACACCGACGAGGTCTTCCGTGACTCGGTCGAGCGCCTCTGCCAAATCCTCAGCCGCCGCGATCTGACGACCAAGGAGCGTCTGCGCGCTCTGACGGCCGAAAACGCCGCCATGCGCGAGCGGTTCCATGCCATACCCGCGCGCTACGAAAAAGGCCGCCCGTTCATTGGCCTGGTCGGCGAAATCTTCTGCCGCCTGAACACCTTCAGCAACGAGGACGTCGCCCGCCGCATCGAACAGCTCGGCGGTGAATGTTGGCTGTCCGACATTTCCGAGTGGATCTGGTACACAAGCTGGTCGCGCGAAACGGACTGCATCCGCGACAACGGCCGCCTGAACTGGACCTTCCTCAAGCTGAAGCTCAAAACGCGTTTGCAACAAGTTTACGAAAAGGCCTTGCTGGCCCCCGTGCACGACGATTTCAAGGGCTACGAAGAACCGCACGACATTCGCGAAATCCTGCGCTGTTCCGAGCCCTACCTCCCGGCCACCGGCGCCCTGGGCGAAATGACCCTCAGCGTCGGCAAAGCCATTTACCTCTATAACAAGGGCATCGACGGCGTAATCGACATCAGCCCCTTCACCTGCATGAACGGCATCGTGAGCGAGGCGGTCTATCCGGCCGTTAGCGCCGCTCACGACAATCTGCCCATCCGCTCGCTCTACTTTGACAAAGTGAGCACCAAGATCGAGCGCGATCTGGAAATCTTCCTGGACCTCGCCCGGGCTTATCAGCGCCGCAAAACCCGGCCGCGCACGTACCCGGATTACTTTAAGTAGAGCGAAACGCCGCCTCTTGATCCCGACCCCTTGATCCCTCGCGATGTCTGGCGGCCTTGGCGCCCTCGGCGTCTTCGCGCTTGCCTTGGCTCGCACCCTTATCACCCTATCACCTTATCACTTTATCACCCCAAGCAGGCGTCTCGCCGCCACTGCCGCACAACCACGCCCAACCATCAACAATCCGCGCCCCTCCCTGCCTGCATGCCTCCGGGCCCGCGTGCCCGAGCTATATCATCTAGAAAAGATCGGCCCCGCGCGTAGAAAGGTACCGACTATGCGGCTTTCGAAATGTGCCCCCTCCTTACCTCTCACCTACCAACTCTCTCCGCGCAGCGGCGCCTCAGGTTATCAAAATCGAGTGCACAAGAACCATGAGTGCCTGATCATCTGCCCCCGTGGCCCGATCCCACACGCTTTTTTATCAGACCGCTTGATCACCTGGGGTAAGGCCACGCAGCGAGTTTATCGGCACTTTGCCAAACCCGAACGCGCAACCTCGGGCTCTACCGGACGGGCGCGGACCGCGGGGTGGGACGGCGCGAATGCGAAGGCCTTTGGCGGTACTCCCGGGCGGCACGCCCCGGCTCCGCTCTCCACGCTTGCTTCCAATGACAACGCGCTCAGCTCGCGTACAATACCGTACCCGAATCATCGGAACGGAGACGCCATGGCGGACATAGCACCTAACAGGCAACCCCGCGGTAACACCGACCCCCGCCGGACTGCCAAACGAGTTGGTCCAAGCGGGGACGGACGGACGGCTCCAGCGGCTCGCAAGCTGATTGACATTCCGACCATCGAGCGTGCTTTCCGGGAGATTCTGATCGCGATCGGCGAAGATCCCGACCGCGAAGGCCTGCGCAAGACGCCCGCCCGCATCGCCCGCATGTACGCGGAGCTCTTCGCGGGTTTGCGGCAGGATGCTGAAGAGCATCTGCAAGCCACCTTCGACGAGGGACACCATGAGATGGTGGTGCTGCGCGACATCCCGTTCAACAGCATGTGCGAGCACCACTTCATGCCCTTCGAGGGCAAGGCCCACGTGGCCTACATCCCGGGCGGCAAAGTGCTCGGGCTCTCGAAGCTGGCCCGCATCGTGGACGTCTACTCGCATCGGCCGCAGGTTCAGGAGCGCCTGACGTCGCAGGTGGCCGACCTGCTCGCAAAACGGCTCCAGGTGAAAGGCTGTGCGGTCGTGTTGGAGGCCGTACACACCTGCATGACCTGCCGCGGCGTCAAGAAAAGCGGGAGCGTGATGATCACCTCCGCCTTGCGCGGCATCATGCAGACCAGCCAAAGCACCCGCGCCGAGGCGTTGTCCCTGTTAAACCGCTGATCACCGCCTTAATCGCGAAATCTCATCCCGCCGCGGTGCCGGCTGTTTTCGTCGTCTCGCCGCCCCGGTGGCCGGCCCTCAAATAACGATCCGACAGCGGGCTGAGCACAGGCGCGACTGGGCCGGCGTCGGCCCCCTGTTCCAGGGGAGACGGGACGGATAAGATTACGGTTTTCCCTGCAGCTTGGGCGCAGGGGCAGACCCACAAAAAGGAGCGCAGGATGCCGGTTCCAAGCGATCGCAAGTATTCGCAGACGCATGAGTGGTTCAAAGCCGACGGAAAAATCGTGACCATGGGCATCAGCAAGTTTGCGGCCGACGAGCTGACGGACGTAACCTACGTCTCTTTGCCGCAGGTGGGCAGTCAGATCGAAGGCGGCACGCACTTCGGCGAGGTGGAATCCGTCAAGGCGACGAGTGAGCTGTTCACGGCCGTTTCCGGCACGGTGCGCGAGGTCAATCCGCGGTTGGCGGACGAGCCGGAGCTGGTGAACAACGACCCGTTCGGGGAGGGCTGGATGCTCAAGGTGGAGTGCACGGACCTGTCGCCGCTGGACAAGCTGCTGGATGCGGCGGCCTACGATAAGATGATTAGTGAAGCGTGAATGGCGTCCTCAAGTTCGCCAAGTCACGACGCTGGGCGCTGGAATCATTGTGACTTGACGACCTGGATTTGATGACTGATTTCCCCGCCCGGAGTTCCCCGCGATATGTCTACTGACTCGAACCTGCCCGATTTGCTCGGTCCCTCGGATAGCTTTGTCGACCGCCACGTTGGGCCGCGCGACGCGGAAATCCGCGAAATGCTCGGCCTTTTGGGCTACCGCAGCCTCGACGAAATGATTGATGCGACCATACCGGCGGCGATTCGGCTGAAGAAGCCGCTCAATCTGGGACCGCCGCGGGGCGAGCGCGAGGCGCTCGAGGAACTGCGCGGCATCGCGCGGCAGAACCAGCTCTTCCGTTCGCTGATCGGCATGGGGTACTACGGCACCATCACGCCGCCGGTGATTCTGCGGAACGTCCTGGAGAACCCTGGCTGGTACACGCAGTACACGCCTTATCAGGCCGAGATTTCGCAGGGCCGCCTCGAAGCCCTGATGAATTTCCAAACGATGGTGTCCGACCTGACCGCCCTGCCGCTGGCCAACGCTTCGCTGCTCGACGAGGCGACCGCGGCCGCCGAAGCGATGACGATGTGCGCCCGCGTGAGCAGGGGCAAAAGCAAGTGCTTCTTCGTCGCGCAGGATTGCCATCCCCAGACGATCGCGGTGGTGCAGACGCGGGCGCGGCCGCTGGGTTTCGAGGTGGTGGTCGGGGACCCGCTGAAGACGGATTTCTCGAAGCAGGCCTGCTTTGGGGCGCTGCTGCAGTACCCGACAACGGACGGGCGCGTCGAGTGCTACCAGAAGACGATTGAGCAAGTGCATGCCACCGGCGGGCTGGCGGTCGTCGCGACCGACTTGCTGGCCTTGACGCTACTCAAGCCGCCCGGCGAGTTCGGCGCCGATATTGCGATTGGTTCGTCGCAGCGTTTCGGCGTACCGATGGGCTTCGGCGGCCCGCACGCGGCGTTCATGGCGACGCGCACTGAGTACACGCGGCAAATGCCGGGCCGCCTGATCGGCATGTCAAAGGACGCCGACGGCGGGATGGGTTTCCGCCTGACGCTGCAAACACGCGAGCAGCACATCCGGCGCGAGAAGGCCACCAGCAACATCTGCACGGCGCAGGTGCTGCTGGCGATCATGGCCGGGATGTATGCGACGTACCACGGGCCGGCGGGCCTGCGGCGGATTGGGAGCCGCGTTTTCGCCCTGACGCACGCGCTGCGAACGGGGCTGCGGCAACTGGGGCATGAGATCAACGACGCCGACGTGCGGTTCGACACGCTGCGCGTTAAACCGGTCGGCCGCACCGCGGGCGACGTGATTCGCGCGGCCCGCGAGCGGCGCATTAACCTGCGGGATTTCGGCGATGGCACAGTAGGCGTGTCATTGGATGAGACGACCGGTGTCGCCCTGGTGCAAGATGTGCTGGCGGCGTTCGGCGGGCGCGGCGATGAGGACGTGGTTGCGCTGGCCGGCTCGCCGGACAAGCTGATTCCGGCCGCGCTGCGGCGAACGAGCCCGTATCTGTCGCACCCCGTGTTCAACAGGTATCACGCCGAGCACGAGATGCTGCGCTACATCAAGCGGCTGGAGTCGCGCGATCTGTCGCTGTGCCAGTCCATGATTCCGCTCGGCTCGTGCACCATGAAGCTGAACGCGGCCGCGGAGATGCTGCCGATCACGTGGCCGGAGTTCGCGTACCTGCACCCGTTCGCGCCGGTGGAACAGGCGGCGGGCTACATTGAGCTGTTCCGGCAGCTCGAAGGCTGGCTGGCGGAGATCACCGGTTTCGCGGCGGTTTCACTGCAGCCGAACTCGGGGGCGGCCGGCGAATACGCGGGCTTGATGGTGATCCGGGCTTACCACCAAGCGCGTGGCGAAGGGCATCGCAATGTTTGCCTGATTCCGGTTTCGGCCCATGGGACGAATCCGGCCAGTTCGGCCATGGCGGGCTATCAGGTCGTACCGGTGGCCTGCGACGAGCACGGAAACATCGACGTCGCCGACCTGAAGCGGCGGGCCGAGGAGAACCGCGACAAGCTGGCGGCGCTCATGATCACGTATCCCTCGACGCACGGCGTGTTCGAGGAGGCCGTGCGCGAGTTGTGCCAAATCGTGCACGCCAACGGCGGCCAGGTTTACATGGACGGCGCGAACATGAACGCCCAGGTCGGGTTGTGCCGTCCGGGCGACATTGGGGCCGACATCTGCCACCTGAACCTGCACAAGACGTTCAGCATACCGCACGGCGGCGGCGGCCCGGGCGTCGGGCCGATCGCGTGTGCGGAACATCTGAAGCCGTATTTGCCCGGTCATCCGGTCGTGAATCCTGCGGTCGGAAGATGGGAAAGTGGGAAGGCGGGGACGGCCTGCTGCTCTGATGCCGGCCGCGTCGGGGCGGTCGCGGCGGCGCCGTTTGGCAGCCCGAGTATTCTGCCCATTTCCTGGATGTACATTCGCATGATGGGCGAGCCGGGGCTGAAGAAGGCGACGCAGGTCGCGATTCTGAACGCGAACTACATGGCGCACCGGCTGCGCGAGCATTACCCGATTTACTACACCGGCAAGAACGGGCGCGTGGCGCACGAGTTCATTCTCGACTGCCGCGAACTGAAGAAGGCGCACGTCGAGGTCGAGGACATCGCCAAGCGGCTGATGGACTTTGGTTTCCACGCGCCGACGATGTCCTGGCCGGTGCACGACACGCTCATGATCGAGCCGACCGAGAGCGAGTCGAAGCAGGAATGCGACCGGCTGGTGGAGGCGTTAATCGCGATCAAGGCCGAGACCCAGGCGATCGCCCAAGGCCGGATGGATGCGGAAAACAATCCGCTGAAGAACGCCCCACACACGGCCCGGGCGGTCACGGCAACGGAATGGAACCATCCGTATTCGCGTGAGCAGGCGGCCTTCCCGACCGAGTGGCTACGCCGGTACAAATTCTGGCCGCCGGTAGCACGGATTGACAACGTCTACGGCGACCGGCACTTATGCTGCGCGTGTCCGGCGGAGTAGGCGCCGTACAACACTCGACGCCTTAGCGGGCTATGCCCTCCTGACTGCTGGGGCTGGCGTATCGTCGGCGCGAAACCCCGCCAGAGCTTGGTCGAAACTCAGGGCCCCGTCCTCGATGGCGCGCAGAGTACGGAGCATGCGCAGTTCGACCAGCATTTCGTCGCGCCCGTACTGGCGACGAACGGCGGCTTCGATTAACCAGGTGACGAAAGTTCCAGCTCAGGAGGACCGGCAGCCCCGCCACGGTGCAGGCGGCCACGTGGCGTGCGTCCTGAAGCAGGGCCGGTGTAAACGCCCCGGCGGCAACGTAGGACTGGGCCAGGCGTTCCATTTCGGCCTGCCAGGGCAACACGGTGAGCGGCTTTGCCAAGGCGAGCAATTCGTTACGGCGGGCCGGATCGGCTGTGTTGGCAATCTCCTCCAGCACGATCGGACAGATATGGGGGCGAGGACGGGCAACTTCTGCCAGAACTGGCGTGTGAGCTGCTGCCGGAGTGGATGACGCGAGTCAAAGCAAGCGCTGATCAAGCACGCATAGGAACCACCCCACGCCGGTGTACGATGTGCCCGAATCCCCGCCATTTTCCCCGCGGGCGTGCGCTTGCCGGTTCTCAAAGACGCTGAGCAGGTGGTAATACCGCGGCTCCTCCGGGGTCAGCAGTTCGGTGTGCGAGGCGTTCAGCATGCGCAGCATCTCGCGAATATTGCTGATGCGGAGTTCGCGGCTTTCCGCGGCCGTCACGCGCGGCTCGTACTCTTTTCGGACCGCTCGCCAATCCAAGCCGTTGAAGTGGGGGTCGTAAAAGTATGTGTCTACAGTTTCCCATACGGCTTCGAACAGGGTACGTGTATCTGCCGGGCTCTCTTGCGCAACGCTCACGCCGATGCAGCCAAGCAGCAGCCATGCTGACGCGATCATGCGCCGAAGCATCAATGACTCCTTGCTGGGGCCGACGTGATAATAAACGATCGCGCCACGGACGGCGATTTTGTGCGCGTGCACGGCGGGTCTCGGGGAACCGACCGGGTCTGCCGGCAGCGGTTCGCGGGGCTTGCGGGACCGCCGCGGTTTCAGGACGATAGCGGCTGGAGTTCTGTTACTTTGGCCAAAGGGAGACCACTATGAAATACGGTGCGCGGAATCAGTTGCGCGGCGAGGTGACCGAGATCAAGAAGGGGACGGTCATGTGCGAGGTCAAGGTGCGTGTGACCGCTCCGGCGCAGATGGCTTCGGTGATGACCCTGGAATCGCTTGAAGAGCTCGGCCTGAAGCAGGGCGACCAGGTGAATGTCGTCGTCAAAGCCGTCAACGTGCTGCTGACGAAGGACTAGAGCCTGGATTAGAGCCGCTGCTAGGGATTGTGATCGTTTGATGCGGCACAAGAAAGGGCAACCCGCCGGGCCGCCTCCGAGCGGTCGACCGGCCGCGGCGAGTCCATCGAATACGGACGTTCGCGCGGTGGCCGGCGGCACCAAGCCGAGCTTGGCTAGTACAAAGCGGCGTTCTCCAGCGGGCGGCCAGCAAAGCTTCGCGCTCCAGGCGGGCGGGTGGAGCGAGCGGCGGTTCTGGCTGATTCTGGGGGTGATTTGCCTGGTCGCGCTCATCTGCCGGCTCGCGATACTGGTGGAGTATACGGCCCGAAACCCGCTGTCGGCGTCGCCGATTAATGACGCCCAGACGTATTGGGATTGGGCGGAGCGCATCGCGCAGGGGAAGCTGATACAGGATACGCCGTTCTTTTCGGCGCCGCTGTATCCGTACTTACTGGGGCTGATTCGGGCTGCGGGCGGTTCGCTACGGCTGGTCTACCTGCTGCAGATATTGGCAGACCTGGCCACGGCGTGCCTGCTGGCGTATGCGGCGCGAGGGCGCTTTGGGGCGCGCGTGGGACTAGTGGCGGCGGCGTTGTTTCTGCTGCTGGAGGAGCCGGCCTCGTTTTCGTTACGCATTCTGACGTGTTCGTTGCAGTTGCTGCTGGTGGCGATCACGTATTTGCTGATGCTTCGCGCGCAGGATGCGATGACCGCTCGCCGGGCCGGCGCTTCGCAGGCGGTAGCAGCCGTCAGTTGGATTCCGGCGCGATTCGTCCCAGCCCTGCTTGGGGTCGCGCTGGGCTTTTTATGCCTTTCGTACGCTCCCGCTATGTTGCTGGTCGTGGCAGTCGTGCCGTGGCTGTACTGGCAGTCAGGCATAACGCGGCGCGATGTGCTGCCGGCGCTTACGCCCTTGGCTATCGCGGCTCTGCTGATTGCGCCGGCCACGCTACACAACTGGTATACCAGCGGTGACTTCTTTCTGATTCAATCCGTCACGGCCGTCAACTTGCGTCAGGGAAATCAGCCGCAATCGATTGGCGTATACACGCCCATACCGGATACGACGATCGGGCGCGAGCGGCTGTTCGATGATGTGGCCCGGCAGTATGAGCTAGTGCATGGCCGGCGCGGCACGTGGGCGGAGATTGACCGCTATTACCGCGACTTGGTTTGGAAATTCTGGGCGGACGATCCCGGGCGGGCGGTGAAGCTGGCGGCCAGGAAAGTCTATTACTTCCTTACTGCGCGGGACTACGGCGACATCTATCAGCCGCAGGCCGAGCTGCGGGCCGGCATGGATCGGCTGTTCTGGCTGACGCCGCTGCCATTGGCGTGGCTGATCGGGCCGGCGCTAGTCGGCTTTGTGCTGCTGCTGCGGCGGCCGATTCGATTTGCTCCCGAATTGCTCATGTTTCTTATCCCGCTGATCGTCGTAACGGTGCACTGGTACACGCCGCGCTATCGGCTGCCGGCCATGCTGGCGATCGTCGTTGTGGCGGCCTGGGTGTTTGATACGGCCTTGCGCTGGCGCGTGCAGGGCGTGCGGGCGGTCGGCCTGGGTGCCGTTGCGGCGGCCGCGTTGGGCGTGGAAATGTTGCTCGGGCCAATCAACCGGGCCGCAGGTATCGACGTGTGCGATCCGGCAGGCGTAATGTTCCATGTCGGAGGTGTGTTGGGTCAGCAGGGCAAGCCGGAAGACGCGGTAGCATTGTTCCGCCGCGGCCTGCAGATTCGTCCCAATAACCCGCTGGCGCGTGTTGATCTGGGGGACGTACTGCTCGACCTGGGCCGGCGCGACGAGGCGCTGGCCGAATTCGAGCACGCCCGGCAGTTCGCGCCGGATCACCCGGAGTTGCTCGGGCGGATTGCCATGCTATTGATGGAACGGCAGCGCTTGCCTGAAGCGCGGGCCGCCCTGGAGCGCGCCTTGCCGCGCGACCCGCGTAACCCGGTGCTGCTGCGGCTCGCGGCCGATTGTTATCAGCGCATCCTGCGGGCCGATCCGAACGACGCCGCGGCGCGCAACAGTCTGAACTGGGTTGAGCAGCAGTTCCGGACAGGGCGGCCGGGCGGACGGCCGTAAACGATTCGCGCGTCGGGGGGCCGTAAGCGATCACGCGGGGCGGCCGGCGGAGCCGCGGCCGAGCGTGGGCCGCAGGGGTTGCGTGGTTCGGTTATACTTATAATCCGCCGTGAGGAGAGGTGCCCGAGCGGCTGAAGGGGCCGGTCTTGAAAACCGGTGAACCGCAAGGTTCCATGGGTTCGAATCCCATCCTCTCCGTTCTGTCAGATCTCGCGCCCTTACGCGCGCCCCGCGATCCGATAATTGTTGCGACTCCGGCTGCGAATAGGGCGGCTCGTAGCGCATCTGAATAAAGCCCTCGCCGATGACGATAACTTCTGCGCGCCCGCTGGACCGGCTACGGAGCGGCCGGCCAGCGCAGGAACTGCGAAAGAGGATGGTGGCCGGCTCGGCTGGGTTGCGCGCCGCGCCCGCCGAGCCGCGGCCCCGCTGGTTCAAAATTGCGACGGCCTGAAGACTGCACCGGTTTGAAGCCTGCAACCGGTTGGAGATTGCGAGCAGTTGAAAACTGCACCGGTCGAAAACTGCTCCCACAAGGATTAACTCCGCGAGGATTCGTTATGCGCACCTCCCGAACCATGTTGGGCCTGTTCATCGCCACGATTCTCTTTGTGCTCACGCTCGCGGCGCGCGGCGCTGCTCAGCCCGCCTACCGCGCGATTGAATTGGGCACGACCGGCGGCGATCAAAGCGAAGCCTACGCGATCAACGACTACGCCGAGATCGTCGGGCGGTCCTTCGACGCCACCGGCGAGGCCCAGGTGTTCTACTGGCAGAATGGCCAGATACTGGCGTTGTTCCACGAGCTGCCGTGGGGGCGGATTCCGATGCCCGCCACGCGTTACTCGGTCGGCTACGGCATGTCCAACACCGGCTACGTCATTACGTACGTCATGGACGAGTCGGCGGACGACCCGGGTCTGCTAGTCCCGAGCGCGGTTATCTTTCGCCCGACGCTCAGCGACTTGACCACCCCCTACCAGGCCCAGGCAATCACGTACATCGGCAAGCTCTGCAGCCCGACCGGCATCAGCTCGTCGGGGCGCTACGTAGTCGGCTGGGGGCAATTGGACTGCTCGGACCGGGCCGAGGCATTCCTGGTAACGCCGGTGGATGGCACGTGGGCGATGCCCGACGGGTCGTGCGTCAACAATGAGCTAATAATCGGCCTGGGGACGCTGGAAGCATTCGACATGGTCAGCACCGCGACCGCCATCAACAACCACGGCCAGGTGGTCGGCTGGTCCTACAGCGACACCGGCGGCTATCAGGCGTTCCTGATAAACCCCACGGTCGACGTCGACGGCAACCCGGTCGCCTGGTTCACGGATGACGGCGACGGCAACAACGCACTCATGACGCCTCTCGGAACGCTGCCGGGCACCGGCGGCGAGTCGTTCGGCACAAACAGTTGGGCACGTGACATCAACGACGCCGGCCTCATTGTCGGTGAGGCGGACACCGGCGATTACGTGACGCACGCCTTCCTGTACGCAAACGGCGCCATGCTCGATCTCGGCACGCTGGGCGGACCGGCCAGCAGCGCCTGTGCGATTAACGAGAACGGTCAGATCGTCGGCTGGGCCCTCAACGCGGCCGGCTTACCGCGGGCATTCGTCATCATTCCGGCGGATGCCGACGACGACGGCGCGCCTGACACGTGGTATGCGGACGAAGACGAGGACGGCATAAACGACCTGATGATCGACCTTAACCACGTGGTCAACAGCGGTTTCAAGCTGCAACTGACCGAAGCACGCGACGTCAACATCCACGGCCAAATCGTAGGTTGGGGAACCAGCGGAACGGGCGACTTGGCGCTGCGCCTGGCGTTCCTGCTCACGCCGGCCGCGGACGGCGATAATGGCAAGGGGGATAGCGGGCCGGTGCTGGGCGACGTGAATCTGGCCCCGCTGCTGGGCGATCCGGCCGAGTTAGCGACGCTTCGCGGCGATCCGCAATACTATCTGGAAGCCGCCTGCGACTTCATGGAGATGAATCTCTGGAAAGAGGCTCGGGCGACCTTGTCGCTTGCGAACGAATCCCGTCGCGTTGAACCCCACCCGTTCGTTCATTTCTACCTCGGCTACCTGGCCGATCGCCAGGGTCAAAGTCCGGAGGCCGCCGCACATTATCGGCGCGGCACGGACTTGCCGACCGACTACGTTTTCCCGCTCCGCAGCGAGAGTATCGAAGTACTGGGGGCCGGTCTTCGTCATCTGCCCGAGGAGTGGAAGCTGCACTACTATCTCGGCACACTGCTAACCGCGAAGCTTCGCTGGCAAGAAGGGTTGGAGCATCTGCTCTCCGCGGAGAAAGCATCGCCGGCGTGCGCCGTGCTGTACCGGAATCTCGGCGAAACGTACTATCGCCGATTGAACGATCCACGGAAGGCCGCTGGAGCCTACGAGCAAGCCATCCGCATCGACCCGCACGACTACACCTACTACCTCGCCCTGGACCAGATCTATGCGGCCACCGGCGGGCACGACCGGCGAAAATCGCTCTTTGATGCGGCGCCGGAGGACGTCAAGAACGACTTCCGCATTCGGCTGAAACACGCGAATTACCTGGTCGACGTCGACCAGGAGGATCAAGCCCTGGAAATCCTCAGCAACCACGTGTTTCATCCTTGGGAAGGCTGGAACGCAGGTCGCGAAGTCTACCTGCGAGCGCTCCACCAGCGGTCCGATCGATACTTCCGGGCCGGAAAATACGAGCCGG
>ENA-UOUL01000810-UOUL01000810.1-bioreactor-metagenome-genome-assembly--contig:-NODE-810-length-50333-cov-8.060530_pt1 | contig 50333 bp, 37 predicted proteins | sample MGYA00249838_ERZ747220 | MGnify/ENA primary metagenome ERZ747220 (study PRJEB28778, sample SAMN05720191) | bioreactor metagenome | isolation source: Anaerobic biogas reactor | place: USA:Washington... | reverse complement strand
CGCGGTGCTGACGAGGTCGAGGGTGGTCAGCCCGGATTGGGAGTCGACTCACCACCACGTCACACTCGCCCCGGCGGAGGGGCCGTTGGGGGGGTGGGGTGCATGCAACCCACCCCCCCAACGTGGGGTGGCCGACGCGGGACTCACCATCGGCCTCATTGCCAAACGGACCGTCGACATCGTGGTCGCCCTGGTTGCGATCATCGTGCTGTCGCCGGTGTTGGTGCTCACCGCCCTGGTCGTGTGCCTCACGTCTGCCGGATCGCCTCTGTTCGCGCAACAACGGGTCGGCCGCGACGGTCAGATCTTCCGGTGCTGGAAGTTCCGTTCGATGTACCGCGACGCCGAAGCCCGGCTGCGGGCAGACGACGAGCTGTGGCGGGCCTACGTCGCCAACGACTTCAAGCTCAGCTCGGATGACGACCCGCGCGTCACGCCGACGGGGCGCTGGTTGCGGCGCCTGTCGCTGGACGAGCTACCTCAGCTGTTCAACGTCCTGATCGGCGAGATGAGCCTCGTCGGTCCGCGACCGGTCGTCGAAGACGAGATGGCCTGCTACGGGCTCTGGGCCGGTGCCTACATGTCCGTCCGACCCGGCCTCACCGGACCGTGGCAGGTCGGCGACGGTCGGCTCCGCTATCCCGAACGGGCGATGCTGGATGCCCGATATGTGGACACGTGGAGCTTCTGGCGGGATGTCGGCATCATCGCTCGAACCCCGGCAGCGCTCGTCCGACGCGGTCTCGCCGACTGACTGCTGTTGCGGGGGGTCAGCGGAAGAAGCGCGACGCGAGAGCCGTGCCGTCCCCGAGCTCGGAACGTTCGCAGTCCTTCACGGCCCGGACGCAGTTCTGCAACCACAGGTCCATCACGGACGGATCCCAACCATTGACGAAGTCGGCATGCAAGGAGGCGCCGCCTTCCTCGCCGGTCTCCTTCTCCTCTTCCGAACCTCAGGCTACCGCCTGAAAAGGTGACAGCCACCAAATCTGGCGATTCTGGAAGGGATCGGTAGCCTTGTGGAACGCATCGACTCGGCGCGGGAGCGGGAGAAGGTCATCGGGCGCATGACGTTGCGGATCAGCGGACGCCAGCTTGGCGGCGTTCCGCTGCCCCCAGTGGTTGGGCCCTGCTATTCTGCACTGTGAGGATGAAACCCGCTCTTTCCGGGACGCCGCTGCCATTCAAACGGAAGCGATATGACCCTGCGAGGATCGCCGTCCCACTCGGGTTGTAACCCGTGGGTACGCAGGATGTCTACGATGGCCGCACCAATGGCTCGGTTCTCGTCATCTGTTGGTCGGTCTACTGCTGCGGAGAATCGCACAGCCAGGCCGCCACCCAGGACAGCGCGAGCCAAATCCTGATTGTGGTAGAAGCAGTACCCGCGCCATTCCGCATCGCCCCGTATCTCGCGATACAACTCCAGACAATCGGACGCCTCGAAACCGTAATTCTGGACCGCGCGTATACCGCACTCATTGAGATGCTGGAATGCCTCCGCCAGCCTGTCGTTGTCCGTCTTCTCCGGCCAGTTCGCGCTTGCTTCCAGGAGTAAACTCGTTGCTGCAACGACTATGCGGTGAACGTCCTCGTCGACTGTGTCCGGATCTAATCCCGCGTCGGGATCATCCGTCGCGATCTCGCGAAAGAACTCGACAATCTCATTCGCCGAGTAGAAACCGGACCGGACCATTGCGGTCACGGCTTCCTCAAGACCATTGTCGAACAACACAAGCTCAAACATGAGTGCGTCTCTCCCTCCAGGACTTGGCCCGCCCAACTCGCTTGTAGACAGTCTGTGCCTATCACCTGTAGCCCGCAGATTCGCGGCCTTACGCACAGGCAGCCAATCGCTGCAAGTTGACTTCTAGCTGTTACACGTTCATAGACCGCCCGAAAAGACAACAACTATTCGGGCCACCTGCCGTCATCAATCGCCCGCAACTCCAACTTCGCCGGATCCACCACCACGTGCTTGACTTCCGTGCGTTTCCAGGTGTATGTGATATGCACCAACCCGTCGGCGGCCTGGATCACGGCCGGATAGGAGTATTCGCCCGGCTCGTTCTCGAGAACCAGGGCAGCCTGCCACTTCTCCCCGTCGTCCGAAACGGCCACGTTCAGCGGCGACCGGCCTCGTTCTGTGTGGTTGTAGACCAGCAGGTGCCGGCCGTCGGCGAGCGTCACGGCGTCGATTCCCGAGTTGGGATTGGGCAGGTCGGTCAGCTTCATCTCGTTCCAGGTAACTCCTCCGTCCTTCGACCAGCACTCCGAGATTCTCTTCTGCCGGGTGCGGCAGAGAATCTGCACGACGTTGTCGCCGTGGGTCAGGATCGTCGGTTGGATCGCTCCGATCGTCTGTCCGTCGTTCAGCGGCCCGGTCTTCTCGTGTTTCTGCCCGCGATCGCTGAAGCGTTCCATATGAACCCGCCAGCCGTTGTCTTCGGTGCTCGAAGGGCAGAGGAGCGTGTCGCCGACCATGACCGGCTTGTTCTTGATCGGGCCTGCGAACCCGTCCGGCAGTTTCCGCGGTTCCGACCAATTCTTGTCCGGTTCCCGCGACATCGTCACCATCCCCCACCACGTCCTCGGGTCGGGCCCGACTTTGTAGTAGAGCAGCAGCGGCCCGTCCGCCACCTGAAACAGAACGGGATTCCAGCACGGATAACGCTTCCCGTCATCCCACACCCCGTTGGCCACTTCGACCGGGGCCGTCCATTTCCCGTCCACTTGCCGAGCAACCCAGATGCCCACGTCCTCGTGTTTCTCGCGGGTTCCGCCGAACCACGCGGCCACCAGCCCGGCGGACGTCTCGGCAATCGTTGATGCGTGGCATTGGGGGAACGACACGTCGTCATAGACAAACTCGGCCGAAATCATGCCGGGCTGCTTCAGGAGCGGCGAAGCGTCGTCGGCCGCCAAGACAGCTTCCGCGGCAACAACCACAAAGAGTGAAATCAGGAAACGAGTGACGATCGTGTAAAACATCGTTGATTCCCTATATCAAAGGCTCGAGTCAATACCGCGAGTGCGCGTCAAAGTGAATCTGTCCGTCAGGTTTGAAACATTCGGATTTCATGTTCTGAATTTGTTTGGGTGTAACCGGCCTCCCTCGGGGCAGGAAATGGTTTTGCGACAAGGTGTTGCGTTGAATTGGTAGTGAAAGAAACGGCCTCCTCAGGGTAAACATTGGATTAGTACAACCATGTTTCCCCTGGCAAGGAGGCCGAACGATGATGATGGCAGAAGTTGCGGCGTTTGACAACCTCGAAGGATTGGCCCAGATGGGGAGTGATCTGGCCGCCTACGTGCGGCGTGCGGCCATTGAGGGCGTTGCCGCTCATGAGGCGGAAAGGGACATTTGGCGGCGGATTCTGGCGATGGGTCGGCAGGCGTTCGGTCAGTTTCTGGCGGCCCAAGGTGATGGTGACGTGGGCGAGACAATCGACATGGACGAAGGAAAGGAACTTCGACGACTGACCGAACCGCATGACCGAACCTATCGATCGATCTTTGGACCGTTCGAACTTTCGCGATTCGTTTACGGCACTCGCGAAGGACAACGCATCGAGTTCGTGCCACTGGACGCTCGGCTGGAGTTGCCGGAGAGCGAGTTTTCCTACGTGCTGCAAGATTGGGCAGGCACGCACTTCGTGGAAGAGGCTTTTGACCGGTCGGCTGAAACACTGGGCAAGATTCTCGGATTTTCCCTCTCCGTCGACAGCTTGGAGCGGATCAGTCGCAAGATGGCGGAGTCGGTGGCCGATTTTCGCCAGTCGCAGCCGAAACCGCCAGCCGATGAAGAGGGTGAGATCCTGGTGGCTACGGCCGACGGCAAGGGAATTCCCATGCGTCGGCCTGCCGACCAACGCCCGGTCGGGGCTCGTCGCAGGAAAGGTGAGAAAGCCAACAAGAAGCAGATGGCCACGCTTGGTTGCGTTTATACCGTTGACCCGAAACACCGTACGGCCGCCGACGTGGTCGAAGCCCTGTTTCGCGAGCGTGTGGTCCGTCAGCCGAAGGAAACGGTCGAACCGGTGGCCCAACACAAGCGGCTGTGTTCGAGCTTGACCTACGAGCAGGGGGACGTGTATGTCGATGCCGAGACGGAGGTCTTCACGTGGATGGCGACCGAAATGGATGCACGACGCCGTAAGGGCCAACCCGTGATCTGCCTGATGGACGGCCAACGTAGCTTGTGGGCCTCGTGTGCCGCCTATTTGCCAAACGACGGTCTCGTAGAAATCCTGGACTTGCTCCATGCGATCGAATACTTGTGGAAGGCTGCGTACCTGTTTTACGACGAAGGGAGCGACGAGGCATCGAAGTTCGTACGCGACCGGATACTGCGACTCCTGCACGGCGAAGTGGGCTACGTAATCGGCGGCCTGCGGCAGATGGGGACGAAACGCGGGCTGCCTTCGAAAAAACGAGCGGCACTGGACCGAGTCTGCAACTACCTCGACGGCAATCGCCACCGCATGTGTTACGACGAATACCTCGAAGCGGGCTACCCGATCGCCAGCGGCGTGATCGAGGGAGCGTGCCGTCATCTGGTCAAGGATCGGATGGAGAGGTCGGGCATGCGTTGGACAATTGACGGCGCCCAAGCCATGCTCGACCTCCGCAGCACCTCGCTCAACGGCCAATGGTCCGCGTTCTGTGCCCACCGAATCCAGGCCGAAACCAAACGGCTTCACCCTAAACGTCAACACCTTGAACGCCTTACGTTTCAACTCGCCCTATAGCGGAACGCCGGTTACACCCAATTTGTTTCGGATTTCGCATTTCGTATTTCGCATTTCGTACTTGGCTGCCGCCCTGCCGCCTACGGCTTGCCCTCCGGCGATCTGGGGTTCTTCTTATAGTAGAAAAACCCGTCTTCGGCCCCCACCAGGAGATCGGGGATACCGTCTCGATCCCAGTCGACAACCGTGGGGCTGGTCGTGTGCCCGGCCAGCACGGCGGCGTCCATGGGGCCCATGTCCTTGAAGACGTGACGGTTCTCGTCCGTCGAGACGTTCCTGAAGAAGTTGATCGACCTACTATTGGCCAACAGATCGCGCCGTCCGTCGCCGTCGTAGTCGACCATGCACAACTTGCGCCGCCCGCTCCGCCCGGCCTCGCCCGCATTGAGTTGAAGCAGCGTATCTTCTGCGCCCGCAGCATAGAAGATCCGCTGCGGCGGCAACAGCACGAGACGGTCGTCCCGACGCTCGCGGCGGAACAGAGCGAGATAGCCTTCGTGGTCGAGCATCACCAGGTCGTTGAGCCCGTCGGAATCGAAATCGATCACCACGGGCGTGGTTCGCCACTGGGTCGCCAGCTCCTTCGGTCCGGGATTCCACCAGTTCCAGGCCGGCTTGGGCGGTGTGCCTTCCCATTCGACTTCGATCGGCTGGGCCGCCGCCAGTTTCGGCTGCTTTCGCGTTCCCACATTGCGATACCAGACGACCTTGCCCCAGATCGAGTTGACGACCAGGTCGGGCAAGCCGTCGTGGTCCCAGTCGGCCACATTGAGCGTCGTGTAGCCCCACTTGGCCTCGCACGGGCCCTGGATCGAACCGTTCGGACCGGCCAGGATCCGCAGCGTCTCTCCGCCGGCCTCCAACAGTTTGGGCTCGGCCCAACGCGGCGGATCGCCGCCGTCCAGGTTCTCGATGAACCCGATGTGCCCGGCCGTATTGCCGCAGATCAGGTCCTCGTCGCCGTCGTCGTCCCAATCGAAGCCGACCGGCGTCACCAGGGCACCGAACTTGAGTTCGTCGGCCTCCTGCCGGAAGAAAACCGGCGCGGCAAACCGGGGCATGCCGTCAACCGTTTTGCCCGTATTGTCGATGAGCGCTACCCGGCCGTCCTCCTGGCCCACCACCAGATCGACGTCGCCGTCCTTGTCGAAGTCGATCGCTACCGGCACGATCATGCAGAGTTCCATCCGCAGCGGCTTGCCGTCGAGCGTCAGCAGCCGCCCCGCGGCGTACTTGGGTTGCGTCCGCGTGCCGGTGTTCTCGAACCACGTGAAGCTGTCGATGAACTCACCGCAGATCAGGTCGAGGTCGCCGTCGCCGTCGAAGTCGGCCAGGTTGGGCGACGGCATCCCGTAGACGTCGACCGGCTTGCCGCCCGCCATGATCTCCTGCGGCGCCGCGTACTTCGGCCGCTTGTTGTCGCCTTCGTTTCGCAACACGTATACCCGGCCGCGCAACGGGCCGTTCGTCCAGTTGCCCTTGTCGTCGTAGGCGTTGTCCCAGCCATACTCCGACCAATCGCCCGTGCCGACGATCAGGTCGGCCGCCCCGTCGCCGTCGTAGTCGGCGTAGCTCCACTGGTTCGCCCGCAGCTTGCCGGGAAAGGTGTGAATCGAGGGATCGGTCGGAATCGGCACGGATTGATCCAAGCCCGTGTTGTGGAAGTCGGGATGTTCCCGTCCAGGGGTGGTCACACGTACCTGGCCGTCGACCACGGAGACGCAACAGTTCCCCCGGGGCTCGCCCAGTTTGACCGCCGGCTTGAAGACGGGCATCTTGGCGTCGCCGCCCGGGTTCTCGAACAGCACCGTGGCATGATAGGGCTTGTCGCTGCACGAGACGACCAGGTCGATGTCGCCGTCGCCGTCGAAATCCATCGGCAACGGCCAGGCCCAAAGCCCCACGCCCAGATCGACCACCAGGCCCGGGTTGTTGTATTTCAGCCGCGTGAGCGGTCGCGCTTCGGGGGGCGGCTCAGGCAGCTTCTTGCCGCGCAGGCCGGCCAGTTCCGCCAAGCCGCCGATCTCGTCGGCCGACAGCACCCGATCATAGAGCCGCACGTCGTCGATCGTGCCGTGGAAGTCGCGATGGGGCGTGCCGTTGACCCGTCCGATCTGCAAGCGGTCGAACGGCTGGAAGGGAGCGTCCGAACAAGCCTCGTCCCGGCCGATGCGGACCCCGTTGATATAGACCACCATCGTCGGCCCGTCGCGTGTGATCGCCACGTGCGAAAACTCCCCGGCCGGCACGACCACCTCCGAATCGGTGATAATCGTCTGATACTTGTTCTCAGCGGCGTCCCAGATGAAAGTGACGCGGCCGCCGTCGGTGAGCGAGAAGATCAGGTTGGCGTCGGCGCTCCCGAGGATCCCGTTGCGGCTGTTGGCCTGATTCGTGAAGTCGGCCGGGCTGAATCGCTCGGGCTTCACCAGGGCCGAAACGGTCATCTGGTTGCCCTTGAGTTGCAGCGTCCCCGGCACTTCGATATAGGTGTCGTTGTCGCCGTCGAAGCGAAAGCCCGTGCCGATCGGTGCCGGCGCGCCAGCCAGCGCTCCGTGGACGGTCCCGGGATGCCGGCCGCCGGTGTCGGCAACCTTGTCGGTTCCCGTGTCGTCGAGCGTCCAATGGGCGACCAGTCCCTTGTCGAGGTCGGCGGCCAAGGTCGGCAAACAGAGACTGGCCGCAATAAGCGCTAATGGCGCAGCCAATAACATCCTTCGGAACGTTCCTGTTCTCATGGAATAACCTCTTCAGTCGTTTCAGTGCGAAACGTGGTGCAAACGTGGCGGAACCTCTTGGCTTCAGATACACTATCGCCATTGGCGAGCCGGTTCGCAACCCCGCGTCTCCCCGGGCCGTGAAACCCACAGAAGGACCGCCGGGAAACGCCGCTTTGGCTCATGCAGGAAGAGATCGGTTATGGCAAGAACTTTTGCAGGAACTGTGGCGTTTGTCGCGTCGCTCGTATGCTCAGTGAGCTTGGCCACCGAAGATGCCGAATCCCCTATGTTCGCCCCCGAAATCTCCGGCCCCTGGTGGCAGGTGGCCGGTGATCCCGATCTGGGTGAGTGGACGTCTCCCGACCAGCAGCCCGTCGACTTCGGCGTCTGGCAGGCCGCCGACGGGACCTGGCAGATCTGGTCCTGCATCCGCAAGACGAAGTGTGGCGGCCGTACGCGGCTCTTCTACCGCTGGGAAGGAAAACAACTGACCGACGCCGACTGGCAGCCTAAGGGAATCGCCATGGTCGCCGATCCGGCACTGGGCGAGACCCTCGGCGGTTTGCAGGCCCCCCACGTCATTCTCCACAACGACGTCTATTACATGTTCTACGGCGATTGGCGAAACATCTGCCTGGCCACGAGCACCAACGGAAAAGAGTTCACTCGCTATCGGAACACCGAGGGGCGCCCGCAACTCTTCACGGAAGACACCGATCCGGAGGACTGGACCAACACCCGCGACGCCATGGTGCTGAAGGTCGGCGACACCTGGCACTGCTACTACACGGCCTTCCCCAAACGAAAAGGGGCCGTCTATTGCCGGACGTCCAAGGACTTGCACACGTGGAGCACGTCGGTCATCGTCAGCGCCGCGGGCTCCTCGGGCGATAACGCCTATTCGTCCGAGTGTCCTGACGTCGTTTACCATGAGCCGTCCGGCCATTACTATCTCTGGCGCACGCAGCGCTACGGCCCGAATGCTCAAACAAGCGTCTTTCGCTCAAGAGATCCGCTCGACTTCGCCCCCGGCACCGACGACTGCCTCGTGTGCCGGATGCCGGTTGCCGCTCCCGAAATCGTTCGGATCGGAGACCAGTGGTACATGGCGGCCCTTCTCCCATCGCTCAAGGGCATTCAGATCGCGCCGATGCGCTGGGTGATCGACGACGACTGGGTCAGACCGGGCCAGATGCGCGGCCGGGCCGTATTCGACTTCGACGATCCAATCCAGCGCGAGAAGTGGCAACGTATCGAGGGCGATATCGAACCGATCTTCACCACCTCGACCCGCAGCAACTTCCACCCGCCCCAGCAGCACTTCATCGGCACGGCCGAGTCGTCGCGCCTCCCCGGACGCCCCGACGACAAGCAAACGGGCGTAAGTCAATCGCCGCCGTTCACCGTGGAAGCAGACCGCTACTTCCTGCTCATATCCGGCGGCGGCGATCGCGAGAAGACCTATGTGGCCCTGGTGACCGAAGAGGGGAACGAAGAACTTGTCCGCGTAACCGGCAGCGGAAGCTCAAACCACTTCGAGCCGGTCGCCGTCGACCTGAGCCGCCACCGCGGAAAAACAGTTCGGGTCCGTATCGTCGACAACGCAACAAGCGGCTGGGGCCATATCAACCTGGGCGGAGTCTATTGCGACGAACGCTGATCTTGTTCACAAGACAAGAGAGAGAGGAACACTGATCCTCACTGATCGCCGCTAATCCAAGACAGGACTTCTTAAGGATTAGCGACGATGAGTGCCGATTAGTGTTCCCTTCATTCATGTAGATCGGAAAGGATGAAACGTTTCCATTGGAGGTCCCCCTTCTTTCCGTAGTTGATGAGATACCCGACGCATTGGCGGGCGATTCGCATGTAGTTGAACAGTTGGGCTTCGTGGTCGGAAACAAGCTCCGAAACCGCTTTGATTTCCACGGCGATGGCGTCAAACGCGACAAGATCTGGTACGAAATGGGTCTCCAACTTCTGCGTCTTGTAGAAGACCTCCAACCTCGGCTTCGACCGATAAGGGATTTCCCGGAGGCCCAACTCAATCTCGAGGCTCTGCTGATAGACTTCTTCAGCCATGCCGTAGCCCAGTTGGTTGTAGACTTCAAATGCAGCTCCCATCAACTTGTAGCCTTCTTCCCGCAACATGATACGCTTCTCCTGCAAAGAGTGAATCTGGGAACACTGATCCTCACCGATCGCCACTAGTCCAAGCCAGAACTCCTCAGGGATTAGCGGAGATGAGTGAGGATCAGTGTTCCGTCACAAATCTCAATACTTCTCGAAACGGCGTCGATTCCAGCCGCCCGAACGCCGCGTGACCCGACAGTTTTGCCCGCGTTGTCGCCGGCGACCTGATCCCGCAGAGAAAACGGGCCAGTTGACGCGGTGACCCCAACGCCGCCTTGCCTTCCCCGCGGAGCGCCGCCAGCACCGCCCGATCCGACTCGTCCGGCAAGCGGTAACTGGGGGCCGGGAGCGCCTTGGCCGACGCTCCGAGACATCGGGCGCAATGGCCGCAGTCCCCTCGCTCTTCGCCAAAGTAGGTCATCAGATGCCGTGTCAGGCAACCCGGTTCTTGGGCGTAGGCGAGCACACGTTCAATCCGCTCGATGTCGAGCCGCTCGCGCCGTTCGAAACGCGCAACCAGCGACTCGATGAGCGGTCCCAAATCGGCCGGCATCTCGCCCACTCGATATCCCTCCCGCAGGCCGGCCGCCTCCACCACCAGGTCGCCCTGCTCCTCCAGGTAAGTGAGCGCGGCAACCACCCGTGCCCGCGGCTCGCCGATCGCCCGGCTTGCCTGGTCCACGTCAAGAGTCAACCAGATCTTGCCCCTGCGAGCCTGGCGAAAGATCTTCCGCAGGAATTCCGCTCGGCCGGCGTTGAAACGTCTGAAGATGTCCTCCGATTTCCGTTGCGGCTGGAAGCGAAACTCCGTGTAGAACGGTCCCGTTCCCTGGATCACGCCGTCGAGTTCGAGATACGTGAGCAACGTCTTGACGACGATTGGCCGAACGTCGAACTGCCCCGACAGGTCGTAAACCGAAACGTCAAAAGCTTCCCCTCGCCCCAATACGTCCCGCACCAACCCGTCGACACCCTCGGCGGTAGGCGTATCACCATAGGAAAAGTTCTGCAGCACCACGACGTCGTCGGGCGAGGCAAACATCTCGCAAATCGATTCCTGATCGTCCCGTCCCGCACGGCCGATCTCCTGGCAGTAGCTCTCCAGGCTCTTCGGCAGATTGTAGTGATAGACGTAACGAATGTCGCGCTTGTCGATCCCCATCCCAAACGCAATCGTCGCCGCCACGATCATGCGGTCCGACGCCATGAACGCATCCTGCACGCCATCGCGGTCCTCCTGCTTCATCCCCGCGTGGTACGCCCGGGCCTGGTAACCGTGACGCCGCAAGAACTCTGCCATTTCCTCGGCCGCCTGTTGCTGGGTCACATAAACGACGGCCGGGCCCGGCGCCCGGGCGGAAAGCCGCGAGAGCAGCAGGTCCCTCCTGGCCGCCGAAGCCGACGGAGTCACCGCCAACTTGAGGTTCGAGCGATAGAAGCCCGTATTGATCACATTGCCCGATTCGATCCCGAATGCCGCCGCAATGTCCCTGGCGACGGCCGGTGTGGCGGTGGCCGTCAGCGCCAGGACGGGCGAAATGCCGAACTTCGCCGCAATTCCGGCGATCTTCAAATAGTCGGGACGGAAATTGTGCCCCCACTCACTGATGCAGTGCGCCTCGTCCACCGCCAGAAGCGAGATCTTCCACCGCCGCATCGACTGCAGGAACCGCTCGTTGTTCAAACGCTCTGGCGAAACGTACAGAAGCCGCAGACGTCCCGAACCGAGGTCGTCATAAACCTGAACCGTCTGCTGCCGATCGAGCGTCGAATCGAGCCTCGCGGCCGGAAAGCCCTTGGCCGACAGGAAGTCGAGTTGGTCCTTCATCAGCGCGATCAGCGGAGAGATCACCAGCACCAGCCCGTCCAGAACCATCGCCGGAAGCTGATAACAAAGGCTCTTTCCGCCCCCCGTCGGGAAGATCGCCAGCGCCGACTTGCCCGCCAGAATCCGGGTGATAACGGCCTCCTGCCCCGGCAGGAATTCTTCGAAACCAAAGGCCTCTCGCACCAACGTCGACACATCCTCTGAAGCAACAGGGTCCGCTTTCATTTCGTGCCTCCTCACTTGAATTGGGAGTCGAACCTCTTTTGGTAAGAAACGCATGTTCAGTAATATAAACACTTGCCGACGCATTGGCAAGACACTCCTGTCAGCAGTGCAATTTGTGGGGTAAATACGGATATGCACCGGCTGGCCGGCCTGAAAAAAGCGTTCATCCGGCCGATGCGCATGTTGACCTGAAAGCCTCCGGATCTTCCAGGGATAAGACGATACCGGAACGCGGCTGCCTGTACCGGAAAAACGGCAACAGAGAAGAGGAACCCGTACTCTTCGCACGTAGGTGCGACGTGGTTCATGTTCACATACGCTTTAGCCGGATGAGCCAAAAAAAGGCACCCAGTGCACAGAAGCCGTTCATGGATTTTGATGGACCGCGACAGAAGCCGCGAGTCGCAAGAGAACGCCCCGGAGTCGAAGGAAAGAGTTTGAGCGGGCTATGCCTCCGCCGATTCACGCGACAGCAAATCAAACGTCAGCCTCCCCTGGCGATTGCGGCCCCGCTCGAGTCGGTAAGAGCACGCCAGAACGGCCGATCGCCGAAATCCCTCGGCATCTGCAGCCACCGGCTCGTATCCCGTAGAGCCGCGTGTGAAGATCTGGAAAAGAAGCTCGGGACCGCGGGCGTCGATCAGCCAGAACTCCTCAATGCCCGCCTGATCGTACATTGCCGGCAACCTTTCCGTGTCTTTGCGAACCGACGCGTCACTGATAATCTCAACGATCAGGTCAGGAGGCCCTTCCATTTCGGCGTAGCGGTCTGGCTTGCCACTCGCCTTGGGCACCAGCCGCACGCGGCCCGCATCGAGCGAGGCGTTGGATACGAACACCAGGTCCGGTTCCGCCGACAACTCAGCATCCGGACAAGAAACCCGCGCGCGATCGGTGTAGAGCTCACCGAGTTGTCGCTCCTTGATCCGTTGACCAAGAACGATAACCAACTCCGTCTTCAGCTTTCCGTGCGTGTGAAGATCTTCAGGAGACATATCCACCTCGATCCGGCCGCCCAGATAATCGATCCGTCCCTGTTCCGGGAACTCGTCCGACAGGGCCCAGCGGCGAAAATCGGCCAACGTTCGCAGCCCCTCAGGAATCTCGACCTGCTGCTCGAGGAGAATCACAGTGGCCATGGCACCGGCCCTTGAGTGAATGACACAGAACGGCGGCGACTCGTCCGAGGACGACACCACCCAAAGGCATGTTAGGTGTGAGAATGAACAGAGTCAAGTGTGCTACGTGAGTTCGCGGAAATCGCTGCAATCTGTGGGGTAAATCTTGACTTACCCCTTCCGAACCGAGGAAAATGGCGATGCGGTCGACATGACGATGTCGTCGCGAAACAACAACACGGACTGCCAAACAACCCGACGAATGGAGGAATACCAATGCAAGCTCGAATCGCGACACTGGCCGTTATGGCCGCTCTGGCACTCATGGTCCAGATCCTGCGCCCACTCGAAGCCGCCGAACCGGCCCCGGCATTCAAGGCCGGATTCGCCGAACGCGACATCACCCCCGAAATTGGCGCCGAGCAGCCCGGCGGCTACGGCAAGTCGTTCCACAAATCGCTCCACGACCCCTGCAAGGTCCGCGCCGCCGTCTTCGACGACGGAACCCAGCAAGTGGCCCTGGTCAGCGTCGATGCCCTGATCGTCCCCCGCGTGATGGTCCTGGGAGCCCGGAGGCAAATCGCGGAGCGCTGCGGAATCCCCGGCGACCACGTCCTCATCGGCGCCACCCACTCGCACTCGTCCGGACCGACGGGCATGGTGTTGCCCGGTGAATACGACCACGCCTCGCCGCTCGTGCAAAAACTCGCCTACGAAAAGTCGTCCGGCGCCGACGCCGCGTATCTCAAGCGAGTCGAACAGGCCGTCGCCGATGCCGTCGTCGAAGCCAGCTCAAATTGCCAGGCCGCCCAGTGTGGCGTCGGCAAGGGGATCGAAAACACCGTGGCCTTCAATCGCCGTTTCCGCATGAAGAACGGGCTCAGCCACACCCACCCCGGCCAGGGCAATCCCGACATCATCGAGCCGGCCGGCCCGACCGATCCGGAGGTCGGCGTCATTGGCGCGTGGGATGCGGAGGGCAAATTGCTCGGCTGTGTCGTCAACTTTTCCTGCCATGCCACAACCAGCCCGGGCGGAATCTCAGCCAACTATATCTACTACCTCGAAAAGGCCGTTCGCGGCTATTTCGGTAACGACGTCGTTGTCGTCTTTCTGAACGGGACCTGCGGCGACGTCACCCAGGTCGACAACCTGGCCGCCACGCGCCGTCCGACCGGCGAACAGAGCGCCCAGTTCGTCGGCGGACGAGTGGGAGCCGAGGCCGTCAAAGTCCTGCTCGGAATGGATCGCGGTACGCTCACTCCCGTCGGCGCCACGACGAAGCTCCTCACCATCCCCCGCCGCGTGCCCAAGCCCGAGCGCGTCAAGGCGTGCCTGGAACTCGTACAAAAAGACCCCAAGGAGGTCGGCGCTACGGAGTGGACGTTCGCCAAGGAGATCGTGCTGCTCGACGCCATCCTGGCCAAGCATCCGACGGCCGAGGTGGAAGTCCAGGCCCTGCAGGTCGGGCCCGCCGTCTTTCTGTCCGACCCGGCCGAGTACTTTTGCCAGTTCGGGCTCAACATGAAAGCCCGCAGCAAGTTCCCCTTCACCTTCCCGGTGGAACTAGCCAACGGCTGCGTCGGCTACGTCCCCACCGAGGAAGCCCTCGGCCCCCACGGCGGCGGCTACGAAACCCGGCTCACCTCCTACAGCAACCTGATCCCCTCCGCCGGCCAACAGATCGAGGACGCCGCCGTCGAACTGGCCGGCCAGATGACGCCCGGCGAAGTGCCCACGGCCCCGCCGGCTCCCCCCTTCTCCGGTACCGGCTGGTCCTACGGCAACGTGCCGCCAGAGGTGGATTGACTGAAACCCCACGCGTAAGCGAGCAATCCCCAGAAACCCGACCCGTAAGCGAGGCCCCGTTTTCCCCCACGCGTAAGCCAGCAATCCCCAGAAACCCGACCCGTGAGCGAGGCCCCGTTTTCCCCCACGCGTAAGCGAGCAATCCCCAGAAACCCGACCCGTAAGCGAGGCCCCGTTTTCCCCGACACGTAAGCGAGGCCGCATTCTCTCCGACACGTAAGCGACCACCCCCCATGCAGGACCCGATCGCATATTTCCTGACGTGGCCCACTTACGGCACATGGCTGCCGGGCGACCCGCGCGGTTGGGTCGAATATCACCGCGGCTGGAAGATGCCCGATCCGATCCGATTCCTTGAAGCCGAATCCAAGATGACGGAGGATGCCTGTTTGTTGTCTCCGCGGGAGCGCGAGATCGTCGAGGCTCAGGTCGCTGAGACCTGTGAGCACCGGAGCTGGTTGCTCCATGCCGTCAACTGCCGTTCGAACCACATCCACCTGGTCGTTACTGCTCCCGGCACGACCCCGAGAAAGGTCCGTATCGACGTCAAGGCCTGGTGCACTCGTCGACTCAAGGAACGATCTGATCCGAATCGCCAGGAGTGGTGGGCCGAACGCGGCAGCCAGCGCCACATCTTCGACGAGGACAGTCTCGCCGAAGTGATCCACTACGTCACCGAAGGCCAAACCCCAAAACACCAATCCCACCCCGACGCGTAAGCGAGGCCCCAAGAAAACCCGACGCGTGAGCGAGGCCCCAAGAAAACCCGACGCGTAAGCGAGGCCGTCTACGATTCGACGCGGAAGCAGGCCCCCATACACCCGACGCGTAAGCGAGGCCGTCCAGCATCCGACCCACGATCGCATCTCTCCCCTGCTCCAGACCATGAACACTGAACCACACGCAACACCGCTTCCCGGAACAGGCCCGCCGACCGTCGCTCCCATGCGCAGTCGAGGGCGGCGCGGGCCTCGCATACGCGTCGGGTAACAACCGATACTTGCGTGACTGCCACGGATTGCAGGAGCGAATCGAAACCGTCGGCGACGACACGGATCTCCAGGATGTTTATGACACCGAACGGCAGTTGCTTCACGTGGCCTGCACCCGAGCCAGGGACAACCTCCTGGTTACCGTCGTCGAGCCGGGGTCGGAGTTCTTGGACGATCTTCTACAGAACCCGGCCTGACCGCCCACACCCCCCAGCAGCAGGTGTTCAAAAAACTGCTTGAATTCCCGGCCGATATCTGCATAATGACATAATGTACGAATGTCCACACACACTATCCCCTAGCCACAGCACACCCCAAGAACTCCTGAGCCAGCCCCCAAGAAACCCCGACGCGTAAGCGAGGCCCCAAGAAAACCCGACGCGTAAGCGAGGCCCCAAGAAAACCCGACGCGTAAGCGAGGCCGCAAGAAACCCCGACGCGTAAGCGAGGCCCCAAGAAACCCCGACGCGTAAGCGAGGCCCCAAGAAACCCCGACGCGTAAGCGAGGCTCCAAGAAAACCCGACGCGTAAGCGAGGCCGTCTACGATTCGACGCGTGAGCGAGGTAAGACATTATCCTCCTCGCGTGCGCTTCGAACTACGATCGGCCCGGCAAGCTTGCGATCAAGGCTCCCTCAACAAACCACAGCCGTTCCCTGCCAAAAGCTCCTGAACCCTGCGATATTGGCAAAACCGAGTCCTCGTTGCCCAACTCGAAACCATCCGCCCATGAAGAAAAAACCATAGAAAAAACCGCGACTACCACCGGAGAGGGGCCTCGCCGTGCACACCTGCCGAACGATCCTAAGTTCCTATACAAAAGCCAGTTACAACCCGATGTTCGCAGACCCTTGCGATCGACGGCGAACGGTAAAACTTCGCAGATCCGAATCCCCGTGTCCCCCAGACTTGCCTCGCCTCGCGCCACACATTCCAATCACAGGTGCGTCATCCCGCCACCTCCCACCCCGCTGAACAGGTCCGCCTCCATGACTCGACCGCTCCCCCTCCTTGCCGCCCTCCTTCTAGTCGCGTCGATCGCCCAGGCCGAAGACTCTCAACTCCGCCGCGACGCTGCCGACGCCCTCAAAAAAACCTGCCAGTACTTCTCCAGTGAAGTCGCCACCGAAGGCGGCTATCTCTGGCGATACAGCGAAGACCTCAAGACCCGCGAGGGCGAAGGCAAGGCCGACGACCAGACCGTCTGGGTCCAGCCCCCCGGTACGCCCTCCGTCGGACTGGCCTTCCTCGACGCTTACAAAGCCACCGGCGACCAGTTCTATCTCGATCTCGCCAAACAGGCCGGTCATTGCCTCGTGCGGGGCCAGTTGCGATCCGGCGGATGGGATTACCGAATCGTCTTCGACGAAAAGGCCCGAACCGGCTACGCCTACCGCGTGGACAAACCGGTCGAAGGCAAGAGCCAGAGGAACACGTCGACGCTCGACGACAACACGACCCAGGCGGCGCTCCGGCTTCTGATGGCTCTGGATGAGACGCTCAGGCAATCCGACGCGGCCATCCATGAAGCTGCCACGACAGGGCTGGAAACGCTACTGAAAGTGCAGTATCCCATCGGCGCCTGGCCGCAGCGATTCACTGGCCCGCCCGATCCGGACAAGTATCCCGTTCTCAAGGCGAGTTACCCCGAATCCTGGTCGCGCGAGTTTCCGAAAGTCGACTACAAGGATTTCTACACCTTCAACGACAACGCCATGGCCGACGTCATCGACGTCATGTTCGAGGCGGCCGATCGCTACGGCGACCAGCGCTATCGGCAGGCCGCCGAGCGGGCCGGCAATTTCATGATCCTGGCCCAGATGCCCGAACCGCAGCCCGGCTGGGCCCAGCAATACGATCCCCAGATGCACCCGGCCTGGGCTCGCAAGTTCGAACCGCCGTCGATCACCGGCGGCGAGTCCCAAGGCGTCATGCGGACCCTCATGCAGATCTACCGCCGCACCGGCGATAAGAAATACCTCGAGCCCATCCCCCAAGCCCTGGCCTACTATCGCAAATCGCTCCGCCCCGACGGCCGGTTGGCCCGCTTCTACGAACTCCAAACCAATCGTCCCCTCTACTTCACCGTCGACTACCAACTGACCTACAGCGACGCCGACATGCCCACCCACTATTCGTTCGTCGTTGGCAGTGGCCTCGACCGGATCGAACGAGAATACGAACAGGTCTCCAAGCTGCCTGCGGACGAACTCCTCCCCAAACCGAAGACCGGCAAACAGAAGGCCTCGTCCGGCATGGAGAAACAAGTGCAGGGCGTCCTTTCCAAACTCGATTCCCAAGGTCGCTGGCTCGAAAAGGGCCGGCTCAAGTACCACGGCGACGACGATCCCACGGAACGAGTTCTCGACTGCTCCACGTTCGTAAGCAACGTCCGTGCATTGGCCGCCTACTTGGCAACGGAGTAATAGAATGCCGATCAACAGAAGATGGTTCGCCCTGCTCGGAATAGGGCTGCTGTTGGCGCTCTCGTCGCCCCTCACGAGTGGCGAGGCTGACACCGGAAACAAGCCCCTGCAGTTGCGGGTGTTGAGTTACAACATCCACCACGGCGAAGGCGTCGACAGCAAACTCGACCTGCCGCGAATCGCCGAGGTCGTCAAGTCGACCAAGGCAGACCTGGTCGCGCTGCAGGAAGTCGATTGCGGCGTGGAGCGGTCGGAACGGGTCGACCAGCCGCGAGAATTGGCCCGGCTCACCGGAATGCACGTCGTCTTCGGCAACAACATTCGGTACCAGGGGGGCGATTACGGCAACGCCGTCCTGTCCAGGTTTCCGATCGCCCGGCACGAAAACCACCCGCTTCCTGCCCTTCGGGAAGGCGAGCAACGCGGCGTCATCGAAGTCGAACTCGACCTCCCCGGCTCCGCCGGCAAGCTCCTGTTCCTGGCCACGCATTTCGATTATCGCTCCGACGAAGAGGAACGACTTGCCTCGGTTCGATTCATCAACGACCGGATGGCCGCCCAGAAGGACCGACCCGCCTTGTTGGCCGGCGACCTCAACGCGCTTCCCGACAGCAACACCCTTCGCCTGTTGGAGGCAGCCTGGACTCGCGCCAACGAGAAGGTCCTGTTCACCTTTCCGGCAGAACAGCCGACGCGGCAGATCGACTACATCCTCTTTCGGCCCGCGTCGCGTTGGAAAACGATCGAGGTCCGCGTTCCCGACGAACCCGTCGCGTCCGATCACCGGCCCCTGTTGGCTGTCTTGGAGTTCGCTCGGTGAGCCCGCAGCGATGACGCACGCCTGCCGCAAAAATCCGGCCCTAAATGCCGGCTGCCTTCCGGATGATCCGCTCGGTCGTCGTCCAGTCGAGACAGGCGTCGGTGATCGACTGGCCGTACCGGAGCCGCTCGACGGGTTGAGGAAATGGTTGGCTCCCTGCTTCCAGGAAGCCCTCCAGCATAACCCCCACGATCGACTTCGTGCCGGCCCCGCGTTGCCTGAGCACGTCATCCAACACTTCCGGCTGCAGCGCCGGATCCTTGCCGCTGTTCCCGTGGCTGCAGTCGATCACCATCGTCTTGTCGAGACCGGCCCGCTGCAGTTGCCGTTCCGCCTCCGCCACATGCTCCGCCGAGTAGTTCGGGCCCGAGTCGCCGCCCCGCAGAATGAGATGGCAGTTGAGGTTCCCCGTGGTCGAAACCGCCGACGCGACCCCGTCGCCGCTGATGCCGAAGAACGTCTGCGGCTGCTGAGCCGCCTTGATCGCGTTGACCGCCGGTTCGATCGCTCCGCTCGTGGAGTTCTTGAACCCCAGCGGCATCGACAGACCCGACGCCATCTGGCGGTGCGTCTGCGACTCGGTCGTTCGCGCTCCGATCGCCGACCAGCAGATGAGATCGGAGATGTACTGCGGCGTGATCGGGTCCAGCAGTTCGGTGGCCGTCGCGACTCCCAGTTCGACGACGTCCAGGAGAAAACGCCGCGCCGTGCGAAGCCCCTCCGTGATCTGGTCGGAACCGTCCAGAAACGGATCCATGATCAGCCCCTTCCAGCCCACGGTGGTCCGCGGCTTCTCGAAGTAACATCGCATCACGATCTGGACGCGATCCCCGACGCGATCGCTCAGGTCTTTCAACCGGCCCGCGTACTCGAGCCCGGCCTTCACGTCGTGGATCGAGCACGGCCCCACTATGATCAGAAATCGCGGATCGGCGTGGAAGAGGACGTCATGCACCTGCTGCCTCGATTGGGCGACGAACTCCTCCTGTACCTCCGAACGGGGAAGCTCATGGAGCATCAACGCCGGAGCCGGCAAGGGGATGTTGGATGCGATGTTGAGATCGGAAACTCTTCTCATCTGGCGGCCAGTGCCTTTCTTCTATCGGCCGAAAGCGTCGTCGCCCGCGCCGCAACACTCAAACTACCACCATAGCGGGTGCCGGTTCCGGCGGCAAGCCGGTCTCCTGGAGTCCGAACTCGTTCTCAACATGAAAACTTTCTACTAAATATGCCGCCTCGCATCCTCCCAAATGCTCCAAAAAATCGGGGCTGCCGGCATGATCCGCGGACAATATGGGGCCTTTCCGTGGCCTGTTCTGCATCTGCGGGCTTTGGGCGGTTTCCTTTCGCCAGAAGGCTTCAATCGCCGATAACGGATAGGAGCACCGTTGTTGCCGATTTGCAGTCAGCGGTGCTCCACAGGGCAGCTTCTTCGGCCCCCAGCCGACTCGATGCCGGTCCCACAGCGGGAGGACAATGCCGATTGTAACGATACGGGCGATTTTGTGCCGAGTTCGTTCCCTGTGTGCTGCTGACTTCCGATATCGTCAAGTTCTCCACTGTGAGTTACGACCAAGGGAAGCAGGCCAACTCAACCGAGAAGCGACTCGTGTTGGTCAATGACTCTGCCGCCTCATGACAACCGTACAAAAAATGGAACGTCCCGATCTGGACCGCATCTGTGGCCGAATCTACGAAATTTCCACGCTGCCTCAGGTTGCCGCCCAGGTCATGGAAGTGGCCGCCAGTCCGCGATCCGGCGCCCTCGAGCTCAAAGAGGCGATGGAGGTCGACGCAGCCTTGAGTTCTCGCGTGCTCCGGTGTGTGAACTCGTCGGCCTATGCCACCTCCGAACGGATCACCAGCCTGCAACATGCCGTGGCCTTCCTGGGATTCAAGGAAGTCCGGAACCTGGCCATGACCGCCAGCGTGAGCAAGCTGTTTACCGGCGACGCCGGAATCGGGACCTATCAGCGCGGCGCCCTGTGGCGGCATCTTGTCTCGGTGGGAATATGCGGGCGCCTGATTGCATTACGTCTCAAGGAAGTGGAACCGGAGGAAGTGTTTCTCGCCGGCCTCCTCCACGACATTGGGATCGTCCTGGAAGACCAGTACCTCAACGACCACTTCACCCAGGTCATGGAATCGCTCGCAGACGACCACTCCCTTTCAGAGGTCGAGTCGGAGATCATCGGTTTCGACCACGCCAGGTTGGGGGGGAAACTGGCCGAAGCCTGGCGATTCCCTCGCCCGGCCACAGACGCCATCCTTCACCACCATGATTCGACTCGCCATCGGGGAGCCAGTGCGGCCGTGGTTCAATGTGTCGAAGTCGCCAACTACGCCTGCTCCGTCAAGGGCATCACTTCGATCGGCCGAAATCTCATCCGCTTCCCACAGGCCGCAATTGAAGGCCTCTCCTTGACCCGTTCCGACTTCGTCGCTTTGGTCAAAGACCTGGACCAGGAACTGAGTGAGAAGCAGGATCTGTTCGAACTCTAGCGAGCTTCCACCTCAGACCAAGGCCGGATCGCCAGAACTCGACTCAAGTGCACCAGAACTCGGGAAGTACGCTGGAAATATGCCTCGCTGCTCCACAGTTGTTCCTCTCTGGCCGGGCTGCTAGGATAAGGAAGTCTCGTGCCGAAATTGACCTCTTGCGGAGTGTCCAGAATGGCAAAATACCAGGTCTCGTTGATCGAGCGTCCCGCCGGCTGGCAGCCCAGAAGCCCCGACGACATGCCCCCCAAACCGGGGAAGCCGCAGAGCGTCCTGGCACGAGAAGACAATCTATTCACCGCCGTTCGACAGGCCATCGAGTACAACGCATCCCAGGATGCCCAATCAGCCTCTCGCTGGGCCGTTGTGGTCGAACCGGGAAGTCTGGGGCGGACTTGGCCGGGAGCACGAATGTGCACCCCACTCTCCTACAAAGTGGCGGCCATCTGGTGGCCGACCGGCTGGGAACCCAAGTCGCCGCTGGATGTCCCGAACTGCGTCTGGCGGGCACAAGGTGAACCCAACGATCAGTTGGTCACCTACCAGGAAGCCACGGCGATTGTGCAGTCGTTGAACCATCAGGGCATGACCCAAGCGGCGGTTCGGTGGTATGTCGTTATGGCCATCGAAAATGAGCCTATCTCCCACACCGTTTCCCTGGATCCGTCGGGAACCGAGACAACCGTCATGGTGCGGAAGATCCACGTGGTACGGGCCGATGAAGGTGGATCGGGCGATTGCTCACATTGTCCGGCCCATGGCTTGGACTGCGCGAGGGCCGATCTCGACGCCGACATCCACACCCTCTCAGACCTCTCCCGGCGCCCTATCGATCTGGGCGGATGAAAGGCCCACCGCCGTTTGCAGGCAGACTCCAACCCCGACCGGATCCGGGAATTACGTTCTCGCAGAACGAGAACATCCATGCGTACAGCAACAAGATCGCGACCGTTGCGACGAGTGAGAGGGGACGGTTCCATCCCGCCTCAGGCCCAGTCCAAGGCCTCCGCTTCTTGGGCCGCTTCGTCCCAGGCCTCCTCCTGGGTGAGTCCTCCGGCGTTGACCCACACCCGATTCTTGTGGGCGCTCACAAAGTAGACGACGGTACCCGTAGGACTCAGATACGCCACGTCGCTGGCCGTCCAACCCGCCCGTCGCAATCGATGCAAGGAATTGTTTACGGTCGGTCTTTGCGGCATAGGCCGGCTCCTCCTATCAAGTGAGAGATCCGGTACACCCCTTTAGGCTAACAGAAAAGCGTGTTGGCGGCAATCGCAACTCTCCCTTGAGGCGGGGGTCTCTCTAGTGCCAAGAGGGGGTGCCGAGGATCCGTGTGTTGGCATCCTCTGCCCCGACGGTCCGCAAAAGTCCTGTGCTCGCCTGCAACCTTTTAGTGACAAACAGGTTGCGACAATCGCCATGAGACAGGGATAGAATCAGCCTTCAAGGCAGGCCATGGAACTGGCGATGGCGACGTCTGCCTGCTCGCTCAGATTGACGATGGCAGGGCGTTCACCGACGTTGCCTCGTCGCCAGACCTCCACAACGGGACGGTCATAGCGACCCGGGTTGGGACGCAGAACGCGTCCGACCCGTCCGTCGTTCAACGCCACGAAAGACCCGATTGGGAAAACGGACACCGTGTCGAGGAGGGCGCGAAAGGCCTGCTTGTCAAACAGGCCGTGTTCGGTGTCCTGCATGACCTTCTTGATGGCGTGGTAGGGAACCATGCCCGGCCGATGGGGGCGGGGCGAGACCAGGGCGACGAACACGTCGGCGATTGCGGCCACCCTCGCCAAGGGATGGATCCTCTCCAGCGAGTAGCCACGGGGGTACCCGGTGCCGTTGGAGCGCTCGTGCATCTGGTAGGCCACGATCAGGGCACGTTCCGGGACGTCGCCCATTCGGTGCTCGAAGGTACCAAGTCCCAAGACGACGTGTTTGGCGATTTCGCCCAGATCGTGGGCCGAGAGGATCCCCTTCTTCCCGTATTGGGAGCTGTCGACCGACATCATGCCCGCATCATGCACCAGGCAGCCCGTCCCCAGATCGAGGAGGGACACCACGTCCCAGCCCATGGCAACGCCCATCGACATGGCCAGCATGCTCACCTGGAGGGCATGTCGCGAGGGATAGTCGCCCAGGTGAGGCTGGATGCCCAGACACGCGAAGACGTCCTTGTCTTCCACGATCTGCCGCAACTGTTCCCGTGCGATCGTGCGAAAGACCTCGAAATCGGCTCGCCGTCCCTCCGTGACGGCAGCAAACTGGTTCTTCACGTCATCGGCTGACTGCAGTACCTGTTCGATCGATCGCTGAATCCAGGTCGCGTCGTACGGCCTGTTCCGCACATCGCGCAGCTCGGCGGCGAAGGGCGACTGCTGAGACGGCAATTCCAGCGCGCCTGTCAGGCTGAGATGGCTGTCCAGATCGCGACTGAAGGAATTCTCCAGGTCGCAAACGATCTTCGGCCGGTCTGGGAAGGCGATCGTGATGGGATGGGCGTGCCCTTCGTGCGCGCGGACCGGATTCAGGAAGGCTTCGACCTCGACGTCGACATGTGACCCGACGGGTTTCGAGGCAACCGCGGTCGCCAGTCTGGCATTCTTCGCATACTCCCGCGGCAGGTTCTGAATGCGGATGCCGCGGTAGCGTTCGCCGCAGTTCGCGCAGACCCAGTCTTCGGGTGTTTCGTTCTCGGCGGGCCATCGCAACGGGAGGATGCTGGCGCATCCCCGGCAACGGCCGATCGCCCCACGGGCGGTTGAGGGTGTCTCGACGGCAGCTTGCACAATGGTCACTCGAAATGGCCGTAAGTTGTCTGCGTTCCTTGACAAGCATAGCTTTCCAACAGGGGGGCGATCAGGAAATTCCGTCGGCAGAACCGCATACCCGCCGTAGCTTGGCGGTTGAGCCGATGTGTTTTTCCCAGCGGGACGTTGGGGATGTAGCGATGGGAGCGATTGAAACGGAGAACGCAGATTGACAAGCGACCGAAGTCGCTAGCAATCGCAACTTCCCGAAGGGTGCTCGTTCAACGCCCAGCCGAAGGCGCCGGCCGCACTACGGAAGCCGGCGCCTTCGGCTGGGCGTTAAACGAGTCCACTGCAACGGGTTCAGGTTCCCAGACTGCACGGAATTGGCGCTGTCCAACTAGTCAACCACCCGCCGAAAACTGCCGGGCACCAATTCGGGAACCGGCGAGTCTTCGAAACCGGGGGGAGCGTTGTACCAGTAGTAGAGAGGGTCGTAGTTCGCCACGACATCCGCGCCCGTGAACGTGGTGGTCCCATCAATGACCATGACTCCCTGCAATCGCAGACTGCCTGTCACGGTAGTATTGCCGTTCACGTAGATCAGGCCGTCGAAAAGCGACGGAACCACGTCGTCCTTGTCCGAGTCCTGAACCGACCCATAAGGCGTGCCGATCGGATTGAGGTTCAGGTTGACCAGCCCCTCGCTCAAATCGGCGGTACTTGTGTCGAAATTCAGCTTCTTGTTGGCGACGAGAATCGGCTGGTTGGCAACCGCCGGATCGGCACTCGCCACCGCGGGCTGCCAGCTCATCGAGCCGTGGATGAGCGAATTGGTAGCATCGTAATTGAGCAGGACGAGCGTACCGACAATTCGACTATCCTTGATGCTGATTGGTTTCTTGCTGCAATCGATGACATAGATCCCTCTGGTGTTGGTCGTGCCGGCGCCGAACGGATTGCAGGCGGGGCTCAAGACCTTGCGATGGATAGCCAGGAAGCCGGCCTGGGCCTCCGCATCCTTCAGACCGGCGTCGTCGAACCAGAACTCGCCGCTGCTCGACTCCGATTCAACGAACCACTTTGCCTCGACCAGCGAACCTGTCCATGTCGGGGTGATGCTGCCGGCAACGGTGGCAAACACGGCCGAATCGACGGTCGTCCAGGTCGTCGAGAACGTCTGCGTTCCGGAACCGGTACTCACCACTCGGAGAGAAATCCGCAGGTTCAAGGAGCCGCTTGCCGCCTTGGCGTCGGCCGTTACTGCGAACGTGGCGCCGCTCTGCAACTTCTCGGTTACGACCTGCGACGGGCCGTCTCCGGGACCGGAACGCCCGTCGACAAAGATCGACCAGGGCGTCTGCGAGGCCGCGGTGTCGAGCGTCAGCGTGCAGGCGTCCAAAGGTTCCCAACCGGTCGTCCCGTCGGACATGCCGGCGTTTGCGAGTTGTTCTGCATCCCACTGAGGCAGGTCGGTCGAGGCGATGGCCGTGCCGTTGGTCTGGTAGTAGCTCACGACAGTGGAAGCGACCGGCATTGTCCGGGGCCAGGTTCCGTCGGTGCTCGTGCCACTATAGAAGACGGAGCCGCCGCTGGCGGTCGGGTTCAGTTTTGACTCGGCCTTCACATAGACCTGGGTCCCTGTTGTGGCCGATACGCGGGCATTGGAACTGACCAGCCGATTTCCGTTGACCGTGGTGGCGTCGAAGACCAGATTTCCCTTACTGTTGATGACCGGTTCCAGGCACCGCAGCCCGGCGTTTCTCATCTTCAATCGCACCGAGACCTTCTGCCTTGCCGGACCGCAGGTACCGACGGCGGTGAGCACAACGGGATCGAGCGTATCGCCGGTCACGTTGCCATCGTCGGGATCGATTCCCATGAAGGAATAAGTGCCCGTCCGCGTGGCGACAGGGGCGGCCCAGGTATCAACGCTGAGCAGAGTCCGCCAGGTCGAGTTGTTCGCGATGCGAAACAGGGCCATCTCCAGCCCGGTATGGGCATTGCACTGGGCCTGCAACATGTGTTCCGTCAGATCGGCCTGGCGGCGCCGGGCGCGGACGGCCAGCAGCGCAGCGGCAGCCAGCAGGGCCACGATCAAGGCCGTGCCGAGCGTCAGGATATAGATGGTGCCGCGTCGCTGATTGCGCATTGGAGGGTTTCAGAGTCAGTAATCAGGGTTCAGGGTTCGGGGTTCGGGGTTCGGGGGAACCGGTAGCAGGGGCGCTCCGCAGATGCGGCTTACGGTCCTTTCGCCGGCAGGACTTGCCGCGATTTGGTGACCACCATCGAGACCTGCGATAGGACCACACCTTTGTACTCGACCGTGACGAGGACCTGTTTCAGTCCGCCATCCTTCGGCGAATTCACCGTAATGTTGTTGGGTTGCACCCACTGAACGGCGACTTTCCGCGTCCAGTCAGTCGACAGGGGCAGATCGGTGCCGTCCCTGGTCTCCGGAGGACTCTCCGACCAGTTGTCGTAGTCGTCGACGTCGTCGAAACCTGCCCGGGTCCCGGTCGCCGTTTCGCCGGTTTCCGGCCCGAAGGCGGCCGTGTCGTCGGGTTCCAGGTAGGGTTTATCGATGATCTCCTGAAGCAGGGCATGGGCCAGGAGACAGGCCTGGGCGCTGTTGCCGGCGCGGGCCCGGCCGGTTGTGGCTGCCGTCAGCGCTTCGAGCGCCACGACCATGATCGTGCCCACGAGAAACAGCGAGATCACCACCTCCAGCAGGCTGAAGCCTCGAGGAGCCGGGGGCCAGGTCCAGGTCCGCTGTCTTCTCCCTCGTCTCACGGCGCGGCCACCTCCGGGGCGTTGTGTGCCTTCACGGAACTCATGGCCTGCGCAGACGAATCGTCGCCGACCTGGATAACGAGATCGCACTGGTAGACATGATGCGTCTCGGTTCCATCGTAGGCCGTGACCGTTTCGACCAGATCCGAGTAACTGAAGAGATGAATGTCCTTGCGGAACTCGACCGCCGTGCCGCCGTTGTATTGCCGGGTGAGCGGATCGCCGGGCGTGCCCGACCAGGCGTAGCGGATCGTTTCGACGCTGGCGTCGCCGTTGCGATCGGTCACGGTGAATTCCACGGCCGTCGCGGTCCGTTCGCTGAAGCTGACGGCGTACTCCAATTCACTCAGGATGTCTTGGGCCGTGACGGCAGCCCGGACCTGGCGTACCGGTACGGGACTCTCGCTGGTTGATCGAGCGGCCACCATGACGACCGACCCCATCCCGGCCACCAGGATGGCCGTGGCCGCTATGCTGGCAACCAACTCAATGAGCGTGTAGGCACGGCGCACGCCATGCCTTCCCCAGAATCTCAATCGGCGTTGGAGTGTCGTCGCCGCCGTCACTGCACACCTGCCAATCCCGTCTCTTGGGCAACCGTTACCGTTCTCTGCCGGTTGCCGCAAGTGATAACGATCTCGGCACTGCTGTCGGGAATGCCGTAACCGTCGAACGCCAGTTCGGCGTCGCCGCCGCAGTCGACTGAATCGATACTCGCCTTGAATCGCGACAGCAACAGGATCCGGCGGTCCTGACCGGGATGATCGATATCCGGCACGCCGACCAGCGTGTACGCCTCGGCGGCATCGTCGAACTGTACCGTCTGGGCGGCGCTCGTGATCTTGGCCTGCAGTCTGGCCTCCGTCAGGTCGGAACGAATCTGGGCGGCGGCCGCTTCCACGCGATACTCCGCCAGCGCCTCGGCAAACCGCGGTGCGGCCACGGCGCTCAAGATGCCAATGATCATGGTGACGATCACCAGTTCCATCAGTGTGAAACCGCCCCCTTCCTCCATCCATGCTCTCGGTCGCTTGGTCATGGCACTAGCCTCCAGACCGGGCCAGATCGGACGGCTGAGGGCAGAACCGGGCAACCATGGCAATGAGTCGCTCCCGATCGATCGGTTTGGTGAGGTATTCCGTACAGCCGGCGTCGAGGCACGCCTGCCGGTCGCCGGCCATGGCGTGAGCGGTCAGGGCGATGATCGGTGTTTCAACACTGGCACGCCGCAACCGGCGAGTTGCCGAGTAGCCGTCGAGAACCGGCATCTGCATGTCCATGAGCACGACGTCGAAGGGAGACCCCGCCCCTCTCGCCTCCTGGATACGATCGCAGCCGATCTGCCCGTTCTCCGCGATCTCTACCTCGGCGCCTGCCTTGCGGAGAATCAGCGAAACGAGCCGCTGGTTGTCGACGGCGTCTTCCACCAGCAACACCCGGCCGTGGACCTTGGACGGCGGGCTGGCCGGGGCGGTGGTTGTCTCCAACGACACGGGCGGGCCTGTTTCAGCCGTACTCCCCTCGACGGACGTCGCCTCTCCCGCACGGGCCGGAATGCGAAGGGTGAAGGTACTCCCCTCGCCCGGAACGCTCGTGGCCGTCAGATCCCCGCCGAGTTCATACGCCAGCCGCTTGCTGATGGTCAGGCCGAGCCCCGTTCCACCGAAACGCCGGGTGATCGACGAATCGGCCTGCGAGAACGGAGTGAAGAGTTCGGCAAACTGACTCTCGGTGATCCCAATCCCGGTGTCGACGACGCGGAATTCCAGTTGGGGCATTGTTTCGCCGTCTACTTGCTGGACGATCAGGGTCACTCGGCCGTGGCTGGTGAACTTGACCGCATTTCCCACCAGATTGACCAGGATCTGACGAAGACGGGCCGGATCGGTCGTGATCGTCTCGGGAAGCGGATCGATCTCCTCCAGGTCCAACTCGATCCCCTTCTCCTGGGCTCGCATCTGCATCAGATCGATCACTTGGAGGACGATGTCTCGCGGCGAAACGCTCACAGCCTCGATTTGCAGCTTGCCCGTCTCGATCTTCGAAAGGTCGAGAATGTCGTTGATGATCTGCAGAAGAGCGTTGGCGTTGCGGTGAATCGTCTGGATCGCATCGACGCGCTCGCGGGGGGCCTTCGACAGGTCCCCCTCGTTGTACAGAAAGTCGATGAAGCCCAGGATGGCGGTCATCGGCGTGCGAATCTCATGGCTCATGTTGGCCAGAAACTCGCTCTTCGCCCGGCTGCCGAGTTCCGCGCGTTCTCTTGCCAAAGCGTACTCGGCAACCAGAAGCCGGTGGTGACTGTGCACGGCCAAGAGGGAAGCCGTGGCTCTGAGCAGGCCGCCTTCATTGGAACCGAACTCGCGGTTCGTGTGCTCGTGTTTCAGAAAAACGCCCGTCGCGTCCTTCTCCGACCTTGCCGCGTATTTTCGCATGCCGACCAACCATCCGAAATGGGTGTGACCTCGCACGAGTGGCGAAGCAACCAGGTTGACAAACGTGGTTCCCGCAAGATCGGTCACGGGCATGCGGTTCGCGATGGTCAAGTCCGCCACCGACGACTCTTGGAGACTCTTTAGAATCGTCTGGTACGTCCGCTGGTGAAACATGCGTTGCCCGACGATGATCGCGTGACGGTCCGTGGTTGCCTTCACGTTCTGCCGACCGTAATCCGTTTCGGAACTAAACAGCAGAACGACGCTTTCGGCCGAGATCGCACGCAATAACTCGGGCAGGATCGACTCGGCAATCTCAGCGACCGGCTGCGTCACATCCCAGGCCTGGGCCGTGTCGGCCAGGCTGTAGAGATAGTTGAGTTCCTCGAGATCCTTGCTTATCTGCACAAGGTACTGCTCCGCCGTCTCGCGAACCCGTTGCGCCTCTCGCTCGGCCTCGAACCGCATCTGCAATTCACGCCCCACCAGGGACGCCAGGATCTGCGGATCGTCAGAAAGCGGCATCGTTGCGACCGTGGGTGCCGCTAGCCCGCAATCCAGCGGAAACGCCAGAAGCAACTCGCCGTGACCGGATGACAACACCTGAGCCGTCCCCGCCTGCAATGTTCGATCGAGAAGATCGACCAGGCCCCCGGAAGGCCTGTCTGCACCCAGGCCCTGACGCGAGTCGCTCTCCCCATGGTGTTGCCATGTTGGAGCCTTGACCCAGAGATCTGCCGTCACGCACGGCCCACCGGAAAGACCATGTTGGGGAAGTCCGCGTTCTGAAGGCGGCGTCGGAAAGGGGAACTGCGTGGAATCGATCACGGATCTGCCCATGGCATCGGAAGACGTGCGAAGAGAGTCCTTGCCTCTTGAAAGGTAGCATGCCCAAAGTACTGAGGATCTGTGCCCCTCAGATTAACTATCCCCCCGCCCTCAGCCCCTGAAAAATAGGCGGACTAGGTCAACGGGCGCGATCATATCGAAAATGACGTAGCTGACGGATTGGGAGCGCCGATCTGGATATATGCGTAACTAGGCGATTAGACGCAGGTTGCCCATGGTCTTCCCGGTGCGACACCCCGAACCAGCCGCAAGGCTCGAGAGCAGGCATCGTTCCTACCACCGGTGGGGTGCACTTGTGGCTGCGCTTTTCGTGCTGCTCGCAGCCCTGGAATCCGTCGGGCTTGCCAAAGCGGGCGAACTGCATGGCCGAATGCCGGGGACGAGGGTACAGCAATCCCCCACGCCGCTGCCCCCGATTCACACGGCCCTGGCACCGCACCGGACCGCCACTGCACAGCCGGCCCAAGCCCCCGCACTCTCGGCAAGGCCGGGTGATCGAGTCACGATCCCCCTGGCCGGTACCCTCCCCCATGAGGCCGTCAGCGTCGATCGCGCCAACGGGAATGTGACGGTCGTCGTTCGCGACACGCCCCTCGGACTCCTGCTCTCTTCATTGGCCGAGCAGTGGGGGCTGAATCTCATCAGTTCAGAAGAGATCTCCTCGCGGATCTCGGTGACGTTGTACGACGTTCCTCTCGACGAAGCCCTGACCCAAATTCTCGCCGTCGCCGGCTACACCTGGGTCCGGCAGGGCAATGTTCTAGTTGTAACGAACCTTGCCACCGGCACGAACGTCTCGCCCTATCTGCAGGGCCGGCACGTAAGGGTTTTTCAGTTGGATTACGTCGCCGCGGTCGACGTCGACCTCGTCATCAAGGGGATCCTTTCACCCGTCGGGCAGTCGTTCATCAGTGAGGCCACCGATACGGACAATCGCCGAACCCAGGAGCTTTTGATTGTCGAGGATTTGCCGGCCTATCTCTGCCGGATCGAGCAGTACGTCCGCCAGGTGGACCTGCCGCCACGGCAAGTGCTGATCGAAGCCCATATCCTGAGCGTCGATCTCGACGACGATCGAAAGCTCGGAGTCAATTTGGAGTATCTCGACAAGATCACTCCGTCCGTGACCCTCAAGACGCAGGGCCTCGCCGACGTGGCCAAATTCACCAAGGGAACGGAACCTGCTTTCTTCTTCAACCTGGCTGCCGGCGATCTCAAGGCCTTGCTGGAGGCTCTGGAAGCGACGACCGATGCCAAGACGCTGGCGACGCCCAAGGTATTGGCCTTGAACGGACAGCAAGCCCGCGTTCAAGTTGGCGAACGGCTCGGCTACAGGGTCACCACCACGACTCAAACGAGTTCGCTGGAAAGCGTGGAGTTCCTGGACGTGGGCGTCGTGCTGACGGTTACCCCGCGAATTACGGCCGAGGGCGCCGTGATGATGCAGGTCAAGCCCCAAGTTTCCCAGGGCGATATCAACAGCTTCGGGCTGCCGGAAGAGGAGACGACCGAAGTCGAGACCGCACTCCTCCTGCCGGACGGGCACGGCATGCTGATCGGCGGCCTGATTCAGGAGTGGGATTCGGAAAAGCAGTCCAAAGTCCCCTGGCTGGGCGACGTGTGGATGGTCGGCAAACTGTTTCAGATGAACACGAAAGAGCGCAGGCGCCGCGAGATCATCATCGCCCTGGTGCCCCATGTCGTGCCCTACGGTCCCGATCGGCAGCAACAGGAGTGCGGACAGTTCCAGCGAGCCACTCGTCCTTTGTTATACGGGCCGTTGAATCAAATGCCGCGTCCCGAGGAACCCAGGTTCCCCGACGCCGGCCAATGCCTGCCGCTCCACGACAAGTTCCACCGCCTGGAGACGTTGCCCGATAGCGGAGGCTGGTCGCCCAACTACTGGCCGCAACGCTGTGTTCCCGGCGGGCCGCCGGTTCCGACATTGGAATCCGCACCGTTCCAGGCTCTTCCCGACGATTTTCCGATCGACGGCAGCGGAGACTGGCGGGAAGGCGAGATCGTACCGACCCCGGATCCGACCGCCAGCGACTAGGGAACGACGAGTCAAAGAGTGTCGTTGTTCGCTCTGCGAACAAGCGCCTTTTCGCAGAGCTAAAAGCGACTATCCGCGACAGCAATTCCCAGTCGTGGGCAAGCGCCGGCAAGCCCCCCAGGGCCCAAGACGCCTAACTGCGGTCTGCGTCCTGCTCCAGCACGTCGCGAAACAACGCTCTCAATTCTTCCAGGTGTCCGCCCGTGGCAGTGTGGATGATCAGCGCTCGGCCCGTGCCCGCACTCTCCACCCGGCGCACGCCATAACCGACCCCCCGAAGTCGTTTGCGTACCTGGGACGGGCCGAGACGCACGTAGAGCCGCTCGCCCTTGATGTCGGCCATGGGAAGCACCACCCTGATCGGTTCTCACTGCCGCTTGATTTGCCGCTGTTCCTCGACGATAATCCCATGGGACTTTTCAGGCAAGTGATCCTCCGGTACGGGCGGTCACGTCAACCACGCAGTCATACCGAGGAGGGGAGTTGCCATGGCGGTGCAAGGGTCGGGAGCGGGAGCCGCCGGGTGGAATGGCCGGCGTTTCAATCGGCGGCCCGTGGGACTGCTTTGTGGAGTCGTATGGATGGTTCCCATCCTCACCGGATGTGGGGAAGCTCCGCCGACCCCAGGTTCGGGTGGACCTTCGGCCAAGGTGGCCGGCGGCGGATTCGACTCGCCCCAGGCCGCCTTCGACGCAGAAAAAAAAGCGCAACTGGACGGAGACTGGGGCGCCCTGTTCGATGTCTACACGCCCGAATCGCGGGATCAGCTTGCCGGCATGACGGCTTTCGGCGCGGTGATGGTCGCCTCCAATATCGGCAAGGAGGAGGAAGTGAAGACCGTGTTTCTGAAACACGGCATCGACGAAGCGAAGATGCCCAAGAAATCTTCCGCCGCCGACATAGCCGGCGTGCAGGCGGCCATGAAGGAAATGGAGGGGCAACTGGCCGAACTGGTATCGACGATCAAGGACAAGCGGGCGTTCTTCATCGAGATGGCTGCATTGGTGAACGATTCCGCCTCGGCCGATACCCGAGTCAAGGAACATGTGGAGGCAGCTCGAAAGGCGCAGGGGGCCGCCACGCTGAACAACCTGCAGATTTCCGGCAATACCGCCGTCGGGATCCGCCAGTTCACCGTCAACGGCCAGCAGGTCCAATCGCCCGTCTCTTTCGAGGAAATCGACGGCTCATGGTATCTCCACCAATCGAACATGGAATGATCGGGCCGGATCAACGACCCGTTGAAGATGATAGTTTCCCGATCCCGCTTCCCTCGCACGGTGCGGTTCCCATGAGTCTCCTTTCACGATACGCAGTCGTCGGCAGTATTCTCCTTGCAGTCCTGGCTACCCAATCCGCTCCAGGCGACGATTGGCCCCAGTGGCGAGGGCCCTCGCGGGACGGCGTTTGGCGCGAGTCGGGGATCGTCGACAAACTGCCGGCGGAACCGGCCTATCGATGGCGGGTGCCGATCGGAGGCGGATTCGCCGGCCCGGCGGTGGCCGGCGGACGTGTGTTTGTCGCCGACCGCATCGTCGGAAAGAGCCAGGCGGAACCGGTCAACCAGTGGAATGTCGCCGATCCGGTCGAAGGCGGCGAACGCGTCCTCTGCCTCGAACAACAGACCGGCCGGATTCTGTGGCAGCACCAATATCCTTGTCGCTACCAGATCAGCTATCCTTCCGGCCCCCGGGCGACTCCCACGGTGTCGGACGGCCGAGTCTACACGGTGGGCGCGATGGGCGACCTGCGGTCCCTCGATGCGGCATCGGGCAAGCTGCTCTGGTCGAAGAACTACGTCCGCGATTTCGGAACCACCATCAATCCCTGGGGCATGGCATCGGCCCCCTTGGTCGACGGCGACCGCGTGATCGTCCTGGCCGGCGGGGCCGACGGGGCCTGCGTCGTCGCCCTCGACAAGACGTCCGGCCGGGAAGTCTGGCGAAGTCTGGATGCCGAGGACCCGGGCTACAGTTCCCCGATTCTCATCGAGTCCGGCGGTGCGAGGCAACTCATCATCTGGAACTCGCTCGGCGTCTACTCGCTCGATCCGGCCACCGGCAAAGTCTACTGGAGCCATCCGTACGAGACCAAGATGGCCCACTCGATAGCCACGCCCGCCTACGACGCCGAAAGGCGGCTGCTGTTCGTTTCGTCGTTCTTCCAGGGGCCCCGGATGCTTCAGCTTGCCGAAGATCGGCCGGATGCCGCGCTGCTCTGGCAAGGCTACAGCGAGAGTGAATTGCCGCAGAATACCGACAAGATCCATTGCCTGATGTCGACGCCCGCCTTTTTCGGCGACCACCTGTACGGCGTCGACAGCTACGGCATGCTGCGGTGCCTGGAACTTGCGGAAGGGAACCGAGTCTGGGAGACCCTGGCAGCCACGGGAGAGGCGCGGTGGTCCAACGCCTTCCTGATCCGCCACGAGGATCGGTTCCTCCTGTTCAACGAACACAGTGAGTTGATTCTTGCCCGGCTCACCCCCGGCGGCTACGAGGAGATCTCCAGGTTGAAGATTCTCGATCCGACCCTGGAAATGCGGCGTCGCCTGGTGGTCTGGTCCCATCCGGCCTTCGCCGACCGCTGCCTCTTCGCGCGAAACGACCGGGAAATCGTCTGTGTGGATCTGGCATCTCCCCCCCGGGAACGGTAATCTGAACCGTCTGTGCCGGGCGCCGTTCCGGTCGCCGTGAAACGCGGGACAAACTCCGCGGCTATCGCTGGCGGCAAGAGTACCTTGATCATCAAGCCATTGCGGGAAAACCATCGTGTCGGCAGAACCAACCCAGGCGAGTGTTCGCGAACTGCTCCAATCCGCTGATTTCTGCTACGGGGCCGAAGTGGTCACCACGCGCGGCTTCACACCGCCGGAAGATCCCAACCACTACCGGCAGTTCGCCGAGGCGCTGCTGGCCGATTCCCGGATCGGCTATATCTCGATCACCGACAGCCCCGGCGGCGCGCCGATGATCCCGCCCGATTGGCTGGCCGGCCTGTTGCCCGATCAGCGCCGCCGCATCGTCCTGCACCTCACGTGCAAGGACATGAACCGCAACGGCCTGGAATCGACGGCCTGGCGCTATGCCTCCATGGGACTGGAAAACGTTCTGGTTCTCACCGGAGACCTGCCCACGACCGGGTTCGGCGGCGCCGCCCGGGGCGTTTTCGATCTCGATTCGCTGGGCCTGCTGCGGCTGATGCAGTCAATGAACGAAGGCCTGGTGATTCCGGGCCGCCGCGGCGAACCGCAGAAGCTGCCGGCCACCCACTTCTTTCTCGGTTGTGCCGCATCGCCGTTCAAGTTCTACGAACGGGAATTGATGCCCCAGTATTTCAAGCTTCTCCGCAAGATCAAGGCGGGCGCGCGGTGGGTGATTCCGCAGCTCGGCTACGACATGCGGAAGTTCAATGAAATCAAGCTGTTGCTGGCGGCCCGGGGTATGGAAGTGCCCGTGGTCGGCAACGTCTATTTGCTCACCAAGACCGTGGCCAAGATGTTCAACAGCGGCAAATTGGCGGGCTGCGTGGTCAGCGATTCGCTGATGGCCGACGTGGAGAAATACTCCGCGGGGGCGGACAAGGGGCGGAGCTTCTTCCGCGAACTGGCGGCCAAGCAGCTTGCGGTCTTCAAGGGGCTTGGCTTCGCGGCCGGATATCTTGGCGGGATCGCCAAGCCGGAGACGTTCTTCGAAATCATCGACATGGCAGAGAGTTACGCTCCCGGCGACTGGCGCACCTTCCTCAAGGAAATCCGTTACGACCGCCCGGGAGAGTTCTTTCTTTTCGACCATGATCCGGAAACGGGGCTGGGCGAACCTTCGCGGATCAATCCCGACTATCTCGAGTCGCTGAAGCATCCGAAACGGAGCAAGCAGGTGACGCTCGGCTATCGGGTTTCGCGCACCGTCCACGACGTAGCCTTCACGCGAGGAAAGGGATTGTGGAACGTGATGCGCGGGGTCTATTCCCGGATCGACAATTCGAGACTGATGAGCGGCATGGCCCACTGGCTCGAACACCAGGCCAAACAGCTCGGCTACGGCTGCCAGGACTGTGGCGATTGCAGTCTGCCCGACTGCGCCTACCTCTGCCCGCTGGCCAGTTGCTCCAAGGGTTCGCGAAACGGGCCCTGCGGCGGTTCCTGCGACGGGGAGTGCGAAGCTCGCGACAAGGAGTGTTTCTGGGCGAGGGTCTACGACCGCCTCAAATACTACGGCGAATCGGAGTCGATGACCGAGATGCCGATCATCTACTACAACGCCGACCTGGAACACACTTCTTCCTGGGCGAACACCTACCTCGACCGCGACCACAGTGCGCCGAAGGAAGAAGCGAAGCCGGAGTAAGGCGGACATCCGGCACTCTGTACTGAAGCGTGAACCTCGGCGATCCGTTTCCTGTCTGGAAGGTTTCAGAGATTCATGAACTTCGTCTGGAGCGACGTTGACGAACGGCCGATTTTCTGATGTAATGCGCCCTGTTGAATTCCGCGGGAGCCAGTCTCTCAGAGCCGGCCGCGTCGGCTGAAAAGCCAACTCAACCGTTGCCGCGGTGATCTTCTTCGTCGCCCCCCGCGAGTTTTCCCTGCCATCTCCGAGTGGTTTTGTTCCGCCCCCGCAAGTTGCTGCCGGAATGCCGGTGCGCCTCCTGTCATGGTCAGCCAAGCCGTTATCGTTCGCCCCGCTGCCCGAAAAGCCCCCACGTTCTCGACTCCACGTGTGAGCGTCCGCTCGTTTGAGAGCAAGCCTGGAGAAGAGCGTGCGAAGAAGGAACTTCGCCGCGACCTGGTCGCTGGGCAGTTGGAGGGCGCTGCTTTCGGGGGGATGGTCGGACTGGGAGAAACCTACTTGCCGGCCTTTGCCCTGGCGGTCGGGCTGGGCGAAATCACGGCCGGTCTGGTGGCCAGCGTCCCCCTGCTTGCGGGCGGGCTGATGCAGACCCTGTCGCCGATCGCCATCCGGCGGCTCGGCTCTCATAAGCGTTGGGTCCTCGTATGTGCCCTGGGCCAGGCCCTAAGTTTCGTGCCGCTCATCCTGGCGGCGATGACAGGCGGGATCTCGGCTGCCGGGATCCTCCTGGTTGCCGCCGCCTATTGGGGAACCGGCCTGGCGACCGGTCCCGCTTGGAATACGTGGATGGGCACCCTCGTGCCGCGGCCCGTCCGTGCCCGGTTCTTCGCCAACCGGACGCGGGTTTCCCAGTTTGCGGTGCTGGCCGGCTTGGTGGCCGCCGGGTGTTTGCTGCAGCGGGCCAATTCGCTGGGCATGGCGACCGCGGCCTTTGCCGGGATCTTTCTGGCGGCGGGACTGTGCCGACTCACCTCGATGGGGCTGTTGTCGAGGCAGTACGAGCCGGAGCTGTCGCGAACCACCATGCCGTCGCTGTCTATCGGCCGCGTCTGGTCGCAAATCCGTCATACAGGGAGCGGGCGGCTGGTTCTGTACCTGGCGGCCGTCCAGGGGGCGGTGCAGTTTGCCGGACCTTACTTCACTCCCTACATGTTCCGCTGGCTTCATCTCTCCTACCTCGACTACGTGATCCTGATTGCCGCCGCCTATCTGGCCAAGGTCGTCACGCTCTCGGCCTGGGGGAGCGTGGCCCACCGGCTGGGCGCCATGCGGCTGCTCTGGATCGGCGGGATCGGGATCGCTCCCGTCTCCGCCTTGTGGATCGTCTCCGACAACTTCTTCTGGCTGCTCCTGTTGCAAGCGATTGCGGGGATTGTTTGGGGTGCTTACGAGCTGGGGTTCTTCCTGATGTTCTTCGAGTCCATTCCGGAGGACGAGCGTACCGGCGTGCTGACGTTCTACAATCTGGCCAATACGACCACCTGGGTTATTGGCTCGACGCTGGGCGGCCTGCTGCTGTATGCCATGGGGACCACACCGGCCGCCTACCTGACGCTGTTCGTCGTCTCGTCGATCGGACGCGTGCTCGCTCTGCTCCTGCTCAAACGGGTGCCGTCGACCCAAGTGCGGTCCGCACAGATCGGGGTCCGCACGATTGCGGTTCGGCCGATGGCCGCCTCGATGGATGCGCCCATCCTCCCGAGCCTGCCCGATCAGACGGGCGAACCGAAGGTCGAGGCGGCTACGATCTTCACGGCGTCGTGAGTCACGCGGGAGCGCCGATGCGTCGCCGGAGGAAATCGCGGCCTCCCAGGAGTTGTTGGATGTCAGGCACATTGGGATCGGCGCCGGATAGATCCTCGAGGGCGTACATCCGGCACGGGTAGGTTCGGTTGATTCGGCCAAATCGTCCTTCGAGTTGGGCCAGTTGCGACCGGTTGGCGGGAAGGTCGTAATGGATGACGCGTCGGACGCGGTTCAAATCGCTTTCTTCGCCGAGGGCCCCGGGCGTGGCCAACAGAATGCCGCCACCGGTGACAAAGTCCTTCATGGCCTGCTGGCGTTCGGAGTATCGCAGCCCGCCGTTGATAACCACGGACGGGCGGCCAATTTGGGAGAGCGTCTGGTGCAGGTAGGCGACGGTGTCGGCGTAGGCCGAGAGGACACAGACTCTTCCCGGCCGGCCATCGGTGACGTCGCCGAGCAGCTCCAGCAGGCAGTGACGTTTGGCGTCCAACTCGATCTGCTGGAAAAGATCGAATGCCTCCTGGACGAATTGGAGGTAGGATCGGCGGGCTTCCGGTGAGAAACTCAGACGAGGCAGGTCTTCGATCTCGGTGGGGTCTCCGTGTTGCGTTTCAGGGACGGCCTCCAGTCGGTGCAGGGAAGCTCGCCCCAGTTTCCGGCCCATGACCTCGAGGGTGCGCCGTGCCGCGTAGGGGCTGGAGGCGGCGCGGCGGACCAGAAGCTGCGTCTCGAAACGGAATGGGCCGTCCGTTTCGAGCGATTGATTGAGCCGTGCCTGGACCAGGCGAAGGAAGTTGACTTCCTGGTCGCTGCGGGTGTACTCGGCCACTCTCCAGGTGACCTCCGGGAGTTCGATCGTGTTGCCGCTCCAATCGGAGATTTCGCCCTGCCAGTCGGTGACGTGAAAGGCCGGAAGGGGATTCGGGTCGTCACTGCCGGTCTGCAGCAGAGGCGCTGCGCCGATCAACAGGGAACGCTTGACGGAGCCGGCGGCCAGCATCTGCCGGTAGAGGTCGAGCGGACGATAGCGCGAATCGGCCTGCACCTCGGCCAGGATCACCACGTCCCAAGAGGCGGAGACGAGAGCCTTTTGCACCTCGGGCCGCCGGGCCGTATCGCAGGGCACGATGGCCACAATCGGCTCGCGCCAAGGCTCGGCGGCGGCAGACAACTCACGGAACGCACGGACGTACATGAATTGGACCGGCACTTGAGTGACCAGGCTCTGAAGCCGGGACCTCCACAGCATGCCGATCGGCGAGGGGGTGACGACTAGGACCCGACGGGCCTGCTGGTGATCGACCAAGTGCCGGACGATCTGGCTGGCGATCAGCACCCGCCCCAGCCCAGGGGGAGTAATCAGGAAGTGATGGGGAGCCGCTTCTTCGTGGAGAAAGTCGGCGGCAAGTTCCGCCTGGAAGGCGTGGCATCCCCACTCCCAGAAGGTTTTACGAATCGTTTCCCGAGTCATGCGAAATCCCCGATTCGTTCGTTGGTTGGTTTGTCGCCCCAGCGGCAGAAGAGGCGATGGTCGATTTCGAGGTAATCGAAAGCCTTGCCGACGGTGTGGTCGACGAGGTCCTCGATTGTTTCGGGTCGATGATAGAAGGCCGGCATGGGCGGGAGAATCAGAGCCCCCAGGTCGGCGGCCTCGACCATCAGTTTGAGGTGGCCTTTGTGGAGGGGGGTTTCCCGCACGACCAGCACGAGCTTTCGCTTCTCTTTCAGGCAGACGTCGGCCGCTCGGGCAACCAGGTTGTCGGCGTAGGAATTGACGATGCCCGAGAGGCTTTTCACGCTGCAGGGGATGACGATCATGCCGCCGGTCTTGAAGGAGCCGGAGGCGATCGTGGCGGCCAGGTTGTCGGGGCGGTGGACGACGTCGGCCATGGCCGCGACTTCGTCTTCCTTGTATCCGGTTTCGAGCCGGATATTGACCCGGGCATCGTCGGAGAGGATCAGGTGGGTTTCGACATCCTCCACGGCGCGCAGGTGGAGAAGGGTGCGGATCCCGTAGATCACACCCGAGGCGCCGGTCAAGGCAACAATGATTCGCCGTTTCATAGACTTGATTGTACACCGCGCTGCCTGGATTGACAGACAGCACTCAGTTCGATCGAAGCTTGGCCACGTAGTAGCCGAAGCCGCCCAGTTTCAGGGCAAGGCTGCCCGGGGTATCTCCAACCTGGGCCTCGTCGGCCAGCAAGACGTCGAGACCGGGCTTAGTGGTTGATTGTGGAAGCTGGATCTTCACTTGCTTGGCTTCTTTCGACAGACTCACCACCGAGAGAATCGCCTCGTCGGACGTGCGCCGCAGGAAGGAGAGGACTGCCTCGGGGGCGTCGTTGTCGAGCCAGACGACCTCGCCCTGGGTCAGGGCGGGTTCGGTGTGTCGCAACTTGCACAACTGCCGGCAGAAGGCAAAGCGGGCTTTGCCGGTGGGGGCGTCGCCGGCGGCCCAGTCGACAGGCAGGCGGGCGTAGATGCTGTGTTTGGCGGTGTCGGCGACCTCTTGGCCGTTGTAGATAAACGGGACGCCGTCGAGGGTGAACATGAGCGCCAAGGCGGCGTCGACGTGCCGGGTTCCCCAGGCCTTCTCGACTCGGTTGTCATAAGCATCGTTGGCGATGTCGTGATTGTCGATGAAGCGGATGAACTTGGCGCCGCCGCGGGGGCGTTCGGCGTGCATCGTCTCCCACTGCTTGCGGAAGGCGGCGGCATTGTCCCATTTGAATCCCCAGCCGTAGTCGAGATCGAAGGCCTTGAGTTGATCTTCCCGTCGCCTCCCCTCGGCCAACATACCGATATCGGGCCGGATCTTCTCCAGCCGCTCCCGTGCCGTCTCCCAGAAATCCAGGGGCAGCCCGTCGGAGACGTCGCAGCGAAAGCCGTCGGCGCCGAACTCCGCGACCCAGTACTCCATGTTTTTCCACAGATACTCGCGGAGCTGGGGATTGGCGAGATTCAGCTTGGGAAAGTTCCACTGGGCATAGACGATGTTGCCCGCCTCGTCGCGCTGGATGAAGTCAGGGTGTTCTTCGAGAAACACTGCCTTGGGGCCGCAATGGAGATAGACCATGTCGAGCAGCACCCGCATGCCCAGCCGGTGCGCCTCGCCGATGAACGCTTTCAGGTCGGCATCGGTCCCGTACTCCGGATCGACGTGGTAGTAGTCCTTCATCCGGTACGGGTTCCGGGGATTGTTCATGCCCGACTTCTTCTGGCGAGGGCTCCAGTGGTCGAGATTCATGTCGTCATCGGAGACGAAGACGGGGCAGAGATACACAATGTCGACGCCGAGTTTGGCCAACTTGGGCAGGCGGGCGGCGGCGGCCGCGAGGGTCCCTTCGGGCGTGAAGGCGCGGGGCTGGATCTGGTACATCACGCCGCCGGTGAGCCATTCGGGCGAGGGGCGGGCTTGCCGCTGGTTGAGCGGGACGGCGGTTTCGTCCGCCGCCAGGGTCGTCAAGGTCAGGAGTGTTGCCAGGGCGAGTTGGGTCATGGGTTGGGGTCTCCTAGATGTTGGAGTCGTCAGTCATAAGACGCGAGCATCTTTGAAATCCGAAATCCGAAACGCGAAATCCGAAACGCGAAATCCGAAACAAACCCAGAATCTGAAGATCCAAGGCTCGAAACAAGACCGTGCGTGTCGGCATTCGCATACTGTCCACCGATTCTGGTGAGGAGCGTTCAGTACAGTGTTGCGTTCAGGGGCATGGTGAGTCGTTCGGGGGCCAGGCATTTGGCTCCTTGTTCGTTCTTGTAGAGCCAGACGGCGGTTCCGGGGACCGTGCTGACGACAAGGTCCGGACGCCCGTTGCCGGTGACGTCGGCCAGGTGAATCATATAGCGGAGCGGGTCCGCATCGTCCGGGATCTGGAGGCCCGGTGGCATGGGGGTGGCAAAGTTGGCTCGTTTGCGGCCGGTTGCGTCGAGCAGGGCGCGGGTTTGACCGCAGAAGATCAGGTCTTCGCCGGTTCCGAACCAATCGACGAGCCGGTGCTGCCTGCTGCGCATGGTGACGTAGCGTCCGAGCAGGCGGCCTTGCTCGTCGAGGACCAACAAGGGTGCGTTTCCCCACGGTTGATGGCAGATATCGACGACCAGCTCTCGTCCGGGGATGTCTTTGGCGAGTTCTCCGAAGAAGACCGATTCGAAGTGAAGGCCCGTGACGCCCCATAGGATATTGCCGTTTCCGTCGAGCATATCCATGCGATTGCCACCGCAGTGGGTGAGCAGGAGCCGCTTGTCTTCGGGCTCTTTCCCATCTTGGAAGAGGCGGATTGCGTCGGCATGGCCGCCGCTGCGGCAGGCTTCATTGGGGAGTTTCCAGCGAAGTGACCCGTCGGCGTTCAGGGCGGCATAGCCGGCGATGATCTCGTCGCGGCCGTCGCCGTCGAGGTCGACGGGGAAGGGCTGGTGGGCGGTTCGGTAGCCGCCCGGTTTGGCGACGCGCCAGAGTGGCTTGCCGTCGACATCGTAGGCCCAGATCTGGGTATAACGAGTTTTGACGAGCATGTCGGATGCCCGGTCGCCGCCGGAGAGGTTGCAGAAGGTGAGGCAATCGGAGGCGTCTTTGGGTATCTCGAACTGGCGCAGCTCCTTGCCGGTGGCGCCCTCGAGAACGACCACGCGCCGGTCGGCCGCGACGACGACTTCGTTGCGGCTATCGCCGTCGAGGTCGTGGATCTGGCAGGCCACGTCGTGGTGGATGGCGTTTCGAGCGTCGGGATTGCCCCATCGCCACAAAACGGAGCCGTCGAGGGTCTGTACCACGACCGACGACGTGTAGTGGATATCGTTGCCGGGCACACCGTTCTTTGCACTGACGAGTTCAGCAATCCCGTCGCCGGTCAGGTCGCCGACGACCAGCCAGCCGCCGGCGTAGGCGGGGTCGACGGTGATTGTCTTCCAGGGCTGAACTTGTGGGACGTGGTCGTTTGAGAGGTCGTTGACGTGGACATCGAAACGGGAAGGCGTCTCGTCGGCGAGATTCCTGGTTGCGATGGCGGCTTGATCGGCTGCGACTGTCTGGATCGCAAGTCCGCACAGAGACAGCAGACAGGCGGCAAGGATTGCACGGTGACTCTTCATGGCAATCATCTCCTCGTCCTTCCATCTTTCCATCATTCCAACATTCCTCTTCACACCGATCAGCTGATGAAAAAGGGGACAGGCACCGCAACCGGTAGTTTGTCCGGTGATGCAAGGTTTCGGGATGTTGCGGAGCCAGTCCCCATTTTCATCAGCCCACCCACGACGAAAAAGGGGACAGGCACCGCAACCGGTAGTCTGTCCGGTGATGCAGGGTTTCGGGATGTTGCGGAGCCAGTCCCCATTTTCATCAGCCCAGGCTAGGTCTGCCCGGGCATGGGGTACCAGTCGGGGCGGCGAGGGTCTTCGTGGAAGCGGGCGTAGTAGTCGCCTTTTTCTTCGAAGTACTTTTCGTAGTGCTTCATCTTGTCTTCGTCGAGCTGGACGCCGAGTCCCGGTCCGGAAGGGACGGCGATGGCGCCGTTTTCGTAGGGCAGCTTGCCGCCGACGATGATGTCGTCTTCCAGGTAGTGGTAGTGGGCGTCGCCGGCAAAGGGCATGGCGGGAATGGTCGAGGCCGTGTGGATCATTGCGGCCAGTTCGACGCCGAACTCGGCTCCGGAGTGCATGGCCACGGCCAGGTTAAAGGTGCGGCAGACGGCACAGAGATCCTTGACGCCCCGCGGCCCCTCCCAGTAATGGAGGTCGGTGAGGATGATATCGACAGCGTCGATGCGAATGGCCGGTCCGAGGTCGTCGAACTTGTTGGGATACATATTCGTCGCCAGGGGGATGCGGACCTGCTGGCGGACGGCCCGCATGCCTTCGAGGCCCCAGGCGGGGTCCTCGAAGTACTCGACGCCGAGTCCTTCGAGACGCTGCCCGACGCGAACGGCGGTGGGGACGGACCAAGTGCCGTTGGGGTCGATGCGCAGGCCGAAGTCGGGACCGAGCCGGTCGCGGCAGAGTTCGAGGACGCGGGCTTCTTCCATGGGGGGCATGACGCCGGCCTTCAGCTTCATGGCGTTGACGCCGAGGGTCTCGTGCAGTTCGACGCACAGGTCGGCCTGATCTTCGGCGGTCGTATCGTCGCCACCGCCGGGCCGATCGTAGCGCCAGAAGAGGTAGGCGATCATGGGCACGGCGTCGCGGACCTTGCCGCCGAGCAGTTGGCACACGGGCACGCCGGCCGCCTTGCCCTGGATGTCGAGGCAGGCGATCTCGATGGCGCCGTAGAGTCGCGAGTTGGAGAGGTAGTAGATACTGCGGAGGACCTTGAGCTTGATCGCCTCCAGGTCGAAGGGGTTCATGCCGAGGATCCGCGGCTTGAGCTTGGTCAGGGCGCCCCGCTGATCGCCGCCGCCTACTTCACCCAGGCCGACGATCCCCTCGTCGGTGATCAGTTCGAGAACGGTCCGCATCATATAGCCGGGATGGACCCCGGTGTTGTGCCGCAACATGGAGTTCATGGGGATGGCCACGGTACGGACACGCATGTCGACGATTTTCATGAGTAAGTCTTTCTTGGTGTTTGATAACCCTCTGTAAGTGGTAGTTGTTCCTTTTGCGAAGTGGGCATATTACCTAGCTTCACGGCGTTTTGGTCAACTTTTCCTCGAAATCACGTTTTCTGACACTTACTCCCTGTTGGAGGGGAATTCTCGGAATCGGTGCTTGCGGTGATCGGGCGGGGGGTAAAACAGGCACGTGGATATGGGTGGACGGTGTCATCGTCGTAACTGATTGGGCGAATGGGAACATGGTAGATCAGGGGCCTCGCTTACGCGTCGGGTTACTGGCGATGGGACCAGCTTAGCAGAATGTGTACATTTGTCAAGTAGATTTTTGAACCCCCTCTGCCTAGGGGACTGATGGTTGGCATTTTGTGAGAGAGCGTTTGCTCGCGGAGCGAACAACGACTTACGGCATGGTGAGCGTTGTCTTGGCGGTTCTGTCCGGGGTGAGCGTGAATTGGAACTGGCCGGTCGTGCCGGCATGGCGGACTTCGATGTCGTAGGCGCCGCGGAAGCCGCGGAAGGTGAGCGTGCCGTCGGATGCTGATTTGGAGGTCAGGTTGGTTTTCCAGTCGTGATTGATCAGTTGATCGAGGGCCTGGTAAGCCGGTTTTGGGTTGAAGTCCTCGTCGGCCAGTCCGCCGCCGGCGACGCCCTCGTTGCCGTGGGCAGTGCCGTCGCCCAGGTTCCACCAGGTGATGCCGGCCATTTTCGGGGCGGAGAACCAGAGACGGTAGATATCGCGAGTTACACGCTGCTGAATGGCCATGCCGTCGTCGCCGGCCGAACCGATGGTGATTTCGGTAATCCAGAGCGGCAGACCGAACTTGGCGAACCTCCCGTAGGTATCGAGTAGCGTGTTCGGATCGCATTGATCGCCACCGACGTAGCCGTCCAACGCCTTCCGGCTGAAGAAGTGGAACTGGAAACCGATCCCCTCAATGGGAATTCCGTCGTCGAGCAGCTTGCGGCACTGCTGGTAGTAGCGGTTCGTTTCGTCCGAGGGCCAGTTGAAACTGGTCACGTCGTTGATCATCAACAGGTTCTCCGGGTGGAATACCTTCTGCTCTTCGGTGAACGCCCAGGGCACATAGGCGGGATGGGTCCGGTCCTCGGAGTACAGGGGAAATTCCTTCGAGCACACCTGCGACTCGTTCACGCCGTCCCAAATGCGGATATCTCCGGCGTAGCGTTCGGCGATTTCCCGAAAGCGTTGGAGGTAGCGTTGCTTGAGTTCGTCGGGGTCCTTGGGAATCCACTGCGGATTGTGGGTCCCGTTGTGCCAGACGAGCGGGTGTCCCTTGAGGATGAGCCCGTGCTTCTTGCCGAAGGCGACGGCCCGGTCGGGCGGCGGGCGGCGCCAGATGTAGGGGCTGCCTTCTTTGAATCGCAGTTTGCCCGGCTCGGGTTCCAGGTCGTCCCAGTAGAAGGCAATCGTGGCGAAGTTGAATAGTCTAAGGAACTTCTCCTCGTAGGCCGCGTTCTTCTCTTTCATCTGACCGATGACGAACATGTTGCAGCCGAAGAGGAACTCGTGCGATTTTTGCACGATCTTCACCTCAGCATCAGCGAGCGGATTGCCCGCGGCGTCGACGATTGTCAAAACCGCATCGCTCTTGCGGTTCTGTTCGATTCCATCGTCGATTCTCTTCTGCACGGCCGGATCGTTCCAGCGCTTGAGGTAGTTTTCCGGCAGTTCGGCGTTGGCGAGTGACGCCAGGCTCCAGATCGCAGCGCCGGCAATCAGGGCGGTAAGGCAGGGTAGTGTCTTCATGGCTGTTCTCCAGGAGGATGCGGGGGACAGGTGGCGACGGGTGTGTTCTCAACGTGGTCGGGAGAGTGGAATGGTGGAATGGTGGAATGTGTTGGTTGGGGGCTTTCGCGTTGTTGTGCGGAATTTCAACGATCTGTGCCTCGACGTTCGTCGATTTGCGTATGCGGAAGCGCCGCCGCTAGCGTTGCGGTCCGTCACAGACGATCTTTTGGGGTTTCCCGCCGTCGGTCACGTGGATGGCGAAGTGTTGCGTCTTGCCGAGGGCGTCGACCGTCAACCGGTAGGCTCCTTTGAAGCCACGGAAGGCAAACGTGCCGTCGGCAGCGGTGGCGCCCTTGGCGTTTGTCTTCCACTCGTGGTTGATTAAACGATCCAGGGCCGCGTAGGCCGGTTTGGGATCCATATTTTTGTCGACGAGTCCGCCGAGGGCGTTGTTTTCATTGCCGTAGGCGGTTCCGTCGCCCAGGTTCCACCAGGTGACGCCGGCCATCTTGGGAGTGCTGAACCAGAGGCGGCAGAGGTTGGCCACTGCGGCGGCCTGCTGCTCGGGGCCGTCTTCGCCTGTGCCGGGAATAGTGATTTCGGTGATGTAGAGCATGGGACCGAGTTGCCCGAGGCGGTCGTAGGTGGACAACAGTTGTTTTGGCGGATAGACCTTGCCGTTGACGAAGCTGTTGCCGTAGGTGTGGAACTGGATGCCGATGCCGTCGACGCGAAGGCCGGCGTCGAGCAGTTTCTTGACGTTCGCCTCACACAGGTCGGTGGTGACGTGGGTCTGGCTTGCGCCGTCGTTGATCAACAGCTTGACGTCGTTGGGAAACAGCCGATTGGCTTCTCGGAAGCATTGCAGCGAGTAGTCGTCGGGGACGGCGTGCCATTGGTCGAGGTGCGCAACTCGAGGGATCTCTTCGTTGATCACGTCCCAGACGGCAATTCTGTCGCCGTAGCGTTCGGCGAGTTCTGCCATGTGCTTGCGAGCCTGTTCCATGAACGCGATTGGGTCGTCGCGAACGGTCCACTCGGGCATGAACATGTTCTTTGCATAGAGGAGGGCGTGCCCCTTGGCGGTGATGCCGTTTGCCTGGCACCACTGGAGCAGCCGGTCAGGCGGCGGTCGGCGCCAGATGTAGGCCGCCCCCTCTTCAAAACGCGGCTTGCCCTGCTCGGGTTCCAGATCGCCCCAGTAGAAGGGGATCGTGGCGAAGTTGAAGATCCGCGTGAAGGCCTTTTCGTATTTCGCGTTCAGCTCGGGCGTATCGAGTTGGCCGAGGACGAACAGGTTGCAGCCGAAGAGGAATTCGTGGGTTTGCTGCTCGGCCCGGACCTTCGCGTCGCGGATCGGTTGTCCCTGGGCGTCGACGACGTGGATCACCGCGTCGGCCTTGCGGTGCTGTTCCGTGTCTTGCTCGATCCGGGCAGTAACGGCCGGATCGTCCCAGAGTTTGCGGAACTCGGCGGGGATGCCGGCCCGGACAATTCCCGCGGCAAACATGCCAACAAGGAGTGTCAACGCGATTGCGACTGGTTGTCGGCTCATAGCCAGAGTCCTCCGTCGATGAAGATGGACGCCCCGGTGATGTAGCGTGCCGCGTCGGAGGCCAGAAAGGTGACGGTCGGGGCGATGTCTTCCGGTTCGGCGATGAATCCGGCCGGGATCTTCTCGACCACCTTGGCTTCGTAGGCGGGATCGGCAAGGACCTTGCGATTGATGTCGGTCCGGGTGGCGCCGGGGCAAACGTTGTTGATGGTGATGCCGTAGCGGCTGTAGGTCTTGGCCATTTCGCGCATCATCAGGGCCATGCCGCCCTTGCTCATGCCGTAGAGGGCCGAGAACCCCGTGGGAGTGAGTTCGTGCAGCGAGGAGACGCTGATGACCCGTCCCCAGCCGGCCTGGCGCATCTTTCGCAGGGCCCGCTGGGCGCAGAAGAACGCGCCCTTGAGGTTGGTGTCCATGACGGCGTCGTAGGTCGCTTCATCGAAATCGCAGACGTCGGCGCGAGGCTCGATGCCGGCGTTGTTCACCAGGATATTGAGCGGCCCGAAATCGGCTTCGACCGTGTCGAACATGCGGTCGATATCGGCCTTTTGGGAAACGTCGGCCTGAATCGCAAGGGCCCGGCGGCCCATGGCTTCGATCTGACGGGCAACATCCTCGGCTTGTTCCCGGCTGCGGCTGTAGTTGACGACCACGTCGGCCCCGGCTCGGGCCAGGTCGAGGGCGATGGCTCGGCCGATGCCGCGTCCGGCGCCGGTTACGAGGGCGAGTTTTCCTTCGAGTGAACTCATACCGACGGTTCCTCCAGGATTTCTTCGGGCACGTAGTCGCGGTGGAAGAAGGCGTACAAGGCCACGAGCGCCGCGATGCCGCCGAGGACATAGGCCGCCCCGAGCAGCGTGATTCCCGGTTCGAGGCCCCAACGGGTCTTGATGGCGCCGAGCAGCCAGGGCGCGGTGGAGCCGATGATGAATCCGAAACTGAGGACGAAACCGACCATCGACGAGCGGTATCGCGGTGCGGTGACGTCGAAGGGGGCGGCGAACAGGTTCGAGTCATAGATGCCGCGGAAGACGCCGTAGAGCCCGGAGGCCGTCAGGCATAATACCAGGCTGCCGGCATGGGCCATCCAGATCAGGAAGGGGGCGCTGAGGAGGAGGCCGATCCACTCGAACTCCATCCGGGCGGCTCGCCGCCGGATCACCAGCCGGTCGGAAAGGTGTCCGCCGACCAGCACGCCCAGGGCCGAGGCCGCGTAGTGAACCGCCAGGGCGCAGAGGCTGGCCGTGGCGAGTTTCAGCTCGAACTTCTCGTGGAGGAAGGTCGGCATCCAGGTGAGATAACCGATGTTGGCGAAGACGTGGCAGGCGAATGATACGGCCAGGCACATCACGGTGGGTTTTCCGATAATGTATTTGAGCACTTCGCCGACCGGCGGGCGCCGCGAGACGCCGGAGGCGTCATGCGGTTGGGGAGTGTCTTCCATGCGGAAGATCATCCACATCGCCCAGACGATTCCCAGTCCGCCGAAGAGGTAGAAGGCGTTGCGCCAGCCGTAGAGTTCGCCTATGTAGGCGCCCACGAAGCTGACGACCACGCCGATGTAATTGGCCGTTTGGTGAATCCCCATGGCCAGCGCGCGGGTGCGCTGGTGCAACTGGCCGATCAGCGAGTTGGCCGACGGATAGTAGAAGGCTTCACCGGCGCCCGTGGCTAGCCCCCGGAAGACGATCAGTCCGATGATCCCGCCGGCCAGGCCGGTGAGCAGCGTGGCGGCGCTCCAGAGGATCAGGGCGCCGATGATGACCCACTTTCGCCGGAAGGCGTCGCCGACATAGCCGCTCACCGGGACGAGGATGCCGTAGATGGCGTTGAAGATTGTGGCCACGAGTCCGGCCTGCTCGTTGCTCAGTTGCAGGTCGGGCTGGATTTGGGGCAGCAGGTTGTTGTAGATCTGCCGGTCGCCCTGGTTGAAGGTGAAAGCCACCCACAGCAGGACGAGCAATTCCCACTTGTAGGGGAACGCCTTCTGGACGAGTTTCTCATCGCCGTCGAGGGACGCCATCGTTCTTCCTTTCGCTCAACGCATGCGAGGTCGTTCACCAACTACAGGCCGCCTTGGAATGGTTCGTAAGCCTCGCCTGCGGCAGCGGGTTAAACTCACATTCCGCTACCTGATGTTTTTCCAAAAGGGGGGTTGCGCCCTTCGTCG